>Ga0268278_1000217_pt1 | contig 44240 bp, 29 predicted proteins | sample saktaG_3_FD_190135 | JGI IMG/M metagenome (GOLD analysis project Ga0268278, IMG submission 190135) | Saline water microbial communities from Sakinaw Lake, British Columbia, Canada - sak_2010_1_5_55m | ecosystem: Environmental > Aquatic > Non-marine Saline and Alkaline > Saline ...
TTCTATGATAGAAAGAGTTTTATAAATGAATTTGATAAAGAAACACACCCCGATTTTCCTTCGGAAAATCACCCCTCTTTTTAGAGGGGAATTCTGTAAATCTCCTCTTGTTCCTCCCGACAAATGTAATTCCCACGAAAGTGGGAATCCAGTAGAGATAAGGGATTGTGGATTCCCAATTCCCGATATATCGGAAAAAAAGAAAGAAATGAATATAAAAATGAAGAAAGGAAATAAAATGTTAAAATCTATGATTAATCCCGATCTATCGGGGAAAACAAGACCATTTAAAATAATAATCTTATTATTAGGAATGAGTTTATTTCTCAGTTCCCTGATTTTTGCCGGTCCAAATGTGGATGCCGGTATAGTATTTGACCTGGATGCTGAAACTTATGGTAACCAGAATCTGACCAGTATACCCTCACAACCTGCAGGAACTTACATACGATTAGATGTATATTGCACTGGAGTTCAAAACTTAGATACCTACGAGTTTGAAGTAATCTATGACCCGACAGAGCTTGCTTATATAGTTGCTTCTGCTTCAAATATGGTTACTCTTGAACCGAACATACTTACTACTAATGGTGGAACAGCGATTGGATGGATGATTGATACTTCTACCCCAGGTGTTTTAAGTATTGCTTATACCTTAGCAGGCACAGATACCCTTGAGGCACCGGAAGGAGAGGGACTAATTGCAGACATTGTACTACAGGCTATGACCCCCTCTCGGGATCTTTTAACCTTTAGTAATGTGCTATTCTATGATTCCTTTGGGGTGATGGACATTATTACAGATAAAGGAATAGCTATACTATATGAGTTTGGTAATATTGATGGTACAGTAACAGATGCTAATAATGGTGAACCTATTGAGAGTGCTATTGTATCTACTGGTGATTTTTCAGATACAACCGGCACAGATGGAACTTACCTCTTAGAATATGTTCCTCCTGGGATACATGATATTACATGTAGTGCCTTTGAATATTATGATACTGTTGATGTCGTAGAAGTGTTAGAAGACCAAACTGTTACAATTGATTTCGTTTTGGTACCGTTTCCCCGTGGAATGCTTGATGGTACAGTAACAGATGCGAATACAGATGAACCTATTGAGGGTGCTCTGATAACCGCTACAAGTCAGGGTAAAGTTGAATATACCGGCTTCACCAATGCTGACGGCTATTACATAATTGATAGTCTGTTGGCTAGTGAGATAGTAGGTAATTATATAGTTATCTGCGATGCAGGGGTTCCATATACTTTAGATGAAGTAACGGATGTAGAAATTATTGAAGATGAAACAACTACTATTGATTTTGCATTAACCTCACCTATTATGGTGATTGACCCATTAGAAATCTTCACGATCGTAGGAAATATGGGCGACTCAACAATTATTGATATTACTGTGAGCAATATTGGAACAGCACCGTTTGATTGGCGTAGAACTATTGTACAGCCAGAGCAATTAATAGAACCACTTAAGATTGATTTTCCAACTCCACCCGCAAGTAATTACTACACACCTATTAAAGTTGCACCTTCCTTAGGTTTTGCTCCTGAAATTATTCACACCAATCATTCTGAACCAGTTGTAAATCTTACGAGAGGTTCAACCGCTTGGGCTTATGATGCTTATCCTGGAGAATATTTCTTCTCCTTTGATACTGATACGCCAGGGACAGCAAACATCATTAATAGCTCACCCAATTGGAAAGCTTATGCTGGCGATTTTGATGCAGGTTCGGATGATGCTACATACTATATCATCAAGAATCCTGATAATATATTTGCGTGGGTGGACATAGAAACCGGTATTGCTACCGATATTGGTCCTATAATAGGTTCTGGTGTAGGTTATTCGTGGACAGGTATATCTTGTGATAAACTCACAGGTATTATGTATGCTGTTGAAACTAATATTAATTCCACCAATTTATGGACGATTGATTTAGCAACAGGAACACCTACACTTATTGGTGTAACTGGAATTCCAGCTGTTATTGATATTGCCGTAGATGGTGAAGGTATTCTCTGGGGTTATGATATTATTGGCGATAACATGTATACTATTGACCCAACTACTGCTGTTGGAACTATGGTTGGTCCAATAGGCTTTGATGCAAACTTTGCTCAAGGAATGTCCTGGGATCCTGAAACTTATCAGGTTTACCTTACTGCTTGTAGCAACTCAGCAGGTACATTCCGTGTTCTTAATAGAGAGACAGGTTATTGCGCTTATGTGGGACCATTACCTGGTGAAGTATGTGCCTTAGGTTTCATAGGTGTGCGATGGATAACAGTTGAACCAATTTCTGGTACAGTTGAACCAGGCGGTGACGAGATAGTTCAGGCTACCGTTTACTGGAAAGAAGCAATATCTCCAGGAGAGGTAAGATATGCCGATATTGTCTTTACACCTGATCCAGATTGTGGCGAACAAACTGTTAATGTTACAGCTACTTTTGGACCGGATATACCTGGTTCAATCTCAGGATTGGTTACATTAGAGAGTACCCCATACAGTTCGGGTAATGTGGAAGATGTTCTTCTTACCGCTGTTAATCAGGTATTTCCAAGTAGTTATTATACTGCCTATCCAGATTCTACTGGAGAATATACAATACAGGATATTTATCCCGGTACCTATGATGTAACTGCTTCCTTATTATATGATTATGAAGATTCAACCATAGTAGATGTAGAGGTGGAGGAAGCTACAAATACACCTAATATTGATTTTGAATTGAACTGCTTGCTTGGTGCATTGCAAGGAACTGTTACAGATGGATATGGTGAACCAATTGAAGGTGCCACTATTACAGCTCTTGGAGATTTACCTCCTTCAGAGCCCTACTGCGTTACAACTAATGATACTGGATATTATGAAATTGACCCAATCATTGGTCAATTCTACAACTTCACTTGTGAAGCAGAAGGTTTCGTAACCGTCACTGATACATTTACTGTCCTTCCTGGTGAAACTTATATACAAGATGTTATTATGGGTAATTCTGAAATAAGAGTAGAGCCTGATTCTTATGAAGTAACACTTGCACCTGAAACCCAGACGACACGACTCATTACTGTATATAACGATGGTGACGCACCATTAGAATGGGATAGCTCCATTGAACAGTTAGGAGTTGATTTACTTACTAATAGATTTAAAGGTGTAACAGTTCCTTCAATTAATGCAGAGGTTGACCCCAATCAAACTACTCCATATAATCCACCTACAAAAGATATATGGGATATTCTATTTGCTTATGATGTGGATACTCCTTCCGGTTTGACTGGCTTAGCATCTGCAGAATCTGATGGGAATTATCTGTATACTACAAAATGGGCTGCAGGTAGTAATCAAATTGCTAAGTTTGACCTTGAAGGTAACTTTATTGAGATATTCAGTATCCCCGGTGTTACATGTCTAAGAGACCTTGCATACGATGGCACCTATTTCTATGGAAGTGATACAGGTAATTATATCTGGGAAATGGATTTTGATACTCAAACTCTAGTCAGTACAATTCCATGTCCCGTAACTGTTCGTTCTATCGCTTATGATGAAGTTAATGATGCGTTCTGGGTAAATAACTTCTCAAGTGATCTTAAGCTTGTTGATAGGTCAGGAAATGTTCTTAACACTATTTATGCACCACCAAGTATGTATGGTTCTGCTTATGATAATATATCAGAGGGTGGACCATATCTCTGGATATTCACAGGTACTTCAACTGGTGGTGGATGTCAAGTTGAGCAATATGACCTTAATACCTTAGCCCTTACAGGAGTAACCCATAGTGTAAGTGGAGATTTCCCTGGCACAATAGCTGGTGGTTTGTTTACATCAGGAGATATTGTACCTGGAAAATGGGTACTTGGAGGATTAGCACAAGGAAATCCTGATATACTCTTCGGTTATGAATTGTGTCAAACCTGGCTAAAGATTGAGCCTACTTCCGGTTATGTTCTTCCAGGTGAATATGAAGAGATAACTGCTACATTTAAGTCTTGGGACTTCCCAGTCGGAACAGTCAAGACAGCTAATATTCACTTTATTCCTAATGCTGGAGATGAGGATACTGTATTTGTAAAGCTTACAGTTGATGATATTGGTGTGTCAGGTGAGCAAGATATTCCCGTAACTGAACTACTTGGTAACTTCCCGAATCCCTTCAGTTATTCTACAGTAATACAGTTCAGTTTAAAAGAAGATTCTCATGTGAAACTTTCTGTTTATAATATACGAGGTCAATTAGTTGAGAGATTAATTGATCAAGATATGTTAGCTGGTATAGGTTATCAGGTAGAATGGACTCAAACAATTGCAAACAAAAAGCTTGCAAATGGTATCTATTTCTACAAATTAGAGACCGGCAATAAGACATTCTTGAAAAAGATGATTTTGATGAGATAATCTTGTTTAAATTGATATAAAAAAAGGGAAGAAACTCGTGCTCTTCCCTTTTTATTTAGCATGAAACATTCATCCTCCAACACCCGAATTATATAGACTTAGTGCAAAATATTTTAGATTCCAGCTGGCGGAGGACAGGTTTCACGGGAATGACATGCCCTTTTTATGTTGAATCACCTTATTAAAAGTGCATATTCCTCTGCCTGCCAAGGCGTATTCCGATTTACTTGTCCCGCTTGCTGTGTGAAATTTTTCTTATTTAATCATGGTGAAATCTCAATTTTCTATTTCACCGGGATCGGAAGAAGACTGGTGTGCTATTAATAAAGAATAGAACACTGATAAACGCTGATGAGACTGATAAGCACTGATTAAAATATAAAAATGAATAAAAATATTTAAAGTATTTATCTGCGAGAATCTGCTCAATCTGCGTGGGTCTGCGTCCCAATAATTTCAACCCGACTCATCTTTGCAAGCTGAGTCGTGTTTATTTCATATAAAGCAGTTTCTTGATCACCTGCATATTACCTGATTTCAGGACATAGAAGTATATACCATTCGCCACTTTGCGGTCACGCTGGTCCGTGCCATCCCAGACTACGGAGACTTGGTGACTTTGAGACGGGGAGACGATGGGTAAGATTTTCACTTTCTGCCCCTTTATGTTATAGATCTCAATCGTTGCTTTCTTGCTGTTCGGCAGATAAAATGAAATAGTAGTTTTATCATTGAATGGATTGGGAAAATTTTTCAGAATAGTAAGATTATTTTCTTCGGGAATGTCTTCATCAACCTTATAGATCGGCGCTCCGAATTCATAGCATCCCATATCAACAATATCATAACCGAAACCTGTCCCGTCCCATATACGCACATTACCGTCAAGGTCTGCAAAGGAATGAACATAGAAATTACTGCCGGTATCAATACAGGGCGAATCCTCAGTGAGATGATAATCATTATTTGTCGTATCAGCAAAATCAGGATTAAGGGAAAGATTGCCTGTTCCAGCCCAATAGTCAGACAGATCACAGTAAGAAATGGTTACTTTTGTCGTATCGGTGCTCCAGACATCTTGAGGAGCGTTATCCCAGAAAATGGAGTTGTAAATGCCGAGCGTTTTTGTGCCGAGATGGCTTATTCCTCCACCTTGATTGTTAACATTATTGTTCGCGATAGTTGTATTGAAAATCTCAACTTCGGAATCATTTATATAAAACGCACCACCCTTAGAATTCGTGCCATCACTGCTATTTTCATAGAAAAGGCAGTCATCCACGCTTACAAAGGAGTCATCACCGCAATATATCCCTGCGCCGACTATTGCTTCATTAGAAAAAATTCTTGTTTGAGAAATAGTGAGATTTGATACATTACTTTTCAACGCTCCCCCATTTTGAGAAATGTTCGAGCCAAAAGCACAGCTATCAATTTTCACTGATTGGCACTCATTAAAATAAAGTCCTCCACCGCTTGATACTGCCACGCAGTGACTTAAAGAAGAACTCTTCACCATTATCGTATCAACTGCAGTGAAGTACATAGCACCCCCTTCACCGACAGTGAGCACTTCGCACTCATCAAAAATACATCCGCTTACTTCAATGAAAGAAACATCTTTCAGATACGCAGCACCTCCTGAAAACTCGTTGCTCTCGCAATTAATAAATATGGTATTATCCAGAAAAAGATCGCCAATAAATTCAGCGAAGAGAGCACCTCCTTCATCAGCATTGCAGTCCTCAAATAAAGAATTTGCAATACTCACTTCCGCACTGTTCACACTCCAGATCGCACCTCCATCATAAGATGATATGCAGTTGTAAAAGGTGCAATTATTTATCGTGAAAGAGCCATTTGCACTGATCGCTCCGCCATAGCCATTGTTATCGAAGTTCTCAAATGCAATACCTTCAATAAATATATTTTCGTGGAAACCAAGCATAAAGGCAGTTCCTGAGTTTTCTCCATCAAGACAGCAGTATGAAACACCATTTTCTGATCTTATTGTTATGTTATCTTTTGGGATAACAAGCTCTTTATTCATTGGTCCTGTATATATGCCATCAGCAAGAAGAAGAGTATCTCCAGCATTGAGTGCATCCAATCCTTCTGATATAGTCGTGAAATCACCTGTGCCATCAGGATTGACATACACAGTTTTTGTGGTGTCGGGCAGCACATGTATGTAATTAGCTTTTGTTATAGTCGAGGTGATCCCAAATTGGTCGGCAACTAAGAGCGTAACTGTTTTCAAACCATCCTCATTATATATGTGTTGGGGATTCGTTTGATAGGAGAGATATCCATCTCCGAAATCCCAATCCCATGCTATGATGGGACCGGTTTCTGCAAAAGCTCGCTGATAAAATTGCACGGTAAATGGTAACTGTCCATAAAAAGTATCTGCAATGAAATCTGCATGTACCGGATAGTTATTTGTATAAACTTTTACATCATCGATATACACCCCTTCAGCAACATCCTCGTCATCGCTGACAAACCGGAACCGCAGTTGTGATTCCGTGCCTGCAGGGATGAATGATAGCTCATACTCATATTCCAGCCAGTCATTTTGGGTTGTGAGTACAGGTAGCGCACCTCCGCTCCCGATAAAATCCAGCGTAATCCACCCGTATCCATCAAAGACTTCCACATAAATGCCGTCAACGCCATAATTTGTAAATTCGTAACAGCACCAAAAGGAGAGGGTTGGGCTCTTTCCAATGGGAAAAGTTATGGACTCAAGCACTTCCTGTACATCGTCAGGATAATGTAGTGAGTCATCTATTCCGCAATACCAGCTATAGTTCCCGGAAAATGCCTTGCGGTTCGTGAGATGCCACAGATCATCCGTGCCCCAGTGTGTCCACTTGTCATCTCCTTCTTCCATTGTATCGAAGAATCCTGTTTCTCCAATTGTAAAAACGAAAGTATCAATGCATGTGTAACAAAGACTGTCGGTAAAGTTCAGCTCAATATCCGCAAATACTGGCGGAGTATAGTTTTGACTTATACTGAATTCAATAACAAATTCGGTGCACTGGCTCGCAGAGATATCACCAATCATCCAGACGGTGGAAGGAATAGTAATATCAGGACAATCGGTTTGTGCGGTTACAATTGTGTTCAGCGAAGGTACTAATCCGGTGTTTTTCACGATAAGATGCGGATGCACAAGCTCCCTCTGCTCAGGAATGCCGTTTCCATTTCCACTCAGGGAATCCCATACTTCATAATAGATATATTCGATTTTTGGAAGGGCTCCTGTAACTGATAACGAACCATCCCATGAGGAGCCGGAGCTGTCGGTAATAATATAATTAATAGGTATGACCGTACCGCTTGCAAGAGTGCTATCTGCAAAGAACGAAAAGACATCATCGACAAATAATGCAGTTTTGGGTTCGAGATGGGAAATAAAATAAGTGCTGTCTATCATTGTGATAAGGTCACTATCTGTAAAAAGAATTATTTCAATACTGTCTGCAGGCATTTGCCCGAAATTATGAAATCCCGCATCAATGCTTACATTTGCTCCAGGAGTGATGTAGCCGTGAATAGAATTATTTGTTGCATAAGAATCGATCATCACATAGGGCTGATCTGCGATCACTTTTATCGTGTTCTGGTATGGCAAAAAATTCTGAGCGGTCACGGTGACAAGCAAGTCATCGATCACATTGCCGGTTGAAACTGAAAATTGCACTTCTCCCTGCAAGTCAGTATAGGCAGTTTGATACACATCATCTTCTTGCATAATACAGACCAGCGCATTTTGAAGCGGATTCGCACCGTCTTTTACTGTAACTGTCATATCGCAATTTCCAACAGTTATACTATCAGGATGACTAACTAGCAGATTCTGCGGAATATCAGTCCAGACAGGCATCTCCGGATCACCAAGCAGATTTATTTCATATTCACACCATCGAAATACATTTTCATTCCTCGAATAGGGCACATATACGGATTTTGTCAGCCCCATTGTCATGCCGATCGAATTCACATCTCCGACAAATAATTGATGATAAAACTCCTGGTCAAATGTGTCCGAATACCCATAAAGCGGATTGCCCGGACTTCCCCATCCATAGCGGGAATTTCCAATAAATGCAACTCCGCCACCATTAGGATTATTGATCCAATGCTCAGCTATGCAGTTGTAATCAAAAGCTGCGGGCCAGCACCCGATCGTGTACCAGATGGAGAATGCAGGAGCATTGGTGAGCGCATCAAAGTCACTATTGTACAGATGGTCACTCCCGATTGTCATGACGGAATACCATGCATGCCCATTATGATTTACAATATGCTGTCCTGCATTCAGATTGCTCATAACATCATCATAATTGAGATTTCCCATTGATTGATATAATTTTGTAATGGGATCGAATCTATCCGGGACATAGGCATCATCAATGAAATTCTTACTCAAGCCAGAATCAGTATAGGGATCACTCCACAGTATCGATGCGAGGAACATCATATCAGTTTGATAATCGATAGGCGGATTTTTTTCATAGGTGAGAATTTTATCGACAAATGCGGTAACTTCCGGGATGTTTTCTACAGACGCTCGACCAACGAACACGTCAGGGTACATATCTATATTATCTTCGAGTTCACCATATATTAGATTCCCATTTTCGTTCCATGTGCCGTCCAGATCGGAAAAATAGAGATCGCAGGGAAGAAAATTATGCCAGTACGAACTATATTCACAATCAAATGCAAATGCTTCTCTATACGGCACAAAACTGGTATCTCCACCAAGAAGAATCCACAAAGTGCCATGGTTTTGATAGTAATCTTTTATGAAATTCCTCACCTTTTCTGCGTTGTCGATGCCAGTGTAATTATCATAAATGTATGAAATTGTTACTATCGAAGTCCGCACACCTTTCTGCGTTTTCCATTCTGCGAGCGGTTGAAATTCTGCTTCAAAATTACCCGTTGTAATTATCACATATTCATAGATATCGTCCTTTATTTCTTTAATAACAATGAGTGGATCATGAATTTCATTTTTATTTTGAATGACCTTTGATATTTGGTTCGATAGAAAAGTCTGAGTTATCTGACTTCTCTGTGAAATTTCGATGCTGGATGTTTTGCTCTCAGAATACAGTATTTCCAACTCGAGTTCCTCGATAAAAAGCAACTCGTTATTTAAAGGATCATACTGGAAAGGGCTCACTAAAAAAGACCCAAGATGATACCCGGAAAGAAAACCGGATTTTGTTTTTTGAACGATATATTCCGGATAGAAAGCATGCTTCCCATAGACTGCGGAATCAGTGGGAATAAAGCTAACTGGAGATTCATCAGATAAGGCCTTTGGCTTTTGCACAGGATAGAGTAAGAACTCACCTTTTAATGTTTGCATCTCTTTATGAATGATCTTTAATTCACTGATCTCTTTCTCTTGTGGAATTGACAAAGTGATTATTTCCAATGGTAGTTGCGGTTCACCGATCCCGGAAGTAAATACATAATTATTATTCTGCGGATGATTGATCACATCATAGATATTTTGCTTTGTGAATGCGAAATCTTCCAACGAGAAGTTAAGTGTGATGGATTCTGTTTCTGCAAGAAGAGTTATAGAAATAACACATAAAATTAGAGTGCAGATTATTTTTTTCATTTAATCTGCACCTTCATATTTTTGGAATAACATAATGACATCTTTGGTTGAATGGGCATTCATTATCGCTTCTCGAAGTTCTTTAATCCTCATCAATTTTGAGACTTCGGTTAGGAATGCAACATAAATCAGTTTATCGGCAGGAGGTATTGCGAGCATAAAGATTATGTTAACAGGTTTGCCATCGAGAGAATCGTATTCAACTCCAGTATGAGTTGCAAAGAGTAGGTGCATTTTCTGTACGGACTCAGCAAAGGCATGTGGAATTGCAATGTGATTTCCAATGCCAGTGGACAGGTCATTCTCGCGTTTCATAATATCTGTAAAAAAATCTGTAGATCAACATCTGGATACAGTTTAGAAATTTTTGTGCAAAGAAAATGTAACAATTCAGTTTTATCCGGTTCGGTAAGATCGAGCAGAATTGCTTTTGGGGAAAGCAAATCAGAAACGGATATCTCGTGTGAAAAGCTCATGGTATCAGGAAGCTGCTTTGATAAACTCCTCGACTTTTCTCATTATCATATCTTTGATCTCTGCAAGACGTTCTTCCGAAGTGCTTTCAAACCTGAGAACCAGCACCGGTTGGGTGTTCGATGCACGCACCAGAGCCCACCCATCCTCAAATGTAATACGCATTCCGTCAATATCATTTATATTGCATTTCTTCTTTTCAAAATAGTGTTTCACATGCTCAACGACGTCGAATTTCTTCTCATCAGCACAGTCGATCCTGATCTCCGGAGTGTTGTACACCGGAGGTACATCAGAAAGAAGTTCGCTGAGTGGCTTATCGGTTTGAGAGATAATTTCAAGCAATCTCCCGCCTGCATAGATCGCATCATCAAATCCGAAATACTTATCGGCAAAAAACATGTGCCCGCTCATCTCGCCTCCGAGAAGCGCACCTTCTTCTCTCATTTTTTCCTTAATAAGAGAATGACCGGTCTTCCACATAATGGGATTCCCGCCGTGCTTTCGCACATCATCATAGAAATTTTTTGATGATTTCACTTCGGAGATGACAGTTGCTCCGGGGTATTCTTTTAGCAATGCTCGAGAAAATATCATGAGAAGCTGGTCGCCCCAGACAATATTTCCATTCTCGTCAACTGCGCCGATACGGTCGGAATCGCCATCAAAACCAATTCCCACATCTGCTTTTTCATCTATAACTTTTCTAATAAGGATTTCAATATTCTCTTTGACTGTCGGGTCGGGATGATGATTTGGGAAATTGCCGTCCATTTCTTCAAAAAGGGAGATCACTTCGCATCCCAATCTTCGATAAATGTCTGGAGCAACCGGACCTGCAGTGCCGTTTCCGGAATCCACAATAACTTTCAGAGGTCTGTCAATAATGAGATGCTCAACCACATAATCCTGATAATCCTGAATGATAGAGTCGTATTTTTCGTAAGAACCTTCACCTGAAATATATACGCCGTCATCAATTATCTCTCGGATCTTTTGAATGTCCTGTCCATAAATAGAGAAGGTGCCAATGCAGAGTTTAAAGCCGTTAAAATCCGGAGGATTATGACTGCCTGTGACCATCAATCCGCCATCTGTCTTTAGCTTTTCAATTGCATAATACAGCACAGGAGTAGGCACAGTGCCCACATCTATAACTTTGCAGCCCGTTTGCGCCAGGGCATCGCTGAGTATAGTTCGAAATCGGTTTGAACTGAGACGGCAATCTCCACCGAGAGCCACTGTTTTCAGATCCAAGCTGTGCAAATATGTACCAAAGCTAAGTCCAATATTTTCAACAGCAATATCTGTGAGATCCTTATCTACAATACCACGAATATCATATTCTCTGAAAATCTGTGGATTAATCATCGTTCCTCCATAGCAAGAGCATTTCTTTATAGCATCTATGTTTGATAGAGAAGTATATTTGTTGTCAAAGAATTTATAAATTTATTGTTGGCATACCCCCAAAATTTTTCATATTCATGACACTTTAAGGAAAACTTATTGAATATCATCCGTATAAATAGTAAAAGAAAGAAATAACCATAATAGTTAAAAGCACTGTCACACTGAGGTTCTCGAAGTGGGACAGACCCTTCGACCAGTCTGCGCTCCGCTCCGCCTCGACAGGCAAGCTCAGGGTGACAACAGCAAGGATAGATACAAATTAACAGTTTTTCTAAAAGTAATTTTCCGCGAAGAATTCTCCGAAAACACTTTATTCATGCACTATCCAGAGAATCTTCATCGAATTTTTGGGGGTATCCCTGATATATAAATTTATTGATTCCTGAGATTGTTTTATAAATTTCATTGACGAAAAAAATGAGAGTATCCTGAATCGTATTCAAAATAAAATCAATGGAGAAATGAGGATGCTTAGTTTTGCAGAAGAATTAATTTTACTTGCCCTTGATGATAAGAAGGGCTACTTTCTTCCAATGTCGCTTATGTCCTTTGAGAGTGCGCTGGCAGGAGCTATTTTGATGGAACTGGCTCTGGAAAACAAGATCGATACAGACCTCGAACACCTGATACTTATCGATGACTCTGAAACAGGTGACCCGATCTATGACGAAGTCCTCCAAATGATAAAGCAGTACCCAGACAGTAAAAATGCCCTGTACTGGGTGAAAAAGATAAGAAATAAATTCAGCAATCTTAGAGAAATTTTAACACAGCGTCTGGTTGAAAAGGGAATCCTTGAAGAGAAAAAGAAGAAGCTACTTTGGATTTTTCCTCAGAAACGTTATCCCGTGCTAAACAACGCAGAGGAAGTTTCGGTAAAAAACCGTGTCCGGCAGATCGTTCTCAGTGACGAAATACCCGAACCCCGCGACATCGTTATCATTTCCCTAATAAAATCCTGCGGACTTGTTGACCAGATATTCTCTTCACAAGAGATCAAAAAAGCATCTGAACGGATCTATCAAATCTCTAAAATGGACATCATCGGACAATCGGTATCCAAAGCCATCAATGAACTGCAGGCAATGATAAATTCTGCAGTCAGTTTCGGGGTTATCAGGGCGTAGACCTAACTCGGATAAACTGAAAAAGATGTAACCACGAATTAATCCTGTTAAATAAAATCTCCGATTTTCCCGGAGGGATTTAACAGGGTTAACACGAAATAACACGAATGAAAAAGTTGATTATAAATTATAACCGTGTGAATCCTCTCTACAAAAGATTTCACTCCTATATATCAGGGATGAAATTATTTTGCCAAAATATAAAAGAATTATAGAATTAATGGACTAATCGGTGGTTTTCTTCTGCAGCTCCTTCTTGCCTTTTTCTATAATATCCTCACCTGCATCTTTCCCCTTTTCAATCAGATCTTTGCCTACATCTTTTCCTTTTTCAAGCAATTCTTTTCCGTGTTCGATCCATGCTTCCTTGTCCGTTGGAATTGGCTTGCCTGTAAAGAACAGATAACCAACATACACCAGAGCGATCACAACTAAAACAATGAGAAGTTTAAACATTTTTTTTATGATCGCTATGATAAGAAGTACTGCAAGAATGCCGAGTATCACCCACAAAATCGGATTTGCATTTAAATAATTAAGAATATTTTCCATCTTCTGATAACTCCTTTTTTTATTTTTTTACTTCTTTTATATTCATAATAAGAATGTCCATAAATTTTTTAATTTTATGTGTTCCTACCTCTTTTCCCATTCTGCTCTATCAATTTGGTATAAAATATATTCAACAGGTTTTGTATAGGACTGCATGGATTCCGGAAAATGGTAGGTTCCTTCGCTAACACGTTTCGCACCAACTTTCTCCTGCATTTTTTGTGAAGTTGGATTTAATCGATTCGGGGAGGCTTGTACGGCTATGCAATTCGTATGTGTAAAAACATAATTGATAATACATGTTTTTATCTCTGTGCCAAATCCTTTGTTCCAATAAGTAGGCAATAATTTTACATCTGTTGTGCTGATACCCTTTTCATCAGGACTGCCGAGTTTGCATTCCCCTATTGGAGTATTGCTCTCTTTGTCTATCACTATCAAAGTACGATCGAATTCAGAATTAAATGATCGAGCCAGTTGTGCAATTATATCTTCTCTACGTTTCATCAGCCCTTTTGGTAACCCGACATTTTTCATTACCTGTGGGTCATTCCAGAGCTGAAATTAGAAGTCCACATCCTCATCTTTTGTGGTTGGTCTTCTTGCGATCAAACGAGTTGTTTCAAAAACCATTATTCTCCGCAAATATTGAGCTCAGCCCATTCAGTTTTCTTGATCGTTGCAATGATGACCAGTTTATTTTCAAATGTCCAGGCAACGATCTGGAAACCCTCTCCGCTTTTCCAGCACCACTCATCAAATGGAAGATGATGCATTATCGAGGGATTACCATACATATTCCGTGTGTAGGATTCCACATCCACATTATCCTTAAACGTAAAGATCATTTCATAAAGAGGTTGTGAAGATATCTTTGCATCAAAATAATATGTGATAGATTGGAATTCAGCATTATCTATTTTTTCTACATATTCGTACCGAAAAGACATGTCTCTGCGCTCTTCCATGTTCTTTACATCTTTCACTTCCTCAAATTTATTCATAGACATGCCAAAATAAAGATTCTTAACCATATCGGGAAGGAGTTGCGTTTGGAACCGTTCTTTCGGAGCAGTTTTGAACACACTACAACTCGTTGAAAGTAGTAGTATCATAATAAGAAGGATTGCTTTTTTCATCGAATCTCCTTTTTTGAAGATCTCATTATTTTATATGTTTCTTAATTTGGTATTTTGCCAGTCTATCGCATTCCTCATTTTCAGGATGACCTTCGTGCCCTTTGAGCCACTGCCAGTAAATATTGTGTTTCTGAGCTAATCTTTCAAGCTGCTGCCATAATTCCAGATTCTTGATCTGTTTCTTCTTAGAATTTTTCCATCCCTTTTCTTTCCAGTTCTGCATCCATTCTGTCATGCCTTTAACGAGATAGGTCGAATCCGAGTATAATGCGACAGTGCACGGCTCTTTCAACTTTTCCAGAGCTTTTATCGCACAGGTGAGTTCCATGATGTTGTTTGTCGTTTCTTTAGCAAAGCCAGTAAGTATTTTCCTTTTTCCTCGATAGATCAGAATTGCTGCCCAGCCGCCCGGACCCGGATTTCCTTTGCATGAACCATCGCAGTAAATGACAACTTCTTTGAGAATTTTGTTTTCGTTTTTCATGTATTTGGAATAGGTTTTTTGGGAATGGAGCTGTCAAGTTTATGGATTTTTAAAATAATTTTATCCATTTACAGAACGAACCTTGCGAACGGGTACCTTTGGTATCCTTCGTAACGGTTCAGACAAGGAATCACTTGTGGACACGTGCCCCTACTTTATCACGATCATCTTCCTTATTTCTGACATGTCATCAGTTTGTATCTTATAAAAATATACTCCCGAACGTAATGCTTCAGTATTATAAAATAAGGTATGCTCACCTTTTAGTTTCGATTCGTTGACAAGCTTGGAAACTAATTGTCCTTTTATGTTGTAAATGCAGATATCAACATGGGAATTTTGTTTGAGTGAGTATTTAATTGTTGTTGAATTTTTTGTTGGATTGGGGAAATTTTTATGAAGAATATTTGCTTCAAGACTTGTAGGTATATCCACTCCAAATTCTGGTTGATTAAAATAATAAGCACCCATATCTGCTCGAGTTCCATCAGGATCGACCGGTGAACTGGGATCACCAGTATCAATACATGGAGATTTTGTTAAATCTGGAATTGGAAAATTAGCCCATGTAAGATGGAAATCACCATTTTGCGGATCTGCAAATAAAGGATCCGAATCAATATTTCCCGTACCGCTCCATCCGTCCTTGATATCTGAATAGGTTATTGTGATCGATCCACCAATATTTGTCTGAATTTCAGCAGGCCAGTTATCCCAAATAATGCAATTTGTAACATAGACATTTGCCATATATACACTATAAATTCCGCTCGAATTATGATGCATCACTGAGCTATTATGACATATTGTTGCATTTGTAATAAATACGATTGAATTATGACAATATACACCACCACATTGGTCTGCACTATTATCATGAATATCAACATTATATAAAGAAGGTTGAGAATTTGACCAACAAGCAAAACCACCCCCAAACATTCCAGCTGAATTATTATATATAGAAACATTTATTAACGTTGGCTTCGAGCCCTCTGTACAAAAGAAGCCACCACCGTCCACCATAGTAACGGTATTATTTTTTATCACAACATTGATTATTGTTGGGTCAGCATTATAACATGAGATTCCACCGCCATTGAAAAATGCATTATTCCCGCTAACAATCAGATTTTTTAATATTGGATTTGAGCCAAAACAGTATACACCTCCATTATCAGCATTGTAACTTCCAGTTATCGTAAATCCATTTAGGCATGACAAAGAATCTTCACCATTAATAAATTTTACTGCAGTTCCATTCTGGTTGGCATCGATTATCGTGTTTGTGATATATGTGCTATCCTGCACTATTAAAAAGAGTGAACTGACTGTTATGCTTTTACCTCCGAAATTTATGTTCTCATAATACCGTCCAGTATCTACAAGAACTACATTGCCATCAAAGGCATTATTGATGGCAGATTGTATTGTTGAAAACTCAGTAGGCACATATATTATGCCTGTTCCTTGAGATATGAGAGTAACACTTGTCAATGTAGTATCACTGTCGAGTAGCTTGTTTGCAAAACTTCCGTCATGATAAGATTCCTTTGAATATGTAATATCATACAAACCATTCTGTAAATCAATAGTATAATAACCGGTAGAATCCGTAAAAGTACTATCCGACATTGTCGATGGAGCTGTTCTCATAAACAAGACGTTTATTCCATCATGAACGCTTTGATTATCAAGAAAAGCATATCCATCAACAACAATATTCGAAGTGACTGCAATATAATTTTCTTTAATCAATACATCTTCTTTGACGATATCCTGTACGGTAAGACTTACAGAATAGGTTCCTTTGTTGTCATAAACAAATGAGGGATTTTGCTCGTATGAATCAATAATTCCATCATTTTGGAAATCCCATTGCCAACTAATTACATTTCCATTGGATATATCAGAAAAATTAACTTCTAAGGGAGCTTCACCGACCGTTGATGAAGCTGAAAAATTCGCATAGAAATAATTCGGATCAAAATAATATGAACCTATATCTGATATAGAACCATCAGGATCTGAAGGTGTATCGGGATCACCTTGATCAATACAAGGGGATTCAGCTGTAAGATGGAAATCTCCATCCAAAGGATCAACGAATAAAGGATTGGAATTCATGTTTTCCAATCCAGTCCATCCACCTTCAATATCTGAGTAGGTGATATCGATCGAACTACCTGACGCTAAAATGATTTCTTGTGGAGTATTATCCCAAAGAATACAGTTTACGAGGGTTGGAGAGGATTCGTGAGCTAATTGGAAACCTGCATAATGGTAAATGTTATTATAAGAAATATTCTCTGTCATAGTAACATTTGTAAAAGTAGGCACTGATTGAACCGTAAGATATACTGCAGCGCCACCCCATGATGCAATATTGTTACAGATTAGAACACGGTATAAAGATGGATGAGCATAATTGCAATAAATCCCTGCTCCATCCCACTCTGTAACATTTCCTTTTATGATGAGATATTCCATTATTGGACTACAGTCCGAGCAGTAGAAACCGCCACCATCATTGTGGCTAAAATTATTAACTATATAGGAATATGCTATTTTCGGACTTGCATTTTCACAACGTATCCCTCCTCCATGGATTGTTGGATGTCCAGATTGTATATACCCATTAGTAACAGTAAAGCCAGTTAGCACAGCTGTTGTATCTTCACCACTATTAAAAATTACGACTGTACCATTCTGATCTCCATCAATCACCGTTTGAGAAATATACGATGTATCAGAAGTAGTAAGAAACAAGGAAGCAACTGTGATATTTTTCCCATTATAATTAATGTTCTCCACATAAGTTCCCGGTTGGACTAAGACCGTGTCTCCAACGGATGAAGAGTCTATACCAATCTGTATTGTTGAGTATTCTGCTGGCACATTGAGAATAGCTGCGTTGAGTATTCCAACGCTTAAGAACGATACTGCAAGTAAGAAAAAAATCTTTCTCATTTGTTTCTCCTTATTTATTTTGTTATATCCATCATTTTATCACAATCATCTTCATAATTTCTGATATGTCATCAGCTTGTATCTTATAAAAATACACTCCGGAGCGTAACGCTTCGGTATTGTATACTATCGAATATTCACCTTTCGGTTTTGTCTCATTTATAAATGTTGAAATCATTTGCCCTTTTATATTGTAAATGCTGATTGTTACATGGGAATTCTGTTTTAAGGTATATTTTATAGTCGTTGAGTTTTTGGTTGGATTTGGGAAGTTATACATAATGCTTTGCTTAGGAATATCCGGTTCATGAATTGAGTAAGACGGAGCACCATATTCATAAGCTCCCATATCGATGATTGCAACGCCATTTCCATTACCATCCCAAACACGAATATTTCCATCCAGATCCCAAGGCGGTAAATGAAGTCCTGTTGTATCTGGAGTACCTGCATCAACGCAGGGAGAATCCTGGTTGAGATGGTAATCCTTATTTAATGTATCTGCGAATAATGGATCAGCATAAATGTTGCCGCTTCCAGCCCAACTACCCTGAATGTCTGAATAAGTTGCTGCTATAGTGCCGGTAATTTCGTTCGGAGTATCATTCCAGAGAATACAGTTTATTAAACAAGGGCTAGCATTTTGACAAAAAATCCCACCACCAATAAAAGATATATTGTCACTAATAGTAACATTAACTATATTAGGATTAGAATTATCATAACAGAGAATTCCACCTCCAAAATCATCAGCACTATTACCGCTAATAATAACGTTTTTTAAATCAGGACTGGAATATTTGCCACAATAAATACCACCACCACTCCCACCAATTTCACTAGAAGAAGTATTGTTTATTATTTTAACATTAGTTATACTTGGGCTGGAATGATCCCAACAAAGAATACCACCACCACCTCTAACAAAGCCATTCTTAATAGTCATATTATCTATGAAAAAATAATTATCACTATAACAACATAAAATACGACTCGTCTCTTCACCATCTAAGATAGTAGAAGATACATCTTCTCCCTGTAAAGAAACATAGTTTCTGCAATTTAAAGAGAATCTCTCGCCTGTTTGAGAAGGTGAGTAAATTCCATTTGCTAAATGTATTATATTGGGATTTAAACTATCAGCATAAATTTTTATTAATGCCCAGGATATTGTAAGTAAAGGGTCATCGGGAGATAATCCACTATTATCATCAGAACCATAAGGACTAACATACAGGTTATTATCAACCTGCTCTACTTTACTATGAAGAATATCAAAGGTAAAATTATCAATGGGATATGCAAAATTTTGGTCAGGTTCTAAAATTGTAAAAGTATCCACAATTACATTAATAGGTGGACAATCGAAAGCATATAAATCATTCCCAAAACCTGCATAATTTAAAAATATATTACACCGATTATCTGGATCAAAACTAATGGAAGAATTCCCAGTACATAAAATTCCACCACCCGAATTATTAGCAAAATTACCGGTAATAGTAACATTGCTTAAACTCATATTAGCATTATTACAATAAATTCCACCATCAGGAGCATTTCCTTTTATTATTACATTTTCTAAAATTGGACTTGAATCAAAACAGCTTATCCCCCTGCCTGTATTTCTAATAATAGTAACATCCTCTAAATTCGGATTTGAATTATTAATACAATATAATCCGCCAGTATTACTTGTGATTATTACATTTATTAGACTTGGGGAGCATTCTTCGCAGTAAATCCCGCCACCAACATAAGCACTACCATTTGTTATTGTAAATCCACACAATACAGCTGTCGAATCTTCTCCATTTTCAAAGGTTACAACACTTCCATTTTGGTTACCATCAATTACAGTCTGTGAAATATAGAAAGTGTCCTGAGTAGTTAAAAATAATGAAGCGACAGTAATATTCTTCCCATTGTAGTTAATATTTTCAACATAAGTTCCTGTATCAACAAGGACTGTATCATGAGTGTTTGCCGCATCGATTCCAGCTTGTATTGTAGTATAATCACCCGGCACATTGAGAATTGTAGCATCGAGTATTCCCGCACACAATAAAGAAAAAACCAACATAAAAATCTTTTTTTTCATTTTACCTCTCTTTGAAGACTGAAGTTTTTTAACTTCGTTATCAAAAAATAACTGCACATAAACTTGTCAAGACAAATATCCGCGAAGAGCTAAAAATAGAGAATTGAACGCAGATTATCGCTGAACATGCTGATTCGCCAGCAGGCGAACAAGTTTCCACTGATTCAGAAAATAAAATTACAAATAAAAAATGAAAAATTCTCTTTATCCTCTGCGTTCTCTGTGTTTTAAATATTCAATATCTATCTCCGACAATCTGTCCATCCTGCATACTAATATTAAAATATTGGATTCCCGTTTTCACGGGAATGACATGCCCTTTTTTATTTGGAATCGTCTTGTCACAAGTCGAAAATTCCTCTACCTGCCTGTTACGCCATTTTATCACAGAGTAGTGTAACGGAGACGGAAGTGAAACGGAGACGGGCTTGCCACAGCGTCGTCCCGATAGTTGATATGAAGTCGGATCGTGATTTTTATTCTTTCCTCGCTCTTCTCTCTTCGCTTTTCTTCTCGGTTGTTTTTATCTCTGTGTTTCTCTGTGGTTGTTTTATTTTATTTTCGTGTTTTTCGTGCTTTTCGTGGTTATTATCTTCTCTTGCCTTGGCTTAATGCAATTGGCAGACAGCTTCGTTTTTTTGAGGTTTTATTTATTTATTTTCTCCCAAAAATTGACAATTTTCGCTCATCTCAAAAACTGCACTGCTAAAGGTCGTTCAATGAAAATTCTTTCTAAATATATCCTCAGGGAGCATGCAGGTCCCTTTATCCTCTCAGTCATGGTGATTACCTTCATTATGCTGCTGGACAGAGTGCTGGATCTGCTGAATCTCATCATCACCAAACACCTGGACATCTGGACGACCACGCAGGTTTTTGTGCTCAGTTTGCCTTTTATGCTTGCTCTCGCCATCCCAATGGCTGTACTCGTTGCCACAATTATGGCATTTGGTCGGCTCTCATCGGATAACGAGATCACTGCATTCAAAGCAAACGGCATCAATATTTACAGTATGATGAAGCCAGTAGTGATCGTTGCTGTCCTCATTTCTATTTTTATGATATACTTCAACGACCATATCCTGCCGGAGAGCAATTATGCTCTGAAAAATCTACTTATAAAAATAAGCGCACGCAGACCCACTTCGGAACTCAAACCCGGACTGTTCACAGAATTGAAGGACTACAATTTTTATTTTCATGACAAATCTGAAGATGGCAAACGCTATAATGAGATCGTTATTTACGATAAGAATAATGGCAAATATCCCAAAACGATCACGTCAGAATACGGCAATATCGAGCTTTTCAATGGCGGGAATTCTCTGAATGCGACGCTGTATAACGGACTGATCCACGAAATTTCCAAAGATGATCCGCAGGATTACACAACTATTGTATTCAAGAAATACATGATAAAGATCCCCGACCTCGGCATCGGTGTAAGCGAAGCTCATCTTGCACAGCGCGGGGACAGAGAAATGGGCTCCTCGGATATGAAAAAGCACATCGAAGAACTTGATGTTCAACGCCAGGAAAAGATCAAAGAAAAGCAAAAGTATGAAAACCAGCTTACATTGATAAATGAAAATCCCGAAGAAGGAGATAACAAAGAAATAAGCAAGTTGAAACATCTCATCGGAGTGCGAGACCAACGCATTTACAGCTTGAGCAGGGAGATCAGCAAGTATCAGGTGGAGGTAGACAAGAAATACTCTATCGCCTTTGCCTGCCTTGTATTCATTCTCATCGGAGCACCCATCGGCATGATGACGAGGACAAATTCAGTTGGAATGGGATTTACAGTCAGTTCGCTGGTTTTTGTCGTATATTATGTATCGCTTTTCGCAGGTGAGGAGCTGGCAGATAAGATGATCATCTCGCCCTTTATCGGCATGTGGATATCAAACATTATTTTTACTATCGCAGGTGTGTATCTTGTGATCTATTCTATGCGGGAGCGGAAGATCATTCATATTGAACGAATAAAGAGTATTTTCAAACGAAAGCAGAAAACAGAAGCATCTCATGAAAATAATTGATAAATATCTCTTTAAAAACTTTGCCCGTCTCTATTTGATCATTCTCGGTTCCTTCGTAGCGATATTTCTGGTGATTGAATTCTTTGAAAAATGGAGCAGGTTTTTTAGTGAGAATCCGGCATTCTGGGATGTGGTTTTCTATTTTCTCTGCAGGATTCCCTACATTATGGTGCTCTCATCTCCGGTCGCGATCCTCCTTGCAGGACTTTTCCTCATGCAGTATATGAGCAAGCACAACGAGACTGTCGCGATTCGCAGTGCAGGTATAAGTATCAAACGGATGTCTGCTCCACTTTTTGCCTTCGGATTTCTTGTCACAATACTTTTATTTGTTTTCGGTGATACAGTCATGCCGTGGGCAGAAGATACACTTGTGTACATCGAAATAGTAAAGATAAAAAAACAGAATAAAGCCGACATCCGAGTCCGGTCTGATATTCAATATAAGGATGATAAGAATCGGCTGTACTACATCGGTTTTCTTGATGGTTATAAAAACAAGATCAAGAATATCGACATCTCCATCTTTAATGATGACAATCATATTGTGAAAAAGATACATGCTGAACACGGACTATGGGATACAGATTCTTTACATGATAATCAGGATATGAAGCTCACTTTTTATAATGGTTACATTCGAGAATTTGAGGATAATAAACTCGTTTCCTATACGAATTTTGAGGAGCAGTATTTTGATGATATTCACATACAGCCGGAAGATCTGGTGAAGAGCACAAAAAAACCTGATGAAATGACTGTATTCGAGCTACGGGATTATATTGAACGTTTACGAAGAATTGGTGAGAAACATCAAAAAGAGCTGGTGGAAATGAATCTGAAGATAGCATATCCTTTTGTAAACGTGATAATGATCCTGTTCTGCATTCCACTTGCCACGCTTTCAAAAAGAGGAAAATCCCGGGGAATCGGCTTTGTGGTAGCAATTGCAATCTGTTTTTTATACATTTCAATGGTCAGATTCGGACAAAGTCTCGGCTACAATGAACTGCTTTCTCCGATGATGGCTGCGTGGTTCGCAAATATCATTTTCTGCGCTCTTGGACTGATCGGATTATTTAAAACTGCTACATAGATTTTATGAAATTTATTGCTGATTTCCATATTCACTCGCATTTTTCCATTGCGACAAGCAAAAACCTCATTCCCGAAGAACTCGACAGATGGGCTCAGAAAAAAGGTATAACTGTTGTGGGAACCGGAGATTTCTCTCATCCGGGATGGCTCAAAGAACTGAAAGAAAAATTCGAACCGGCAGAGCCCGGTCTTTTCACTCTTAAAAAAGATTTCCAAAAATACAAATCTCATAACCAGACACGCTTCATTCTTACTGCTGAGATCAGCAATATTTACAAAAAAAACGGAAAAGTCCGCAAGGTTCATAATGTGCTTTTTGCACCGGATTTCGAAACTGTTGAGAAAATTCAAAACAAGCTCTCACAAATTGGAAATATAACTTCAGACGGCAGACCGATCCTCGGATTGGATTCCCGCGATCTATTCGAAATTGTACTCGAAAGCTCGGACGATTCCTTCCTTGTTCCTGCACATATCTGGACGCCCTGGTTTTCTGCACTTGGTTCAAAATCGGGATTTGACACTATCGAAGAATGCTATGACGACCTTTCTGAACACATTTTCGCAGTTGAAACAGGGCTTTCCTCCGACCCTCCGATGAACTGGGTCTGTTCATTTCTGGATAAATATACTCTCATTTCAAACTCTGATGCGCACTCACCATCAAAGCTTGGTAGAGAAGCAAATTTTTTTGATACAGAGCTCAGTTACTTTGCAATCCGCGACGCGATGAAATCTGGTAATGACGAGCAATTTTTAGGAACTATCGAGTTCTTTCCCCAGGAAGGGAAATATCATTTTGACGGACACAGAAAATGCGGTATTTGCTGGGATCCGGTTGAAACGCTTAAACATAAAGGCATCTGCCCCGTGTGCGGAAAAAAGGTTACTGTTGGCGTGCTCAACCGCGTTGCCCAGCTCGCAGACAGATCCGATCCAAAAGCAAGACCACACAGACATAACTTTCATTCTCTTATCACATTGGATGAAATTCTTTCAGAGATTCTGGGTGTAGGCAAAAATTCAAAAAAAGTTGCTCAAGCTTATGAAGTTTTGCTGCAAAAATTTACTTCCGAGTTTGACATTTTGCTATACACATCACTTGATGATTTGCAGAAAAAAACCAATGAAATCCTTACCGAAGCCATTAGAAGGATGCGTAACGGACAGGTGCATATCGAGGAAGGATTTGATGGAGAATACGGCATTATTCGCGTTTTCACCAAGGATGAAATAAAGGATCTGCAAAACCAGGAAGCTCTTTTCTCAGATTTCACTGAAGAGATAAAAGCCCCACCACCCAAACCGCTGATAAACTTTGACATTGCATCATTTCAGAAACTTTATAAAAAAGAGGAAGAGCCGGAATTTTTTATAGAAAAAGTAGAAAAAAAAGTAATAGAACAAACTCCTTCAGATTTTCTTGAGGAACTCAATGAAGAGCAAAAACTTGCAGTCCGGCACTATCCGGGACCGCTGCTTATTCTAGCTGGACCAGGAACGGGAAAAACGAGAACCCTTACTGCTCGTATTGCATATCTCATCAAACAGCAAGGCATCAAACCTGCAAATATTCTGGCAGTAACATTTACCAATAAAGCAGCTGATGAGATGAAAGAGCGGCTCGATACAATTTTGGACAACACTTCTAAAGGGGAACTGCAGATCTCGACTTTTCATTCTTATGGCTACTCGATACTGAAAGAGCATGCATCTTACTTCAATAGAGATTCGCAATTCAGTATTCTTGATGAAACAGAAAAACAACGACTTCTTATCGAAAAAGTGGGATGTAATAAGAAAAAAGTAAAATCTCTTTCTGGGGAAATTTCGCATATCAAGCAGCAGGCGATCTTACAATCAAAAATCAGAAAAAATGCCACAAAAGAGCTTTTCACAAAATACGAGAAAGCTCTGGGGCATTTCAATCTTTTCGATCTTGAAGACCTGATCTATAAACCGGTCATGCTTTTAAAGAGCGAACAGAGAATCCGGCAAAAATTTCAGAAAAAGGTGCAGTTCATTCTTATCGATGAATTTCAGGACATCAATGCAGCGCAGTATCAACTTATTAAACTTCTCAAACCGGAAAAGCAGGCAAATATCACAGCTATCGGTGATCCAAATCAGGCAATCTACGGCTTTCGTGGTGCAGATGTCGGCTTTATCCAAAAATTCCAGAAAGATTATCCTCAAACAAAGATCATTCCACTGCTGCATAGTTACCGCTGCACAAATACGATTTTGAAAGCATCCCGCCAGGTCATTAAGGAACAGGAAATACTCTCCAGTTTGCAGGAAGGTGTGAAGATCAATATTTCTTCCCATGCAACAGATAAGAGCGAAGCTGAATTTATTGCTCGTGAAGTAGAAAAACTTATTGGCGGTGTGCGATTTTTCTCAATGGACAGCTCTATCACAGATGGAAGCGATGACTCGAAAGTAGCCAGTCTCTCCGAAGTTGCCATCCTTTGTCGGCTGAAGGCACAAATGCCAGTATTTGAAAAAGCGCTCAATGACCATTCGATCCCCTATCAGAAAGTAACAGAAAATTCCTTTTTCTATGAAGAACCTGTTAAGTCAGTGCTCGACGTGCTGCGTCTTGCACTCAATCCGCGAAACATGTTCCTAATAGATGAATTGATCAAACGGAATATTCTGACTATCCCTGGCCTAAATGAGCTAAAGACCTGTCTTATAGAAAATAACGTGCAGCAAGCACTTGAAATGATCATAAAGAAATTTTTTAAAGATAAAATATCTCAACTCGATGAATCTATTAAGAAATTGATGAACTGTGCCGAGAGATTCGATGATGATTTCGATGCATTCCTGAAGTTTGCAATTCTTGGCACCAGTGTTGACACAAACGACTTCACATTGGAACGAGTAAATCTGCTCACGCTTCATTCAGCAAAAGGACTGGAATTTGACTGTGTGTTCATCGCAGGTTGTGAAGAGGGCATACTTCCCTACTCATTGTTTGAAGATAAAAAATGCGACATCGATGAAGAGCGTAGGTTATTCTACGTTGGTATGACCCGTGCAAGAAATCTGCTGTATCTGACAGGTACACAAAGTCGCTTCATTTATGGAAAATCCCACCATTTTACACAATCTCCTTTCATAACAGTGATCGAGCAGGAGCTTCTTGAAGAGAAAAAGATAGAGTATAAGAAAAAACAGAAACCGATAAAACAAGAATCACAGCAGAAACTTTTTTAATATGGCAGACACATCTCGCATAATTATCATCAGATGTGATAAATGCAAACAGAAGATTTTCCGCTATCAAAAAATTGGACGGGGACATATTTTACGCTGCCACAAAAAACGAATTCTTGAAGACTATGCAGTACATGAAGGTAATAAAGTCTTTTGTCACTGCGGAAATAAGATAGGAGTTGACAAAGGAAGCTTCATAAAAATGAATGTAGTTCATAATGTATGAAACTATAATGAAAGGTTTGTATGGGAAAAATAACTGAGAATGTGAAACGTTTGCTTTCCGAAGTACCGGAAGGAGTCGAGGTCGTTGCAGCTGCAAAGACAAGAACAGCAGATGAAATTCTTGAAGTGCTTGATGCAGGAATATCCAACATTGGTGAAAATTACGTGCAGGAAGCTGTTGCTGTTCATGAAATCGTAGGCGGAAAAGCGCAATGGCATTTCATCGGACATCTGCAGAGCAATAAGGTCGTGCAGGTCGTGCCGATCTTTGACATGATCGAAACTGTTGATTCTGCTAAACTCGCACGTAAGATCGATAAATATGCTGAGCTGAGTAATGAGATCATGTCCATACTTATTGAAGTAAACAGTGGACGCGAACCGCAAAAGAATGGAGTCATACCGGAAAATGTTGAGCATCTTATAAGAGAAATTGCACCGCTTTCACACGTAAAAGTAATGGGGCTTATGACCATGGGACCTTTCACCGGTGATCCTGAAGATGCGCGTCCTTATTTTGTGGAAACACGTAAAATTTTTAATCATATTAAAGACCTGAACATTCCGGATGTTACGATGAAATACCTTTCCATGGGTATGAGCAATTCCTATAAAGTTGCGATAGAAGAAGGTGCGAACATCATTCGAGTAGGCACCAAATTATTTGGAGAAAGAGCTTGTAAATATGAATAAAAATGATAATCATATCCGTCCTTTAAAAAGAGGAAAGGGCATCGCGAAGATAATGAGTTATGAAGAGGGTATTGAACTCGAACTGCCAATGTACAAATCGGAGATCAAAGCTGGATTTCCCTCTCCTGCAAGTGATTATATCGAATCTACTCTTGACCTTAATAAATTTCTCATAAAACATCCTGCAGCCACTTTTTTTATCCGCGTGGAAGGAGATTCCATGATCGATGCCGGGATACATTCAGGAGATATTCTCATTGTCGATAGATCAGTTCAAGCCGAGAAGCATAAGATAGTTATCGCAGCAGTAAATGGCGAACTGACCGTTAAAAGAATATGGCATGATGAGGACAGACTCTTTTTACAATCTGGAAATATTAATTTTTCACCTATCGAGATCACTCCCGATATGGATTTCCACATCTGGGGCGTTGTCACTTATGTGATCCATAAACCTATATAAACAAAGAATAGAACGCAGATGAACACTGATTAAACGGATAAACGCAGATTAAGAAAGATTTTAATGAAAAAGAAAAATATAAAATATTCATCTGTGTAAATCTGTGAAAATCCGTGAGCTATTACATTGAAGAATGGTACACAGATTTACACTGATGCAGCAGATTTACCCCGTGAAATCCTGCAAAACAGGAACAGTCCCGATACGATCCCAGAGAAATATTAAGAAGAGATTTCATTGGGTAGGCGGGACAAATATATCGAGATTATTTCACGGGGTGAACACTGATTAAGAAAAGAATAAAATGAAAAAGAAAATATATACTAAATATTCATCTGCGCAAATCTGCTCAATCTGTGTTAATCTGCGTGCTATTCTTGAGTGTTCTATTCTTATATGAAAAACATCGTTGCCCTCGTTGATTGTAATAATTTCTACGCTTCCTGCGAACGTGTGTTCAGACCCGATCTTGAAGGCAAACCTATTATTGTACTTTCAAATAATGACGGTTGTGTAGTTGCTCGTTCAAACGAGGCCAAAGCATTTGGTATGCCTTTTGGCAAACCTGTTTTTAAAGCAGAGTATCTTATTAAGAAGTATGATATTTATGTCTTCTCTTCGAACTATTCCCTTTATGGCGACATGTCCCATCGCGTAATGCAAACCCTGGAGCAATTCAGTCCTGATCTGGAAATCTATTCAATCGATGAAGCGTTTCTCGGGCTTTCCGGTTTTGCTGATAGGGATCTTACTGAGTATGGATGGACAATCAAAAATACTGTCACGAGCTGGACTGGTATTCCCGTTACTATCGGTATTGCAGAAACGAAAACTCTGGCAAAAGTCGCGAACTGTTTTGCAAAGAAAAGCAAGAAGTATAACGGAGTGCTTGATATAACCTCATTTAGTGAACATGAGATCGATCAATTTTTGAAAAAGGTAGATGTATCGGACATTTGGGGCGTTGGGTGGCAGTACGAAAAGCTCCTCAAGCGCAATAATTTTCATACTGCATACGACCTGAAATATGCGCCGGATAAATGGGTGAAAAAGAATATGACGGTAATGGGGCTTACTATAGTTTTTGAGCTTCGCGGAACTCCCTCGATCAATCTTGAAGAAGTTACTCCACACAAAAAAGAGATCGTAAGTTCACGTTCTTTTGGACGTCCGGTTGAGACTTTGAGCGAGATGGAAGAAGCAGTGGCGACATATACAACAACTGCCGCAGAAAAGCTCCGAAAACAGAAATGCCTTGCATCCTTCATTCAGGTCTTTGTGGCGACAAATCGGTTCAAACCCAAGGAACCTCAATATTCAAATGCCTATATGTATGAGCTGCCGGAAGCGACAGACAGCACTGCCGAATTCATATCCTATGCACATGAAAATCTAAAAAAAATATATAGAGAAGGATACCTTTACAAAAAAACCGGTGTAATGCTTAGTGGAATTGTTGAGCGGGATAAATACCAGCTCAACCTTTTTACAGAATCCTATTTTCGCAGTAGAAATCGAAAATTGACACATATCATAGACAACATCAATGAGAAATGGGGAAGCGATACCCTGCACTATGCAGCCACAGGTATTAAGAAACCGTGGATGATGAAACGCGCACACAAATCACCGCATTTTACCACGCAATGGGATGAGATACAAGTGGTGAAAGCAGAGGACAACAAGAAGTAACAATGTGCGGAAGATTTGCCCGAATAAATACTGCCAAAGAGATAAAGGAGATATTTAATCTCGATCAAATCGAGGTCGAACTCGGTCCAAGCTATAATATCGCACCCACTCAAGATGTTGCTGTCATCATAGAAAATGGAAGCTCAATACTCACTGCCATGCGATGGGGACTGATCCCTTTCTGGGCAAAGGATATTGTAATTGGATCTAAACTTATTAATGCACGTGCAGAAACGATTGATGAAAAACCCAGTTTCAAATATTCATTTCAAAAAAGAAGATGCCTGATCGTTGCGAACGGATTTTACGAATGGCAAAAACGAGCAACAAAAAAGTTCCCCTATTTCATTCATCTCAAAGACAACAAACCATTCTACTTTGCAGGCATTTATGATAATTGGAAATCTCCAGATGGTGATAAGATCACTTCATGCAGCATTATAACTACCGATGCATCAAAAGATATCAAGTCCATTCATCCCCGTATGCCGGTCATTCTTTCTGATAAAGACTTTTCAGTATGGTTTATGAACAGCGATATAACTGTATTGAAGCAATTACTCGTTCCCTACACAAAGAATGATCTTGATTTTTACGAGGTCTCCCCTGATGTAAACTCACCTGGACACAATTATTCCGCACTTATTGAACCAACTCACGATTTTCTTTATAATTAATATTCCCTTTTCCTATTTTGAAAATTCAAGTTTCTCCTTCCATCCCGAGTCGTTCCCTTCGTGACCGACTCGTGATTTTCACCACCAATAAAAATAAGATGTTATTCCCGTGAAAACTTATCCTCAACTTTATTGAGGATGGGAATCCAGTATTTTTGCATTCTCTGAACTCAATTGCCTGCTGACTGATCAAGTCCAAGTATGCATGATTCGATTATTATATTCCTTGACGCAATAATCATAGATTAATTCGTTTACAAATAAATCTAAATTTCTTGTGAAAAAATCATTGAGGAGGTCTCATGATTTTTTTGAGACACGACTCAGCTTGCAAAGATGAGTCGGGGTGAAATCGCGCTAATTCCATCCCGAGTCGTTCCCTTCGTGGCCGACTCGTGATAAAATTATAATATGCAATTATTATGAGAGTTAAGAAAGAAAATTTTGTAAATGGAAGTTGTTTCCATATATACAACCATGCGGTTGAGCACCTAAATCTTTTCCGTGTAAATAATGACTATCTCAGAGTTATCAGTAAATTCAAACAGAAAATACTAACTTATCCAGCAACAATATTTTCTTATTGTTTAATGCCGAATCACTATCACTTCTTCATTCGGCAAGATAGTGATGTACCTATATACAAAATCTTTAACGATATATTCTCGGGGTATACTTTATATTACAATCATAAATATAGCAGAAAAGGAACATTGTTTCGAAGTCCTTTGCAACACAAAATAATAGCAACAGAAGAATATTTTATCAGATTAAGCCTGTATATCCATTTCAATCCAGTGAAATCAAATCTTGTTAAAAGACCGGAGGAGTGGATATACTCAAATTATCTTGAATGGATTGGTAAACGAAAGGGGAAGTTATTTTGCAAAGAGGTATGGGATTGGTTTGATCTAACACCGTTGGAATATTCAAAGATGATGAAAGTTTATTCAGATGAAAAGTATGAGGAAGATAGGAAATTATTTGAATAATGATAAACACGACTCAGCTTGCAAAGATGAGTCGGGTTGAAATCGTGCGAATTCCATCCCGAGTCGTTCCCTTCGTGGCCGACTCGTGATTTTCACCACCAATAAAAAAACAAAATGTCATTCCCTCGAAAGCTTATCCTTAACTTTATTGGGAATAGGAATCCAGTATTTTCCCATTCTCTGAACTCCATTGCCTGCTGACTGATCAAGTCCAAGAATGCGTGATTCGATTATTATATTCCTTGATGCAAAAATTGTAGTTTAATTCGTTTACAAAAAATTGCAAATTCTCTTTTGAAATAATAATCAAGAGGTCTCATGATTTTTTTGAGACACGACTCAGCTTGCAAAGATGAGTCGGGGCGAAATCGTGCAAATTATATCCCGAGTCGTTCCCTTCGTGGCCGACTCGTGATTTTCACCACCAATAAAAAAAAATATTAATTCACCTGCAAATAATTATCCTGATTTAATAGAGCCATTTCAAGATTTTTTCCATAACTAAAACTGAACTTTTGAGATTTGAATTTCGAATTTGTTTAGGATTTTGTACGTCATGTAGTGGTCCTTGACTAAAGAGTATTATTTTTTCTCGAACAATTAATGTCCTAAAATACCCCATAGTTCGCCTGCGGCAACTGCCGAACCGATAACGCCAGAAACGCTCGGCACCATTTGACTATAATGAGAGAGGAAAAAATGCGATGTGGAAAAATTTGACAAGAATATAAATAAATACCACAAAAGGTTTAATTACATACTGAACTTCTATATTATGATTCTGTTGCAGGGAAAAAATATGAAAAGAAATGAAATAAAATATTTCAACCAGCTTTTTCACTACAAAGGAAAATTTCCTTTATGCAATCAATTAACTATCGTCTCTGATACATTTAGAAAATATGAGTTAGTACACTAATATGGTATGAAGATAAATATATTAACAAAAAAATAAAAATCGGTATTGTAAAAAACAAAGAAAGGAGTTAAAAAATGGGAAGGACAGTAACATGCCCAAATTGTGGCGGAACCGGTTATGTCTATGAAAAAGATTAGTATTTTATTAATCTTGTTTTAATAAGAAAAAATGTGAATTGGTAGATTTAAAGACCAAAAAAATAAGGAGAAAACGATGAAAAAGTGTATTATTTCGATGGTTTTACTTTTAGCATTATTGATCATAGCAACCTGTAGTAAAGCTAATGATAATGTATGTAGTATGTTTAGGGGTAATTTAGAAAGAAACGGATTATACAATACAAATGGTCCCAAAGAATTACCCGAAATTAAATGGAAATTCAAAACAGGTGGTTCTGGTTCCTCTCCGGTTGTATGTAATGGTGTCGTGTATATTGGCGGTGAGATTTATTTTTATGCTATCGAAGCAAAAACAGGAAAAGAAAAATGGAAATTTAAGACTGATGGATGGTTAGAATCTTCTCCGGCAATAGCAGATGGTGTAATCTACTTCGGTGGTCCTGAAAAATATCTCTATGCATTAGACATAAGGAATGGTAAAGAAAAATGGAAATTTAAGACTAATGGAGGTAGTATTAAATCCCCAGCGATATCAGATGGTGTGATTTATTTTGGTGGCCGTGACAATTATCTCTATGCGGTAGATACAAATACCGAGCAAGAAAAATGGGTATTCAAGACTGACGGACCATTCGTTTCTTCCCCAGCGATATCAGATGGTGTGGTCTATTTCGGAAGTCGTGATGATTATCTCTACGCAGTAGACACAAAGACTGGTCAAGAGAAATGGAAATTCAAGACTGGCGAATGGATAGATTCTTCACCAGCGATATCAGATGGTGTGGTCTATTTCGGTGTTGGGAGCCATTTCGATCATTTAGTTTATCTTTTTGCAGTAGACACAAAGACCTGTAAAGAGAAATGGAAATTTAAGACTGACGGATTGATCGGATCTCAATATCCTTCCCCTGCAATAGCAGATAGTGTGGTATATTTTGGTGGTCGTGATAATTATCTTTATGCAATTGATACCAATACAGGAAAAGAGAAATGGAAATTTGAGACTAAAGAAGAGATCTATTCTTCCCCAGCAATAGCAGATGGCGTAGTCTATTTTAGTGAAGGTCGATATGGGCCTGAAAATTATTTCTATGCAGTGGACGCAAAGACAGGTCAAGAAAAATGGAAATACAAAGCAGAAGGTAGGTGTTCCTCCCCAGCAATATCAGATGGCATAATCTATTTTAGCTGTGGAGATTATCTTTATGCACTTCATTAATTGATAGATTGCCTTAAAATGTCAAAATAAAATAGAAAGGATAAAATGGGAAAGAAAGTAACATGCCCAAGATGTAAAGGACAAGGCACAGTTCAAGATACTGACATGTGGGGACTGCCCTGTGGAGAAAAAAAATGCCCTAATTGTGGCGGAACCGGTTATGTCTATGAAAAAGACTAATCTCGTGTTAAAATTGTTAAAATGTGAATTGGCTACGTAAAAAACTAAGAAAAGGAGTTTAAAATGGCAAAGACAGATTCAACATCTCAAGAATCTCGAGGATCTCTACAAACTTCAATTATTATCGGAACAATTTTATTTATCGCAGGGCTAATTGGAATTTTGATACGTACTGACATTACAGTTGCAATAGTTGGCAGAGATCAGGTAATGCATGAAGCCTTTTTCGGAGGAAGTTCGACAAGTACTGCATTAATTGCTATTACTACCATAAGCGCAATCGCAATTATTTCAGGTTTAATAATTTTTGTTTTAGGTATAATCAGAGCTAATGCAAAACCTAATAATAATTATCATGATATTATGTTTTGTCCCTACAGACCTCGCAGAAAATTCCGCATTAACTCAAAAACCACCGGACGTTTTGTGCTTATTGTTATAATCGTTGCAACTGCTTATGTCATCTTCGGGAGCAAGTGGGGTCTTGGACTTCTTAGTAGCGGCAAAGAATTGATCAGTGAAAAAAAGAAAACACTTATTGATTACAAATCACTTTTTCAAAATCTTCCTCATCCCTGTTTTGAAGTAAAGGACTGGCAATGGCTCAGCCCTGTCGAAATTACCATGCCCCCTCTACTCGATGCAGAAAATCTTTATATCATTACAAACAATAAACTTTCCTGCATAAAGAAGAATTCCTTACAGTTGAAATGGAATGCTGAATTCGAGTGGGAGATCAAGGGCGTTGAATCCCTTCGCGACGAGAAACTTCTCATTATTGATGGAATTGGAAATCACTATATGCTGGATAAAACACACGGAAATATAGAGTGGCAAAAAGCCAAACCGGCTACTAATGAGAAGTATAACAAACAGTCACCGCAAGTGATAGTTATTGATTACATTCGTGATGGGCGGCTTGAGCAAAATTATCATATCTTATCACACAAGAATTTATTGAAACTCACTCTTGCTGGAAAGGGTGATGTGGTTGCAGCTGAAGAATTCGACGATAATATAGATTATATCTCTGATTATGATTACGTGGAAAAATGTTTCTATGTGTGCATAGATAGGAAGATCATAAAAGTTGCCCTCATAATTCTTTAGGATGCTTCATAACCAATTCATAAATATAAATAATTTCTCGAGGAGAAAAAAACATGAATATTAAACTAACAATAGGTATCATTCTTATGATCATTGGTATTGCTGGGATAATTGTATCACAGACAGTATCATTTACTTACGAAACTACAACAAGATATGATGATAATATATTTGGGACTTTTTATATGCCAGATTGGGAAACAAATGATGGTTTAAAATATGGTATTCTTTTCGGTGGTATTGGTTTTTTATTAATTGGTGGTATTCTTTTAGCAATTTCTTTGGGTAGGAATAAATTTTTAAAAAAAGAAAATATCGCTGATATAGAGGAAAAAAATAAGCTTGCACTGAAAGAAATCGCGAAAAAATCTGTTTTTGAAGATAAGCTAAAGAATGAACCTTTGAATGTCGAAATACTTCACGAGTATTCAAGGTTTCTTTTTAAAAACCTATTGTTTAAAGAAACTATCTCAATTCTTCTGAAAATTTTGGTTATAAACGAAAAAGATGGAATGGCGAAGGAATTACTTTTCAAATCTTATTTAAAACTTAATATGCTTGATGAAGCTCTTGATGCTGGCTTACAAATCCTTGAAGAAAAACCGGATGATATTTTAATTATAGAAGATTTAGCTGAAATATCCTTAAAACAAGAAAAGTATGAGAATGCATTAAAATATTTGGAATCAATTCTAAATATAAGTCCAAACAATACTGATGTTTTAAAAAAGAAATCTGAAGCGTTGTTGCAAATAAATAAACTGGAAGAAGCTATAATTATTTTGAAAAAGCTTTATGAAATCGACAAAACTGATATTATTGCAACTCTTTATGTTGGAATAGACAAAGCATTAAATTCCAACTTTGAGCAAGCTTTGAAAATTTTACTTCCGATATCATCAAATATTGAAAATGAAAGAGATAAAAGCAGATCATTTCTTTATATTGCCTACAGCATGTCACAACTTAATATGAATATTGAAGAAACAGAAGAATGGCTCGCTAAAATAAATTTACCAGTTTTAGAGGAAGTCAATCATTCCTTAGATAAGGATACTTTTGTAGAGAGTTTTCTATCTATTGTTAAAAATAAGCTTTCAAACATTAAACCCACCGATAACATCAAATTTACATTGGATACCTTGATTATTTATTACTTAAATCCGTTACAGGAGTTTATAACAGAAAAAACAAAATCTAAAATAGCAGAAGTATTGTTTGAAATATCAATGATACAATGTGATTTAAAATTATACTCCGACTCACTTATTTCATGCAAAGAAGCTTTTAATTATTTCCCATTAAATGATAAGTACAAAGAAAAATGCGAAGAAATTAAGAAATTATTAAAACTCAAAGTGCATAAAAAGAAAAGGAAAATCATTAAAACTTTTGTTATAGCTGCAACTGTGATTGTTATAGCTGCTGTAGGTTGGTATCTGAGCCATGGAAAAATTTTAGTCCATATTTCTCCTATAGGTGACAAAATATATTTAGACGAAAAGGCATGTGATAAATATGTTAAAAATTATCTTTCTCCTGAACTCTTTTTTGGTTCTCATAAAATAAAAATAGAAAAAGATGGATATGAGAATTGGGAACAAGAGGTCAAAGTCGGATTCGGAAAAACAAAAAATATTAATGCAGAATTGGTTCCCATTTATGGAGGATTAAATGTAAATACTGTACCTACTGGGGCAGAAGTTTATCTTGATGGAAAACCTATGGGGAAAACACCATTAAAGGCAAATGAGATATTGGCTACTAATCACATACTCGAAATAAAAGAGGAAGGATATAAATCTCATTATACAAGTGTAACTATCCCAGGGAAAGGTATACTTAACTTAGGTAGTGTGGTTCTAAAAAATCTGACCGGCAAATGGAAAGGCAAAAAATGGGGAGCAGAATTTGTATTAGAGATAAAACAGTCAGGAACTAACTTAGAAATTAGCTACTTATTAAAGGAAAAGAATGGTAACGGGTGGGGAAAGGGCAAAGTATCTGGGAAGGTGTTTGGACAAAGGTTCCATATAATAAAAGGGACTCTTGTTTACTATACAGACGGTAGAAGGTATGGAGGTGCTTATATGACTTCTGTACTAAAAGGATCTATCTCGGGAGACTGGGATAGAATAAGAGGGGATGATAATTGGTGGGTAGAGCGTAAAAGTGAAAATCTGTAATCTATATTTTCATGTATCAACTTTATACAAATATAGTATACTATTTAGAATGAAATATTTTAAATTTACATTCATAATTTCATTGTTGATATTTCTTTGCTCATCACTACTTTTCTCTCAAACCAACGATACCCCATTAAGCTTTGATGAGGATGTTCCTTTTTCTCTTGTTTCGGGTTATTTATTTAGAGGAAATGAATTCTTCTATGAGAAAACTTATAATAGTGTAAAAAAACTTAAAGATTGTTTGTTATACTTCCAAATTGGCGGTTTCATCAATTCAAATTCAAAGTTATTAGCTTTCCCAGAGAATGGATTAGATTTAACACCAACTGCTTTCAATGGTTTTTTGGAAATCAAAGGCATCTTAGGCACAGATATTTCATTTCCTGTGTTTTATCAATTTTATACCTACTTTCGGAACTACATTTATTTTCAATATAGTGATAATAAAGATGATAGTAATTCAGGCGATGATGTGAGATTTATTGGAGAATATACTTCCGGTATTGTGAGCGGTGCATTAGGTTTTGATAATAACTGGTTTACACCAATAATTGTCTGGAATAAATTAGAAGCTGAGCATAAGAATAAAGAAGATGAGCTAGGAAAAATACCGGCAGAATATCATGGTATCTATATTGATAGATTTAATGAAGTTTATTCCAGATTTGATTCACTGGGTTTTGAAGAAAAGGAAGATAATAATATTTCCTTTATCGGTTACAGCAGGAAGCTCGATGTTGGTTGTATTATTGCACCTGAATATACTAAAATCGACTTGAATTTTGTATCCGGTATTAATTCCAATAATAGCATTTTACCATTTAGTCAACACAAAATTAAAGTAAGTAATATCATTGATCTCGTTTTTCGCACAAATATAAAACACTGTGTTGACTATTCTATAAAAACAAATTATCAAAAGCCAAATTTCAAGCATTTAAAGAATACTGTTAGTGATTTAACGATAAATACACGAAATATCCTCAAACCAATTAAAAAAGCCATTGAAGCGAGATCCAAAAAAGAAGGTATGGGAAATGTTTCTGGTGATATAAATTTATTTGCCAGGTTTCAATTTGACCATTCAATGAATGAGTTAGCATCAATAGAAGTCGGGTTCATATTTTATGCTTTTCAAATTGTGTATGAACATAATAACACGATCTTATTCATGCCTGATGTAGATAGATTATATAGTAATTCACTCTCTTTTAAATTTGGTGGTGGTTATGGAAAAGGTGGTTTTGTCTTTGGCCTTTAATTTTCCTCTAAGTATTCTGAAATATTTATTTTCCCAAATGTGATAAAATATTTCTTCCTGCATGTGCGTAAACGGTTGCTCATTCCCTATCAGGAACATGATCTCGATTTTTATGAGGTCTCCACAGATGTAAATTCACCCGCAAATAATTATCCTGAACTAATTGAGCCACTAAAGTAATAAATCTATAAAAAATTGTCAGTCTGAGCCTGTCGAAGACTAAAATTTGTTACACTTCGACGAGCTCAGTGTGACAAAATATTTTCTTTTCTGAAATTATCCAGCGTTACACCATCCACATTGAACATCTCATTGGGAAGCATAAGTACATCATAGTTTTCTTTTTTAATTGCCTTCATCACATCCTGACCAGCCAGCAAACCGGTGACTGTCACATCCTTACCAAGAAATTCATTCTCGACCTGAATTACTTTCCACTTTTGATCCTCTTTAGAATTAAGCTCATCGACCAATCCCCTTAAGATAGAATAGAAAGAAATACCTGTCACAAAGAGCACCTTTTTGTTCCTGTGCTGTTTGAGCAATTCATTGGAATAATTTTTCCAATTATCAATAAAATCTCGCACCAAACCGATGCCGTTCTCGATCTGAGGAAATCCTTCATAATACTCATTTTCAGGAATTGGTGAGTCAGCAAGGAGAAAGAATTCATCAGCAATTGAGACAATTCCAGAACCATATTTCTCCTGAAACTGAGTTCTCCATTTTTCAGAAAGCATCACAACTTCTCTTGCTTGGGATGTACTCACTTTTTCAATTTGAGTTAATCCTTTTCTGAATTTTGTTAAACCGAGAGGTACAATTCCAATAGATTGCACTGCAGGATAAAGCGAAGCAAGATCAAATACGGTTCTTTCAAGCTCAACTCCATCATTCCATCCGGTAATTAGTACGATCTGTGTATGAAGAGAAATACCGTTCTCTGCAAGGAAAGTGAGTTTCTCCATGATCGAAATCTCTTTCTTGTACTGCATGATCTTTTGTCGCAAAACATCATTAGTCGTATGTACTGAAATGTATAAAGGTGAGAGATGTTGCTCGATGATCCTATGATAACCCTTCTTTGTGAGATTTGCAAGTGTGATAAAATTCCCGTGAAAGAATGAGAACCGAAAGTCATCGTCTTTCACTTTCAGCGATGGTCGTGCGTCAGGATGTATCTGGTCAACAAAGCAGAAAATGCAGTTGCAGCCACACTTTCGAACCTTCATTGGATATAATTCAAGTCCAATATCCTCATCTATATCTTTCTCGAAGAAATGAGTGAATGTTTTTTCTCCCCTTTGAATCCTCACAGTTATCTTCTCATCAGCTTGATAAAATATGTAATCGAGTTCGTCATGAATGGCATGACCATTTATTGAAAGAAGTGAATCTTCGGGCTGGATCCCGATTTCATCGGCAATTGTATCAGTTGTAACGGATCGTATTTTTACCAGCATGAAAAATAAGAAAGGCGGGAATGAACCCGCCTTTGAAATATTTTTACAAGTTAGAATTTGTATTCTTTTGCGAAAATTTCCTGAGCTGCAGTCAGACCTGCACCCCATTTGAATTCCCAGCCGAGTTCATGAAGCACGATCTCGAGAGCAGATAGCACTGAAATAATATCGAACATCTCAATATAACCCATGTGGGCAATGCGGAATATCTTACCTTTAATAGGAGCTTGTCCACCTGCAATGGTGAATCCGTATTTATCACGAAGTATCTTTACCAGCGCAAGCCCATCCACTGATTCAGGAACTTTAACTGCTGTTGCCACATCACAGGAAGGATGTGCATAGACTTCCAAACCGAGTGCTTCTGCTGCTGCACGGACTGCTTTTCCAAGCACTCTGTACTGATAGAACATATTTTCAAGTCCACGCTCTTTGATCATGTCAATTGCAACAAGCAGACCTTTTACATGCAGCACAGAACCTGTAAATGGATCGGTATTAGCAGCCAATTTTTTACGATATTTCTTCCAATCAAAGTAATAATTTGGCTGTTTACACTTATCGATAACTTTCCATGCTTTCTCACTCACTACTGCATAGGCGTGTCCAGGAGGAAGCATAAGCCCTTTCTGCGAACCGGCAACGCAGATATCTACTTTCCAGTCATCCATGTAGAATTCCTGTCCGCCAAGTCCGGAAATTGCATCAATAACGAGCAATGTATCGGTTTTGCTTACGATCTCGCCAAGCTCTTTGACCGGCTGCACGCTACAGGTTGAAGTTTCTGTAAGTTGCGTATATACACCCTTTACATCGGGATTTTCTTTTAGGAGTTTTTCTACATCAGCAGAATCGACAGCAGTGCCCCATTCAATATCGATATACAGGGGTTGTACGCCAAATTTTTCTGCGATCTCACCCCAGCGTTCACCAAATTTTCCGCCGCGAATAATGATGGCTTTATCTCCTGGGTTGAGCACATTGGACACTGCTCCTTCCATCGCGCCTGAACCGCTTGATGAAAAAATCAACACATCATTTTTTGTTTGAAATATGTATTTCAAACCTTCGATCGCTTTTCCTACTTTTTCTTTGAACGCAGGTGTTCTGTGATGAACCATTGGTTCTGCCATAACCTGCAGGATTTTTTCCGGAACCGGTGTAGGACCGGGTGCCAATAAGTATTTTTTCATTTTTTACTCCCTTCTTTGAGAAGTATTTATTTTTTAGTGTATTCTTTTATGATTTCCATAACCCACTGTGTTACTTTTTCAAGATCATCAATTTTGATATTTTCATGTGTGGAATGAACATCATTCATGCCTGTACCTATGATAGGAACCACGAGTCCGCGAGCAAAAAACACATTTGCATCACTTCCACCACCGCCCGTTTCGATCTTGGGCTCGACTCCGATATTCCTTGCAGCTTGCTCAGCAATTTTTATGATATCTTCATCTTCTTTGATCTTCATTGCGGAAAAATCATTAATTACATGAGCGCTAGAACATGCGTGAAACACCTTTGAATCAAACTTAACCTCATATTTGGCAGCTACTTCTTCAAAGGTCTTAACAATTTTATTGGTAACTTTTTTAAGTTTTACTTCATCATGACTGCGAACTTCCCCGCTGATAAAGCACTCTTTCGGAACAATATTATGAGCAAGACCTCCTTTGATATTTCCGATATTAGCAGTGGTTTCAAAATCAATTCGTCCAAGTTTCAGCTTACTAATAGCTTCTCCGGCAACCTGAATTGCATTGATACCTTTTTCGGGAGACCCGCCTGAGTGGGCTTCTTTACCGGTTATGGTGATCTCAAATACATTTAATGAAGGTGCATGCGTTACTATCGAACCAACTCCATTACAGTCGAGTGCAAAGCCGACTTTGGCTTTTATAAGAGAATAATCCAGATTTTTCGCTCCAAGCAGGCCGATCTCTTCAGATATTGTGAACAAAACCTGGATTGGTGCATATTCGTAACCCTCTTCATCGAGGCGTCTTATGGCTTCAACGATCTGCGCGATCCCGGATTTGTCATCGCTCCCAAGAATTGTCGAACCGTCAGATGTGATGAGGTCATCTTTGATGATAGGTTTGATTCCCTTGCCTGGGTTGACAGTATCGGTATGAGCACAGAGTAGAAGAGGTGCTTTATCGACTTTTCCTTTGAAATTTGCAATAAGATTACCTACATTCCCCTGTGTCGCATGATGTGCATTATCAAAGATAATTTCCGCACCCATTTCAGAAAGATCGTTTGCCAGCTTCTCAGCAACCCTCTTTTCATCTTTAGATTCACTGTCAATTTCAACTAACGAGATGAAATAATCAACTAATCTGTTCACGATATCTCCTAACTTACCATTGATTCAAACAAAGCAAAAACAATTATAATGAATCCTATTATCATTTTGAATTTAAACTATATTTTTAAAGTTGGATAATAGATTTAAACTTAGAATATTTGTCAAATAATTCAATTCCACATCAAATTATAGTGCATCTTTATGCTCATTGTTCCCCAATCAAGAAAACAACTTCTGATAATTAAATTGATATAAATAACCATTAAATTCTTCTTAAAATTGTTTAATTTTTATTAAAATTTTTTAATATATTAGACTCATCTTTAACACTTTGAATTCTTAACTGACTATACAATAGGGAGATACGGTCTGCAAGAATTTTCTATGGCACCACGTTTTAGGAATATCTGAACCTGAAACCCCATGAATAAAGGGTTTGCCACGTGTTGGTAGACGGGAACTGTAAAAGAAAAGTTTGGGTGAACACGGTTTGGTTAGAGAAGTTTGCAAAAATGCCAGATTATCAGTAAATTTGGAAGCATCCATTGCATTCAAGGATACTTCCGAACAATACTTCAGGACTTCATGAATGAGAAATTGTATGTTATTGATCGTCAGGATATTGTTGTAGATTGAGAGGGAATGTATTTTTTTAAGATCGAGTCCTCTTACAATTATATTTAAAGGTCCTCTGCCGATGTCTTCGTTCACGATTGAGATCAGCAGAGAGTTGTTTTGAAAATTAATAGTTCTTTAAAATCTGGAATGGATCGTAAAAGTGCAGTTGGGAATTCTATCACCTAAGCTGAGCAGCTCGACCCTATGATGGTATGAGTCCAATTTCCTCGAACGGTTCATTTTGCTTTTGCTTTCATAAGTTTTCTTTTCCATGCTCTCTGAGCATTCATTTTCACGATCTCACATCAACGTATTGTGTGAAGAGAAAACATATTTAGCTGTCAAAAAAATGGTGATGTGGTAATCAGTAAATTAGTGAAATGGTTAATTTGCTTATTAGTTACTCACTTTTTTTCAGGGATTCCCATACGCTCTTTTCCAAAGTATTTAATGAAACAATCGTGAAATTTACCAAGTATTTACTGCTCTTCCAGTATAATTTTTATTGTTTCTATAACAAATGTAGATTTGGAACAACTTTTACCGGAATTGCAGTATTTATAATTTGATTGCTAAAACTTCATCTATATTTTTGAAATATGCTCAATTATTTTATTGGATTTCTCTTCCCATGTTTTAAAAGAGCTAATGCCCACATCCCACGAATCCAAGCCCTTGCCTACGATAAAATTCGTTCTATAGAAATCGCTTCGTTTTGGATCGATGAAAATACTGCCTCTCGATTGATCTACCAGTATCCAGCTGCCGTGAAGATATAGCTCCACAACGCAATGACCTCCATTTTTCGGATCTAATTTATTGATGCCAACCACATATTTTGCTGGGATTCCCACTGCTCTGCAAAATGTTGTAAAAATGAGTGCATCATCATGACATCCAGTACTCATCATATCTTTTAAAACTTCAGAGATATTTCTCGTGGCAAAAATTTGAAGTACTTTATCCTGTTCAGTGCATCTTTTCAGGTTTTTGTTCATCCAATTAAGAATGCTCATGAGCTTTTCAAAATCATTCCCTTTAAATTCAGAAACGATCTCAGTCACATTATTTGTGATATTACTTTGCTCTCCACTTTTCAACCATTTACTTATATTCTCTGACATAGATATGCTCTCTTTCATATTTTTATTTTATTGTTTTTACGGGAACAGATGCACATTGAGTTCGATCAATTTGACGTCAATATTTTTGAAACTGAAACTTCCTTCACCATTCATCGATCAAACATTAAAACATTATAACATTACACATCTGTCCTAAATAATATTTGAAAAAGGTGACTCCCCAATTTATAGGTGAAATATTAGCACCTCAGAAAAAAATAAATGAAAGGAGTCACAGTTTCATGAGACGTACAACGAGTATTTTTTGT
>Ga0268278_1000219_pt1 | contig 44021 bp, 46 predicted proteins | sample saktaG_3_FD_190135 | JGI IMG/M metagenome (GOLD analysis project Ga0268278, IMG submission 190135) | Saline water microbial communities from Sakinaw Lake, British Columbia, Canada - sak_2010_1_5_55m | ecosystem: Environmental > Aquatic > Non-marine Saline and Alkaline > Saline ...
TTAACACAACCCCGGTAGAATCAACCAGTAGTGGTATGATAGAATCCTTAACACCAGACCCCTTGAGGATAGCGGGGCCCGCTCTTAATGTAGCTCCTATCCTGTCCTAAGGATGGGGTCCACCCCAGAACTCCCTGCCATGGAGTCTGCTTTAGTAAGACTAAACTTAGAATTTTGCAAGCGTAGAAGATGCTCTAGCTGCCCTGTTAGGGAAGAGTGCCAAGAGGCAGGGGCTACCTAAAAGCTACAAATTGGCTTGTGTGCAATCGTGCTCTGTTTAGATGGAGAGCTTAGTGTTGTCTTGCTGTAGGCCAAGCAGTAGAATACCGGCAAGAGTTCGTGGCATCGCTGTAGGAGGCAACCAACATGGAGCCTCAGGAGTTCAAGCGTCAACTAGTCGAGTTACGCAAAATCATCGCCGATGGCATCGCCTACTTCTCAGCTTGGCGTAGCCTGAGGGTTGGGGATGAAGATTCGGCTCAAGCCCTGAATCGCTACAGGGGCCTGTTCTTACCTGCGCAGATTGCCCTGCAGTCACAGACACTTATGCAGTTCGCCAAGGTCTTTGACAAGCATCCTAAGACAATAAGTTTGAGGAATTTACTCACTGCGGCAAAGGAAAATCGACAAAACCTGACACCTCATGCCACGCAAAAGGACTTGCAAGACATAGAACAGAAGATTAATGACAGCGAGAGCTTACTAATACGGTTGAAGCGCTACCGAGACACACGTCTAGCACATCACGATGCAATCGTTGCTGGTGACACGTCACTACCATATGGAGAAGTTAATAGGCTCGTGGAAGAGGTCAAGTCCATGTACAACTCATTAACAAAAGGCCATGATCAGTCAGTTACCAGCTTCGAACAACTGGCCCGTGATGCTCAAAGACATACATCTGAAGTGGTGCGCATCATGCGTGAGGAAAGAGATAGGGCCATTCAGAGAATTTCAGAAGCAGATACTATGACCTAAGAGGCAAAGAATTCAATGAATGATTTACGCAAAGGCTTGGAAGAGGCTATTATAGGTATCATCACTGGTATTGTCGTGATAGCTATCATGAATGCTTTCCTTCAGGATGATTTAATCCCCCAGTATTTCGCATGGGTCTTCGGTATAGCTTTAATCATTGGAAATGTAGCTGCTATTAAAAAATACCTGATTGCCGCCCCGCTTTATCTTTTAACGTGGGTAATCGGGTCATTCCTATTGATTGACTTGCTGGATCCCCTTGGTATTGTCATCAACATAGCTGCGCCAATAGCAATCCTGATAGCCAGAATTTGGCTATATATTAAGGGCTCCATCAGTGATGCATAAGTTCCTTCTCATAAACGCCATTAGTATAGCGATGATCAGCCAAGTGTCTATCCAGGCCGCAGCGGCCTAGCTGGATAGACTGCAACGTAACAAAATGACGAATTGCATATCATGCAAGCAGGTTGGTTCAAATTCATTCCACATCTGCACGACTTAGTTGCCCACCCATGTTAGATCTTTTGACAAGGTCCCACAGTAGAACTACACTAAACAACACAGAGCAGCGGGAAGGGAGGTTAATAACAGGCCATGAGAAGTGAACGGAGAAAGTTTGAGCATGATGTCGCCATTTCGTATGCGGGGGAAGATCGAGCAATTGCCGGACAAATAGCAGAAGCCCTTACAAATCGAGGGTTGTCGGTATTCTATGACCAATTCTATAAAAGTGATCTATGGGGGAAGAAGTTAAGTAAATGGTTTAGAAGTAAGTATGGAAAAGCCAGTCGTTTCGTGCTGGTTCTCATTTCTCACAATTACTCGATAAAAGATTGGACCGATTTCGAATTCTCCACAGCAAAAACGGAGGAAAGCAAAAGAAAAAGCGAGTTCATTTTACCAGTTAGATTGGACGACACAAAAATATCTGGTCTTTCCTCCGACAAGGTTTACTTGGACTTCACCAAAGATGGAATAAACGGAGTTGCTGATTGTCTCTTTGACAAAGTGAGAAAGGCGAGGGGTGAAAGGGATCCTAAAGAGGTCTTTAAGGACTCTTACGAAGAGTGGAAAATGACAGGGTTCTTACCCGGAGAAGCGAAAGTAAGATATATTTTGGACAATGTTGGGATTCTTTCGCTGGATGTCGATGCTTGTGAATTCTTACTCCGTAGTCTCACCGGCTATTACCAAGAGGTAAAGGAGAAATTGCGTATTATTGATAAGCAGGTATTATTTGATGCCGCGACACGGATGCTTGGCAAAAAAGAAAACAATTATACAAGATGGCGTGCGATAAGATATCTTGTGTTCGCAGATCCACGGCAGGCAGGGCCATATTTGTGGGATATATACAAGGATCGTGATGAAGGCTTAAGTCTAAGAACGGAATCACTTCAAAGATTGTGGAAATGTAAGAGTAATGAAGGCATGAACGAAAGTTATGCCATCGCTTCCAAAGAACAACAATGGAAACTTAGACAAGCTGCGGTTAATAACATTGGGCATGGGAAAGTACGAAAGGAGACTTCAACAGTACTTCAGCAGGCACTCAAGGACAAGCGTGGTGAGGTAAGGTCCGAAGCTGCCTACGCCATAGTAAGACTAAAACTTAATGATTTAGCCCCTAATTTAGTTCATGCGCTAGAGGATGAGCGGTCAAGGCGGTGTGCACATCAATTCCTGTACTGCCTATGGAATTTCAATACTCATCCCAGTGTGGTGGAGTTTATGGGGAAATACGACCTTCCCGGCTGGTTTCGCAATATTCCTGACTACCATGCGATATTTAAAGATATTATAGATGACATGTTGTAGATAAATTCCTTGCCAATCGGGATATCGGTTTCTATTCCAACAGTAGTCAAAATGGCAAACTTGAACAAAAGTCCATTTTGCGTCCTAGCCTGTCGCCATACATTTGCCCTGCGCAGGGTTGACTGCCATGAAGAGAGGGGTTAGGATGTGGCCAGATAAATCTCACCAATTACGGGATGCAGCCAAAGGGGGGACAATGAAAGTAATCGGCCTGATTGGTGGCATGAGCTGGAACTCCACATCAGAGTACTACCGAATTATTAATGAGCTAATGGCTAAGAGACTAGGTGGTCTTCACTCAGCCCGCTTAATTGTTTATAGTTTGGACTTCGATGAGGTCAGGCAGGCACAGCGTCAGGCTCGCTGGGATGATGCTACTGATATCCTTAGTCAAGCAGGCATAGCCTTGAAACAGGCTGGTGCTGACTTTCTGCTAATAGGCACCAACACCATGCACAAGGTTGCCGCTGCTGTTAGGGAAAGGGTAGGCTTGCTACTCATTGATATTGTTGATGTTACTGCTAATGCCGTTATTAAGAGTGGACTCGGTACAGTTGGACTGTTGGGGAGCCGATTTGTGATGGAGGAGCCATTTTACAGAGGGAAGCTGGAAAAGCAGTTTGGCATCAAGGTACTTGTACCCGAGGAAGAAGAGCAGGCGATAGTTGATCGGATAATCTTCGATGAACTCTGCCGAGGAAAGATGGAAGCTTCCCCGCGTCGTGACTGTGTTAGGATTATCGCTAAGCTGGTAGGGCAAGGTGCTCAGGGGATTATCCTTGGTTGCACTGAACTACCACTGCTTATCCAGCCTAATGATGTGCACATTCCTCTCTTTGACACCACTCAGCTTCATGCTGAAGCCGCAGTCAATCTGGCGCTAGCTGAATTGTAGGCACTGGAGCGTGTTCTGTGGGGAAGCTTTCCTCGTTCGAAAATCAACCTCAAGCAATCTCTGCTATCCGAGCTTGCTTTGGTAGTAGTAGAATGCGTGGTGAGTTATTAATTTCTAGCACTAGGCCTTTACTCTCTTGACTAAACATTAGGGCGAATTGTGTAAGCCACATAGTTTGAACGGACTGGGGAAAACCCCAAAAAGCCTGATGCTGTTGACGCTCACTGAAGCAGATGCTACCCTTTGTCTGAAAGCAGCGGATTAGGCGAACTTTGAGTTCGTTTACATGACTGTTAGGTGTTACCCTACTTGAAATCAAATAAGTAGGTGCGTTCGATGTCCGTATTGTTTGAGCCAATCTCTCTCAACGGAATGGCATTAAGAAATCGCATCGTCAAATCAGCGACTGCGGAGAACATGGCTACTCCCGAAGGGCTGCCCACCAATGACACCCGACGCTTCTATGAGCGACTGGCATGGGGTGGTGCTGGGCTGATCATCACGGGCTATGCCTATGTGAATCGGGCCGGTCAGGTCTCCCCCTTGCAGAGTGGTGCTCACACAGACGCCATTATTCCCGAGTGGCGTAAAATCACCGATGCAGTGCATGAGAGGGGAGCTAAGATTGCCATGCAAATTGTTCATGGCGGCAGGCAGACCAAGCCCAGAGGCGTGGGAGGGAGCCAGTCGGTAGCTCCCTCAGCAGTGCCTAACCTTTTCTACTTTACGCGACCCCGGCCGATGACTGAGGATGAGATCTGGCAGACTGTCCGCGACTTTGGTGATGCGGCTGCCCGGGTCAAAGAGTCTGGTTTCGACGCCGTGCAGATTCACGCGGCCCACGGCTACTTGCTCTCTGGCTTCCTATCGCCTTTGACCAACCGTCGCCGTGATGACTGGGGCGGCGACCTCAAGCGCCGCTTCCGCTTCTTGTCTGAGGTTTACCGTGCTGTCCGTCGGGCAGTCGGCGTGGACTTCCCAGTGCTATACAAGCTTAATATAGATGATTTTACCTTGATTGGCGTGACCCCGTGCGACAGCTTCCCCGCTGCCCGACGCTTGGCTGAAATGGGTCTTGATGCGCTTGAAATCAGCGGCGGGATCTTTGAGACGGCGCTGAACATGTGCCGGGGTGATGCACCAGTAGGCATTCTCGCAAGCGGCCGCAGCCCGTTAGTGCAACTATATTTGAAGATCGCCTTTAGCCTGCAAAAACTGTGCACCCCGTTCCGAGAAGCCTACTTCCTGCCCTATGCTGTGAAACTGAAAGCGACATTGAACATCCCCTTGATGCTTGTAGGTGGAATCCGTCGGCCTGACGTAGCAGAGCGAATCCTGGAGACAGGACAGGCAGACTTGATCTCAATGGCACGTCCACTAATTCGTGAGCCAGACTTGCCTAATAAGTGGTGGGCGGGCGATCGAGTTGCAGCCAAGTGTCAGTCATGTAACCGGTGTCTGTGTGAGATTGAGCAAGGGAACAAGCTAAGGTGCTACTTGGAAGTCAGCAAAGGGTAGACGTGAATTGATCCGGTCACGCGGAAGCGTTGTCAACAATGGCAGTTGACACGGTTATTGGGCGTAACTATAATATCCTCATCTCACAGGGTCAGTAAGAGGAGGATAATTGATGGCAGTTTTTGGGTCACCAGAGTGGTTGGAAGCCTTCCACGAGGTCATCAATGCCAGCAAGTCCTACGAGGAGGCAGCCAAGACTTGGGAGGGCGACTTCTACTTCGTCGTGGAGCCTGAGGGCTCTATGACCAAGCCAGTGTATTACTATGTGGACCTCTGGCATGGCAAAAGCCGGAGGGCATTTGCAGTCAAGGATGAAGCCGAGATGCATCCGGAGTTCGTTATCTCTGCAACGCTAGGCGCCTGGAAGAAAGTCATCGAGAAGAAACTTGACCCTATCCAGGGTTTGATGACGCGGCAGCTCAAACTGAAGGGTAACTTAGCTAAGATCCTGCGGGCAGTGAAGGCTGCCCAAGAGCTGGTGAACTGCACTACGAAGGTGTCTACAGAGTTCCCTGAATAGCAGGGAAGGAGAGGATAGACGGTCCGGTTCATTGTTTTTCACAAAGGTCCGCAAGACGTTTCACAAGACGCGGTGGAGTTATGGCTAATTGAGGTGGTGCACGAAGTCGTGCACGTGGAGCCGGACTGGTACAAGTAGATATGCTCGATTCATCATTCTACTCTCTGCCACTCGCTTGGCAAGCGCTAGGTCCCTCACCCATTCTTGGGGCTTTGTAGTTTCTGGGCATTTCGTGTATCGGGGGTGTTACCATGTGGTATTTCGGCAGTCCGTTGATTGTATTTGGTGATGACGCCTTGGAACATCTCCGTCAAACCCAGGGCAAACGGGCTCTTATCATCACTGACCGCACCATAGTGAAATTGGGCTTCGTAGAGCGCGTGGGCAACGAGTTGGCGAAGGCTGGCCTTGAGTACCGCGTCTTCGATGAGGTAGAGCCTGACCCATCCATGCAAACTATCAAGCGCGGGGCTCAGGTGGCACTTGATTACCAGCCCGACTGGCTGATTAGTCTTGGCGGCGGCTCTGCAATGGATGCTGCGAAGGGAATCTGGGTGCTCTATGCCTGGCCCGATATGGAGCCCGACGCCATCAGTCCTTCGGAAGTTCTCAACTTGCGCCAGAAGGCCCACCTGATCGCTATCCCTACCACCAGCGGCACAGGGGCAGAAGCCACCTGGATGATTGTAGTTACTGATGTAGAAAGCCAGCGCAAAATCGGTGTCGGCTCACGAGAGTGTATGCCGGACATAGCCATTCTTGATACGTCTCTTGTGTTGGGTCTACCATCGCAGATCACTGGCGACACGGGCATGGATGCTCTGACCCACGCCATCGAAGGCTACACATCCAACTGGCGTAGTGACTTCACTGATGCTCCTGCCCTCATCGCCATCAAACTCATCCTTGAGTATCTATCTCGCGCCTACAACAACGGCTCCGACGGTAAAGCACGAATGCACATGATGCACGCGGCAACGCTGGCGAGCTTGTCCTTTGGTAATGCCATGGCTGGTCTGGCCCACAGCATGGGCCATGCCCTTGGAGGCCTTTTCCACACGCCACACGGTCGCGCTGTTGGCCTGTTCTTGCCCTATACAATGGAGTACCTGGCCGAGGCGGCAGCGGATCTATATGCTGGCATTGCTCGCTTCATGGGCATCAGTGATGGCTCAGATCTGGAGGTCACGCGGGCGCTCATTGCCCGGGTGCGTTCCCTGGCCAAGACGGTGGGGCAGCCGCTTTCGGTGCGAGAGGCAGGTATAGAGCAGACAACCTATGAGCAGGCACTGCCGGCGCTGGTAGAGCGGGCCGAGAACGAGGCTACCACTGTCACAGTGGCCCGTATCCCTGACAGCGTCGACTTGGAACGGATGTTCCGCTACGCCTATGAAGGCAAGACTGTAGATTTTTAGAACTCAAACTAACTCTGTGAGGTGGACTGTATGGATGGCTACACGGGTAAATTGCTGGTTGTGGACCTATCGGTTAAGGAGCTCCACGACGAGCCGCTTAATGAGAAGTACGCTCGGCAATTTATAGGCGGGGCTGGGCTAGCCTGCCGGTACCTCTACGATATGGTTGATGCCACCACCGCTCCTCTGGGGTCAGGTAACCCATTGGTGTTTATGAACGGCCTTTTGACTGGCACTAGTGCACCGAGTACTAGCCGTTGGGTAGTCACGGCGCGTTCTCCTTTGACGGGTATCTATGGTGAGTCCAATTGTGGGGCCTTTTTCGGAGCAGAGCTGCGCTTCGCCGGCTACGATGGGCTGATTGTGAAAGGCCGCTCGCCCTCGCCGGTGTATCTTCACATCGCTGATGGACAGGCAGAGATACGCGACGCAGCACATCTCTGGGGTCAGGACACGTACTCAACCATTATCGGACTCAAAGGTGAATGTGCCGAAGCACCTACCCGCGTAGTGTGCGTTGGCCCGGCTGGTGAGCAGCTCATTCCCTACGCCGCTATTATCTCTGAGGGTGGGCACGCTGCTGGACGAACCGGCATGGGTGCGTTGATGGGTTCGAAAAACCTCAAGGCCGTCACCGTTCATGGCAAGGGGAGGTGGCCTATAGCCGACGCCAAACGGTTCCAGGCTCTTGCCCGTCGGTCTACGGAAGGCCTACGGGATGCTTTCATCAGTCAGGTCTTCCGCGATTTTGGTACAGCGTCTTGGGTGGATTCAGGCATCGCTTTCGGGAGTATGCCCAACAAGTATTACACCCAAGGTCTGTTTCCTGAAGCCACCGTTTTGAGCGGTGTCACTATGGCCGAGACAATTTTGACTGGCGTGAGAGGCTGCTTCGGTTGCCCCATTCGCTGCGGACGTGTAGTCCATGTGAAAGAGGGCCAGTACACGTTACCAGAGGGAGAGGGACCAGAGTACGAGACAATCGCAGCCTGGGGTGCTATGCTGCTCATTGATGACCTTGCAGCGGTGAACTATCTTAATCACTTGTGCAATGCCTATGGGCTGGACACCATCAGCGCTGGAGTAAGTGCCTCCTTCGCCTTCTATCTCTATGCTCTAGGCGTCATTTCGGCGAAGGATACTGGGGGGTTAGAGCTGCACTGGGGTAATGCAGATGCTGCCATCGCCTTGCTGCACCAGATGGGGCGGCGGGATGGCTTCGGGGCAATCGTCTCTGAGGGTGTGCGGCGGATGGGCGAGCGTTATGGCCGTTTGGACGAGGCAGCGCATGTGAAGGGATTAGAAATTCCCATGCATGACCCGCGCGCCTTCACGGCCATGGGGCTCGTATACATGACATCGCCACGTGGGGCATGCCATAACAAGGGCGATGCCTACGCAGTCGAGACGGGCATGGGCAATCCCGACCTGGGCCTGATACCTGGCGACCGCTTTAGTGACGACAAAGCAACGTCGGTTATCACCAGCCAGAACTGGAGGGCATTCACCGATTCTCTGGGGCTGTGCCATTTCGCCATTATGCCGCTGCAGGAAGTGTTGGATACGATGAATGCAGCGACAGGCTGGCACATGGATGTGAATGACGTAATGCGCATGGGCGAGCGCATTTTCCAACTCCAACGAGTATTGAGTTGTCGCTTGGGTGTGACAGTCAAAGACGACCATCTGCCTGGCATTTTGATGCGTCCACTGCCCGAGGGCGACACCGAGGGGCATGTGCCAAACACGGAAAAGATGCTAGCCGAGTACTACGCCTTGCGTGGCTGGGACCCGGTCACTGGGAAACCATCACGTGAACGGTTGATGAGCCTGGACCTAGTGGATGTGGCTGAGGACATCTGGCAGGCATGAAGAGGTGTCATAGCCATTCCCAAGAGTTTGTGGGTATCTCTAGCTGACCAGTATTGAGTGGTAATAGTCGCACAGCTCTCCATCACACTTTTACCCGGACTCTGTATTAGAGTAACAAACGCTTGAATTGTTACCTGGTTGTTGCAGCGATTGGCGAGTAATGCAGCCACGAAGAATATAAATGTGCCCAATTGCATTCTGTCACATTCTAGTAAATTGTGAGGTCGGCTTTTAGGTCTTCAATCCTAGCAGTTCAGTCCCGCGTTGCACAATCTAGATTTCCTAATTGATGTCAAGCCTTAATCAGGGTAAAATGTCGGCTCTCCAACCAGCCCGGTTAGCTACGGTCTTGTCGCCGCTGCAGATACAAGCCGGCGGCTGTTTGTCTCTAAACGGCTAACACCTGATATTCCATTGCCAGCCGGAGGTAATTATTGCCGGCCGAAAAAGTAGCCGGATATGTCTTTGGCGTTCGGGGGCAGAAGGGTGAGATAGGACTCAAGGTAAAGAAGCTGGCAAGTAAAGACTATACCTGGCCTCAGGTGAGACGCTAGCAGCAGGGGGAAAAGAGAGGACGGTAGAAGATATCTGTATCTGCCATGGGCAAACACTCAAGCAATGCTAGAAGAGATAATAGCCTCACTTCAGAAAGAAAGCCAGAGCCACTTCAACCAAGCCTGCCGGGTTTCAAGGGGTTCACCCCCCCCTTATTCAAACACAAGCGGCGCCAACTCCCTGGTAACATCAAAGAGCGGCTTTTCCTTCCCGGTACCCTGTCCCCTCTTCTCAATATCCAGAAGCCCCACAGCGTCACGCAAGCCCTGACTTGTGACCGAGAGATAAACCTCGGTAGTGGACAGGTTTTCATGCCCGAGCAATTCCTGAACCACCTTGATATTAGCGCCCCTTTCCAGCAGGTCGGTGGCAAATTTATGCCTCATGGTGTGAGTGTGAAAGTCACTAAGCCCTGCCTTCCTGGCAAACTGCCTTACCTTGTTTGAGATGCAGGCAGGTTTAAGTCCAAACACCCTCTCGTCCGGTTTCTTGCCCTCGGTAAAGTTCTTTAGCCTCAGGGCAATAGCCGGTGACAACGGAATCACCCTGTCCTTACCCCCCTTGCCGTTTCTCACCACCAGGAAGTCGGAATGAATGTCTTTGGGCTCAAGGTTAGCAAGCTCGGAGCGCCTCATACCACTCTTGAGCGCCAGGGCTATCAGCAGGCTGTCACGCAAAATACAGCCCTTGTGGGTTTTCTTGTTCTCAATGGCGCTAAGGAGTTGCTCGACCTCGCTATCCCTGGTGTAGGGTGGCAGTGTCCTGGGCACCTTCACCTTGAAGTCGTTCATCGGCTCGCCGTACCACTTCATGAATATCTTTATCGCCTGGGCATAGCGATACAGCGTCCGGGGCTTCCTGCTGGCATACTGGGCCAGAAAGCCCTTGGCAAGCTCGGGCGATGGCGGAAAGCCATTAAGGTGTTCCTTGAACCGGCTGAGAATCTTCCTGGTGTCGCTCAGGTTCTTGGGGTTGTGGAGTCTCAGCACCAGGTCACTGTCATAGAGCTGGAACAGCTCATCGTTTCTCATGTGCCGGAGCCTCAACCGCCTCTTCCCCTCTGGCCCTAACATCATCTCCAATACTTCCCTTATTGATAGCTCCTCAGTTATGTAAACTGATGCTGGTGTGGGCGATACTGGACTTGAACCAGTGACCTCTGCGATGTCAACGCAGCGCTCTAACCAACTGAGCTAACCGCCCACGGGGTAACTATAATTCTACTGGATGCACCCCTTACCGTCAAGCAGGTAAAGGTTCAAACCAGCTCGGGCCGGCTGGTAGCGCTTCAGGTCGTAACATCGGAAATCCCCTTCCTGCTTTTCAGCCTGCGGTCAATAAGACTGACTACCAGAAGAAGCAAACCACTAATCAACAGGGCCCCTAAATCCAGATATTTTATGTCAAGTAGCTTGCTAACAACAGCGGCCGAACCACCACCTATAATGGCTGCCAGGGCTCCCCGGGGGGTAACCTTGAGCCTGTCTTTATAAAAGCCGGCAATCACCGGCAGAATCAAACCACAGGTATATACGGAATAGGCAAAAAGAAGGGCATTTATTACCCCTTTCAGAGCTAACGCCAGGATTAAAGAAACCAACCCCAGGATTACTATCCCCCAACGCGAAAGGAAGAGGGCTTTCTCCTCACTGAGGGAAGGCCTGAACCGCTTAAAAATGTCCATTGTCAGGATTGTGCTGGCACTCAGCAGGCAGGTATCCGCGGAAGACATAACCGCACAGAGCAAGGCAGCCAGGACAATACCGCCCAGGAACGGCGGGAAAACCTCACTTATCACCGTGGGAAAAGCCTGCTCGGGTGAAATGCCGGGGAAGAGGACAGACGCCCCCATGCCGATTAAGGTAATACCGAAGGCAAACGGTATCATCAACAGGGCTGTCCAGAATACCGATACCCTGGCCGTCCTGACATCCCTGGCACAGAAAAGCCGGGAATACATATCAGGTCCGACAACATAGGTTAAACCGACCAGCAGCAAGAAGGCTATTAGCTCCTTGACACCGAACTGGGGGCTCAGGGGGAAAGCAAGCTGCCCTGGCGAAAGGCAAGACGTAAGGCCACTCCATCCCCCCAGCCGAGACAGCAGTATTGCCAGGCCGCCGAAGATGCCGGCAAATATTATTCCCGTTTGCAGGGTATCGGTCCGAATAACGGCATACTGACCACCCAATATGGTGTAAGCAACAAAGACCACAGAGCAAACCACCATCCATAGCACCGGGGTGCCAATGCCAAGCACGCTCAATATCTTCCCCGAAGCTACAATCTGACCGGCAACGATACCCGTCCAGGCAATAACAACAAGGACGGAAGCAGCCAGCACAATCCGACCATCATACTGCTTCCCCACCAGCTCCGGCAGGGTATAAAGACCGGACTTTCTCACCTTTTCAGCAAAGAAAATGCCTAAAACCACCAGCCCAATGCTCCCTACCAGTAGCCACCAGGCTCCGGTCAAACCCTGCGTAAAGCCCAACCCGGCCATACCCACCGTGGCCGAGCCGCCAACAATAGTGGCCAATAGTGAGCCGGTAATGAGTAGAGGTGAACCTTTTCTGCCGGCAACAAAGAAATCATCAATCCCCTTTGCCCTCCTCCTGCTCACCACCCCCACGGCAATCATACCCAGAAAATAGGCAGCAATAATTACCAGTTCAAGCACTTCTACCCCTTTCGTTAACTAAATGGGGAGTATAAGTTAACATAAAAGTCAAAAATTTAGGCCTCCTTAACCAGGGCATCTCCATCCATAGGAACCCTTGTTTCACCATCTACATTGCTGATGATTAAATAGCCGTTGTCGTCTATACCCCTTAAGAACCCACCCTGTCCACCCCCTTCCCGAGCTATATGCACCCATTTATCACGGTGCCAGCAAAGGTTATTCCACCGCTCTGCAATCAGGTGGAATTTGCCCTCACCAAGTAATCTATAGTTACCCTCTATTTGCTCAAGCAGGGTCCGGAGAAGCGCCAGCCGGGAAACGCAAACCCCGGCCTCATACGAAAGGCTTGTCGCCTCACCCACGAGCTCCGGAGACCCCGCCAGGTCAAAGTTGACATTCAGACCAATACCAAGGATAACAAAATCAACCCTGTCCAGTTCAGCGTCAAACTCAACCAGGACACCGCCGACCCTTCTACTATTTAGCAGAACCTCGTTAGGCCACCTGAGTTCGACTTCGAGTCCGGTCAGCCTCCGGATACTATCGGCTACGGAAAGAGCGCCAAGGATGGCAAACCAGGATACCTGATGGGGCAAAACACGCGGCCGGAGAATAACCGAGGCCAGGATATTCACCCCTTGTGGTGAGACCCAGTGCCGTCCGCACCGCCCCCTGCCCTCTACCTGCTCCTCGGCAATTACCACACTTCCTTCAATAGCACCCTTCTCAGCCAGACTCCTCGCCATCAAGTTAGTGGAATTAATCCTCTGGTAGTAATAAATATCCCTGCCGATAACAGAGGTTGCCAGCCCTCTGCGTAACATGACAGGCAGCAGCCTATCGGGATAAGATACAACCTTATACCCCAGCCTGGGCTTGGCCTCGACAACAAAGCCCTCCCTTACCAGCTCCTGAATTTGCTTCCAGACTGCGGTTCGGGAAACTCCCAACCTGCCGGCCAGCTCTTCCCCCGATATGTAGCCCTCGGCCCCATACAGCATGTCTAGAATTTTAAGCTTGCTTTTCACTACCGGCTCCAAATTAAATCTTACTTTAAGGATGTGATATCTGTCAACCTGTGACAAACAAAATGTTGACGTTCCTCTGTTCTGACAACAAGAGACCTCAGGTTTTGTCCGGGAATAAATGGTATCCAGGGTAATGAAATGCTTGATGAGGAGGGTGCGTCTGCTTTCAAGCAGACAGGTATTATCTTCCTGGCTTTTCGCTACCGATAATGGTAATCTCGATATCTTTGTGGCAGTGGGGGCAGGTTATATTCAGGGTAATGGGCTGTCTCATCACCCGTTCCGCAACAGCGGTAACTATTGAATCAATATTGTCCAGACGCTGGTCAAGCATATCAAGGCGCTGCTCCAGACGCTCAACGCTCTGCTTATCACCAGGCTGAGCAGACTTATCACCATTCGCCAAGGCTGCACCCCCCGAGGTTATAACCGGGTTAATTATATGGAATAGGTAGCGCTATGTCAAAGACAGCATTGATTTATGCAAACTGGTTGAGTATACTGAATTTAGACAGTAAATAAAGGAGGTAAGCAGATGCCTGAAGAGGTAATTGGCCAGGTCAGTGACTTCTTTGCCCACCCGGTAGTGGCCGGCATCCAGTTGACAGGCACCCTGAAAGCAGGAGACAGCATCCACATCAAAGGCCATACCACCGACCTTGAATTCACCGTTGAGTCAATGCAGATTGACAATGTCAATGTCACCGAAGCCAGGGCAGGAGACGCTATCGGCATCAAGGTTAGTGAGCGGGTAAGAAGGGGAGACACCATTTACAAGGTCTCCTGATTATTAAAAAGACTCCCCGGGCCCTAAATTTACACCCAATATAATAATGAGCCCGTGCGCTCTCTTATCTCAGTTTGCGGCTTAAGGGTATTTGATTAGAAGCGGGGGTAATGAAAATGAGTGTGAGAATATTAATCGAGCGTCACGTGAAGGAAGGTAAGGAGGGCGAACTTATTGAATTACTGGCTGAACTGCGAACTGAGCTCATTTCGCAGCCAGGCTACATTTCGGGTGAAATACTTCAGAACGTAGAGGACAAATCCACAATCTTTGCCCTCAGTACCTGGGCAAGCCTGCTTGACTGGAAATCCTGGGAGGGGGAACCCGAACGTCTTAAAACCGAGTCCCGGATTGAGCCCCTGCTGACGGAAACACCAAAACTGACCGTGGCCACCGCCCTTTAAACTGTTCCCGGGACACTGGTACTCCAGACAGGCGCTAGCCTATACTCTTAACCAGGTTAGCCATCTCAATGGCCGTTACCGCAGCATCAAAACCCTTATTCCCCTGTTTGGTTCCTGCCCGTTCAATAGCCTGCTCCAGGGTATCAGCCGTGATTAGCCCGTAGATAACCGGCAGCCCGGTGTCCAGCCCTACCTTGGCGATGCCCTTGGTGACCTCGGCAGCGATGTATTCAAAGTGAGGCGTCCCCCCGCGAACTACGGCGCTGAGACAGATAACGGCATCGTATTTCTTGGTTTCGGCTAATTTTCTGGCTATCAGCGGAATCTCAAACGAGCCCGGTACCCAGGCAATGTCGATGTCATCCTCACTCACGCCATGGCGGAGTAAAGCATCCTGCGCCCCATCAAGCAGCTTCCTGGTAATAAACTCGTTAAAACGGGAGATAACCACCCCGAACTTCAGCCCCTTCCCCAGTAACATACCCTCGAAAGGTTTATTCATCGCTCCCTCCTTGTCATTACCCCCTAATTATCACCAGGGGGTGGTACTTCCAGAAGATGCCCCAGCTTTTTCTGTTTTGTCTCCAGGTAGTGGCGGTTATACGGGTTGGGGGGGATAATAATAGGCACTGTCTCCACCACTTCAAGCCCGTAACCTTCCAGCCCGATTACCTTTTTGGGATTGTTGGTCAGCAGTCGAATCTTATGCAAACCCAAGTCAGCCAGGATTTGAGCCCCGATGCCATAGTCACGCAGGTCGGGGGGAAAGCCCAAAGACAGGTTGGCCTCCACCGTATCCAGCCCTTCATCCTGAAGCGCATAGGCACGAATCTTGTTATGAAAGCCAATGCCGCGCCCTTCCTGCCGCATGTACAGGAAAACGCCCCGCTCCTCCTGAGCAATACTCTGCATTGCCAGCGCAATCTGCTCTCCACAGTCACAGCGAAGACTGCCAAAGACATCGCCGGTAAGGCACTCACTATGGACCCGGACCAGCACCGGCTCCCCAGTAGATATATCCCCCATCACCAGCGCGACATGCTCATCCGGGTCGATATCACTCCTGTAGGCAATAGCGGTAAACTCACCGTATTTTGTTGGCAGCTTAGCCTCGGCCACCTGGTGTACCAGCTTCTCGTGACGGCGGCGGTAAGCAATAAGGTCAGCCACCGTCACTATCTTAATCCCATACTGGTCTGAGAGCACCTCAAGTTGAGGCAGCCGCGCCATAGAGCCATCTTCATTCATAACCTCACAGATAACCCCTGCCGGATAGAGACCGGCCAGCCTTGCCAGGTCAACTACAGCCTCGGTATGCCCCGCCCGTACCAGAACGCCACCTTCTCTCGCCCGTAACGGAAACACATGCCCCGGTTGAACTAAATCCTCAGGCCTACTTGCCGGGTCAACCATCACCTTTACTGTTCTGGCCCTGTCAGCAGCCGAGATACCGGTGCTCACTCCGTGCCTGGCTTCAACAGAGACGGTAAAAGCGGTGGAAAACCTCGATGTATTCTCAGCCACCATCAACGGAATCTTCAGTTCGTCCAGCCGTTTGCCCATAACAGGCAGGCAGATCAACCCCCTGGCATGCTGGGCCATAAAGTTAATCGCTTCAGGGGTAACCCCCCCGGCAGCTATTGCCAGGTCACCTTCGTTCTCTCTATCCTCGTCATCGATAATAATAAGAAACTTGCCTGCCTTTATATCCTCAATGGCTTCAGGAATACTCGATAACCCCATGCCCGTTCCTCCAAACAGAATATCAGCCCACCAAGAAGCCGTGCTCCTCCAGAAAATCAACGGTTATCCCCGCATCACGAGGCTTAATAAACTGCTCTGCATATTTGGCAATAATATCCACTTCCAAATTAACCACATCGCCAACTCGCCTGTCGCCAAGCACAGTATGCCGGCGGGTATAGGCAACAACTGAGACCTGAAACGAGGTGATATCTCTGGCGGCAATAGTCAGGCTGACTCCATCAACGGCAATAAAACCCTTCTCCACCACATAGCGCATTACTCCGGGGGAAGCTTCAAACCTGATTATTACTGCCCCGTCTTCCTCACTAATCGAGGCCACCCTTCCCCTATCATCCACATGTCCCTGGACCAGATGCCCTCCCAGACGTTCTCCCAGAGCCAGAGGCCGTTCCAGATTAACCCTATCGTCAACCCTGAGTAAACCAAGGCTTGTCCGCTTCAGCGTCTCTGGCATTATGTCAACCGAAAATGAGCGAGAATTAACACCGGTTATGGTCAGGCACGCCCCATTAACCGCCATACTTCCCCCGACTTCCATTCCCTGCAGAACATCAGTGGCGGCAATGGTCAGACTATCGGGTCTCGCCGCAATAACCCTGCCTACTTCTTCTACAATTCCGGTAAACATCTCTACTCCTCAGCCAGGATGCTGCCCCCTGACGCCACATACCCACTGACCATCAAATCATCACCAAACCTCTCGACAGCAACGCGCTCCAGCTTGAGTGAATCCGCCACCTTATCAACCCCCTTACCCGCAACCGGCGTCTTCGCCTCACTCCCACCGATGATAACCGGGGCAACAAAGGCAACGACCCTGTCAATCAGGTTAGCGTCAAATAGAGAGCCGAGGAGAATCCCACCGCCTTCAACCAAGATACTGGTAACTTCCCGTTCACCCATTATCTTTAATAACCTCTCCAGGTCAATCTGTTCTCCCGCTGAGGGCAGTTCCAGTAATTCAGCACCCACTTCGGCTAAAGGCTTTGCTTTCTCCGGCCCGACCGGCCTGCTCACCACCAGGATAGTCTTACCCGGCTCATTAAAAACCTGAGCCGATGGAGGGGTACGCCCTTTACTATCCACGATTATCCGGAGAGGCTGCTTCTTTACCATCCCCCCTCGCCCCCCGCAGCAGCGGCAGGTAAGCTGGGGGTCATCAGCCAGCACCGTGTTCACTCCGGCCATAATGGCATCACTGGTATAGCGCAGATTGTGGACATATTTCCTCGCCTCGGTACCGCTAATCCACCTGGAGTCGCCACTTTTAGTGGCAATCTTCCCGTCCAGGCTTATGGCAAATTTGGCAGTAACAAAGGGGATACCGGTAGTGATAAACTTGGTATAGGCCTCGTTAATCTGTTTTGCCTCTGCCTCGTGCTCACCGACATATACCTTGATACCTGCCTCCTCCAGTTCAGACTTCCCCCGTCCCGATACCGCCGGGTTGGCATCGAGCGTCGCTATGTGGACCTCACCAATGCCGGCGGCAATGAGCGCCCGGGTGCACGGGGGAGTCCGACCATAGTGACAGCAGGGCTCCAGCGTAACATACACTTCCGCCCCCCGGGCAGCCTCGCCAGCCTGGCTTAAAGCCAGTATCTCTGCGTGATGGGAGCCCGGGGGCTGGGTATAGCCCTGCCCCACCGCCACACCATTCCCGACCACCACCGCCCCCACCGCCGGGTTAGGGCTAACCTGTCCCACAGCCAATTTCGCCAGAGAGAGTGCCTGCTCCATATAATCCATACTATCAGCATTCTAGCATCACCCTCCAGAAAAGTGCAAATTAGGCGGGCTACTAGCAGGATAATACGAGTTGGGGTATAATGGAGACTGAATCGTGCCTGGAGCAATGAGCGAATGAAAACCCTACTGCGTGATATTACCTTCATCTTCATAGCGGCAGTGGTCATCTTTCTCCTCCTGCAAACCACAATTCAGAGTTTTGTTGTCGTCGGTTACTGCATGGAGCCCAACTTTGAGGATGGACAGCGACTGGTAATCAACAAGGCTATTTATCATCTCCAGGAACCCCAAAGGGGCGATGTGATTATCTTTCACCCTCCAATCAGCCCCGAGGACACCTATATCAAGCGCCTCATCGCTTTACCGGGTGATACCATTGAAGTAAAAGATGGGGCATTGTATGTTAATGGCTCAAAACTGGACGAACCCTATATTAAAGAGCCGCCCCGTTATACCGTTCCCCGCAAAAAAATCCCGGAGAACGAGTACTTTGTCCTCGGTGACAACCGCAATAATGCCAACGATTCCCACAACGGCTGGACAGTGCCCCGCCAGAACATAGTGGGCAAGGTCTGGCTATCAATCTGGCCGCCGCAGCACTGGGGGCTCATCCCCCACTACCCCTCAGGGGAACCGCCAGCCAGCTAAATGCAAACGACATCTAAAAGGAGGGGAGTCACATTAACAGCGTAGAGAAAATCTTCGAGAAAACCGGGGCTATCCTGAGAGGACACTTCCTGCTTACCTCCGGACTGCACTCCCCTATCTACTGGGAGAAATTCCAGGTCTTGCAGTATCCCGTCTATACCGAGCAGCTCTGCGGTATGATTGCCGCTCACTTTCAGCCCCAGGACATCCAGCTAGTAGCCGGACCTACTACCGGCGGTGTTATCCTGGCTTTCGAAGTCGCCAGGCAGCTGGGAGTCCGGGGTATATTCGCCGAAAGGGAAGGAGATATAAGGAGTTTCCGGCGGGGATTTAACATCAGTCCCGGAGAGCGGACTCTTATCGTCGATGACATTGCCACCACCGGCAAATCTGTAGATGAGGTCACAGCAGCGGTAACCAGGCAGGGGGGAACAGTAGCCGGCATCGGAGTACTGGTTGACCGTTCCGAGAAGGGGCTCGAGTTCGGAGTCCCCTTTTTTAGCTGCCTCAGGACAGTGACCCCCACCTACAGACCAGAGGACTGTCCCCTATGCAAAGCCAAAATCTCGCTAACCAGGCCTGGCGGCAGCTAAAGCCTCCTCCCAAACTCCTTCTCCAGCTGTGCCAGACCAAGGTGAATCATTGTCGGCCTGCCGTGGGGACAGGTATTGGGCATTGCTGCCTGTTCAAGCTCACGCACCAGCTGGCGCATTTCTTCATAACTCAATGTCTGCCCTGCCCTCACCGCACTGTGGCAGGCAATAGATGCCGCTACTTTTTCCTCCCCACCACCCCCACCCTCTCCCGATAATGAGTCCAATAACTCCCTCAGCATCCCCACCCAGTCTTTGTTATAGAGTAGAGCCGGCACTGCCCGCACCAAGCAAGTCCTATCGCCAAATGGCTCAATAGAAAAACCGAATTCAGCCAGGTGTTGATAGTTCGCTCTCACGACTTCTTCCTGCCGCGGCGTAACCTCAAATGTTGCTGGCTCAAGCAGTCCCTGGACCTCCATTTCCTGCTGCGACCTCTGGCGCCTGACCTCTTCAAAAAGGACACGCTCATGGGCAGCATGCTGGTCAATAAGATACAGCCCATCAGGCCCCTCAGCGATGATATAGCTGGCCAACAGCTGGCCCAGCACCCGCAGCACCGGCAGGGATGCAGCCGGGGTCAGTGATGGCTCCTCTGAAGTCGTGATGGCATCCCCCCCGCCTGTGGCTACCGTCCCGGTCCCTCGTCCTGGCTCCGGTGACAGATATGCCGCCGCTGGCTCCCTGATTCCGGGCACCGGCATCTGCTCTACCAGCGTCCGGCGTACTGCCCTCTGAACAGCCGCGAAAACAATGCGCTCATTACGGAATTTAACCTCAGTCTTGGTAGGATGAATATTAACATCCAGCTCGCCGGGCTGGAGCGAGATATCGATAATAGCGACCGGGTGTCTCCCCTGCATCAGGAGCCCGGAGTAGGCGTCGTCCACTGCCCGGGCAAGCAGGCGGCTGGTTATCCAGCGGCGATTGACAAAGAAACTGAGGTAACTCCTCCCGGAGCGGTTCACCGCCGGCGTGCTGACCATACCCATTACCCGGGGTATTGAAGCCGGCTCACAGCCGATTGCCAGCATATTCCGGGCCACATCCAGTCCATAAACCTCGGTTACACTATCTACTAGCTGGCCGCTGCCTGGTGACCTCAGCCCCACCCTGCCCTCAACAAACAGGATGAACCTAACCTCAGGGAAGGCAAGGGCATATTGCGAGACCACACTGGCAATATGGCTATTCTCCGTAGCCAGCGACTTTAAGAATTTCAGCCTTGCCGGTACCCTGCGGAAGAGATTTTTAACCGTAACTGTAGTTCCCAGGGAGTGCCCCCGGCTTCCCCGCCCCACAGCAGCCCCATCCCTCAAACTGAGATAACTGCCTGCCTGCTCGCCGGCAGCACAGGTAACAACCTCGACCTCAGCCACAGCCGCAATACTGGGTAACGCCTCACCACGAAAGCCAAGGGTCGAGATAGCTTCCAGGTCATCCAGGACGTCTATTTTACTTGTAGCGTACCTCTCGAAGGCGAACTCCAGCTCCGCCCGGGGGATGCCAACCCCATTATCGGCTACCCGGATCAGATTTACCCCACCACCCTTGACCTCGATTGAAACCTGGCTTGATGATGCATCCAGCGAGTTCTCCACCAGCTCTTTTACTACCGATGCTGGCCTCTCCACAACCTCGCCGGCGGCAATCTGGGATACTACCCTTGAATCCAGGACTCTAATCGGCATGTTACAACCAAACCTGCATTCCAAAACAACCTCATTCCACCTTATCCAGCTGAGCAAAGCTGAGGAGAAGCCTTTTCATCCCCGCCGCCTTAAAGACAACCACTGCCTCCGTATCATCTCCCACCTCTTTACAGCTCACCACCATCCCATCACCAAACTGGGCATGGTGGACGCTGTCCCCCGGCTTAAGCCCGGAGACAGTGACCAGAGGAACAAAGGGCTTATTCCAGGAAGATATCGAGATCTGAGCTTCTTCCCGCTGCCACCACCCTCCATCGGAAAGGAGGTGTTGGGGTATATCGCTCAAGAAGCGCGATGGCCTGTTCACCATACTCGAGCCCATCAGGCTGCGGCGGAAGGCATGAACCAGATACACCCTCTTTTTCGCCCTGGTTATACCTACATAGCACAGCCGTCTCTCTTCTTCCATCTGGGACGGGTCATCAAGCGACCTGAAGTGCGGCAGGATGCCATCCTCCACCCCGACGATAAACACCACCGGAAATTCCAGGCCCTTAGCCTGGTGCAGGGTAATCAGGGTTACCGCACTCGCACTTTCATCAAGCCCATCCACATCAGACACCAGGGTCACTCCCTCAAGAAAGGAGGCAAGCCCTTCAGGGGGAGGTAAGTCACGATACTCCTGAGCTACGGTGCGAAGCTCGAGAATATTATCCCAGCGCTCGTCTCCGCCTACCTCTTTCAGGATATACTCCCGGTAACCGGAACGTTCCAGAACCAGGTCAAATAAATCAACCAGGCTCAGCTCGCGACTCCGGCTGGTAAACTCTTCCATCAGGTCAGAGAAACTGATAAGCATCCTGGTGATATGGGGGGTAAACGGATGCCCTTCCTGCCCGGCCAGAAGCCGCAACGCATTATATTCGGAAACACCCAGAGACTTTGCCCAGCCAGTCAACCTGGACAGGGTCTGCTTTCCGATACCACGGCCAGGGACATTGATTATTCTCTGCAGGCTGACACTGTCATAAGGATTCTGAATAACCCTGAAATAGGCAATAACATCCTTTATCTCCCGGCGCTCATAAAAGCGGGTGCCAGCTACCACCTTATATGGCATCCCGTAACGGGCAAAAATCTCTTCAAGAACCCTTGACTGGGCATTGGTACGATACATGACGGCACAATCACCGGGCTTAACTTCGCCCCCATCCACCAATCGCTCGACCTCACTAACCACAAACTGGGCCTCGTCCTGTTCACTATAGGTCTCAACCGCCGCGACCAGCTCTCCAGTCTCATTGGCTGTCCACAACCCTTTTGCTTCACGCTCCCGGTCAGCTGAGATTACATGAGACGCTGTTTCCAGAATCATCTTGGTCGACCGATAATTCTGTTCCAGCAGTACCACCTTCGCCTCCGGGTAGTCCTTCTCAAAACTGAGGATGTTGCGCCGGTCAGCAAACCGCCACGAGTAGATTGATTGGTCAGGGTCACCAACGACGCAGATATTGTGGTGCTTTCCCCCCAGTTGTTTTATCAGTTCATACTGCGTCAGGTTGGTATCCTGAAACTCATCTACCAGGATATGCAAATACCTTCCCTGATACCGGGATAAGACCTCAGGGCTATCCCGCAGCAGCTGCACCGCCTTCATGAGCAGGTCGTCGAAGTCCAGGGCATTGCTCTCCTCCAGTAACCGCTGATAGCGCTCGTAGACCCTTCCTGCCACCTCCTCAAAATAGCTGCGGCCGCGCTCCAGATAGTCCTTCGTTGTCCACAACTGACTTTTAGCCGCTGAGATGGCTGACGCCATGGCCCGGGGCGCATACTGCTTGGGGTCAAGGCCTATTTCCTGGATGCTCCGCTTGAGGAGGCTGATCTGGTCATCTTCATCATAAATGACAAAATGGGAGTCAATACCTATCGCCTTACCATCCATACGCAGCATACGGGCGCAAATGGCATGGAAGGTGCCGAGGGTTAAGTCCCTGGCCGAGTAGCTGACCAGGCGGTTCAGCCTTTCCCCCATCTCCCTGGCAGCCTTATTGGTAAAGGTAACCGCCATAATGCGGTGAGGGCTAACCCCCAGAACCTTAATAAGATAAGCCACCCGGTGGGTAATGACCCTGGTCTTGCCACTGCCCGGGCCTGCCAGAATCAGCACGGGGCCCTGCGTTACCTCTGCGGCCTGTCTCTGGGCGGGATTAAGTTCAGCCAGAATGTCCATGCTACCGCTCATTATAGCATTGGCACCAGGTGGTTATAAAGAAGAATTCAGGTTAAACAAATGGGGCAAGCTATTCCGGGCTAGCTGCGATAGATATACAGGGGGGCATCATCGGTGATAAGCCTTCCCGGCCGGGACAACTCATCCCGTAGGTGCTTGGGGAAGGAAAATAACCCCTGATGGGTCAGCCCGTCATAGAACTTGAGGTGGGCAAGCTGCCGCGCCGCAATCCTGCTGTCCACCTCGCCAGTGGAAAGAAGACGAGGGTCAACCTTCTGCGAGGCAAGGCAAAATCCCCACGAACCACCAAAGGAGGGAACTTCTATCCGGTAGGGAGAGACTATTGAAAAAACGCTTTTAAGCGTGTGATTTACGGCGGTAAAGTTCAGCAGTTCGGTCCAGGTTGCCGAGCCGGATTGAACACAGATGAGCCCGTCATCGGCAAGCCTATCTCCGATTAACTGATAAAACTCCCGGGTATAGAGTAAATAAGCGGGACCCGCCTCGATAGGGTCAGGTAAATCAATAATGATAACATCAAAGGTATCACCACTTTTAGCCAGATAATCCCTGGCATCAGTATGAATTAGCTCGGTCCGTTTATCCTGAAAAGAACCCCGGCTGTGGTCAGGCAGGAACTTCTGGCAGACAGCCACCACCTCTTCATCAATGTCAACCATTACGGCCCTTTTTACCGTCCTGTGAGACAATACCTCCCTTAAGGTGGCGCCTTCACCACCACCGGCGATAAAGACCGTCTCCGGGCAGGGATGAGTTATCATCGGCGGCTGGACCAGTGCCTCGTGGTAAATAAACTCGTCGACCTCACTTGACTGAATCTTGCCATCCAGTACCAGGCACTTACCAAAACTGCCGCTGCGAATAATCTCAACCGATTGGAACTTCGTCTGCCCGCTGTACAGCACCTCTTCAATACTGTGCAGCTGAATTAAGTTTCGGCTTACTCTGTCATAAAACCATTTATCAGGGTCAGTATCCATAACCTCTATCCCGAACTACCCTCAGCATCCAGAACCCCGCGCCGCATGGTTACTGCAGAGTGGCTCCGGGCACTGAGCTCTCTCACCAGGAACTCTGCCGCCTTCTCCGGCTGGACTGAGTCACCGCAGGTAAAGATGTCGGCTGCGGCATAGCCATGCTCCGGCCAGGTGTGGATACACAGATGAGACTCCGACACAACCACCACCCCACTTACCCCCTGGGGACTGAACTGGTGGAAAGACTCCCCCAGTACCGTCGCCCCCGCCTCAACTGCCGCCGATAGCAGCGCCTTTTTGAGAAAGCCAATGTCATTCAACAACCCCCTGTCACAGTCCTTCAGCTCCAGAAGTAAATGTTTTCCTAGTGCATTCAACCACCTGCCCTCCTTAGAAGATTTACTTCCGCACCCGGTGTCTAAGCCAAACCAGGCGCAAACCAGATTCTATAACAACATGCCTACTTTTATCAACAATCAACACGGCCAGGTCAAGTAACCAGCCCCAACCCTTTATCTAAAGCCCGGAAATTAAAGTGCTCCTCCATAATCGCAGTAAGCCGGGGAAGCTTCTTCTCCTGGTTAAATCTGCCTTTTCCCAGAACCTGTTCAATGCTATTCACCGTGGTGAGAGTATCACCCTTAACCAGAATAATGGGAACCCCTTTAATCCGGGCTGAATCTAAAACCACCGGCACCGGCGGGGTACCACCGGTAAGAATAAGGCACCTTGTTGATGTCTCCAGGGCTGCCAGTTGCATATCCGGGCGCTCCCCCCTGACCACCACCGCTTTGCTACTCTTACGGGCAAAGTATTCCGGCCCGGGGTCAACAACCATCGCCCCCAGCATCAGGCTCTCCACCAGTTCTTCCGACTTATCAGGAGAGCTTATTATTTCCCCTTCAACCCACTCCGCCAACTCACCCACTGTCAGCGCAAGCAGCACCCTGTCTTCGGGGAACACTCCCAGTATATCCACCCCCACCCTGTCAGACTGCCCGGAAATTTCGTCATAAACATCAGCCACCCGCCGTCCCGGCACCCTGTTTAACACCGCTCCCAGCAGATATCCCCCGAACCCTTTAGCCACATCGAAAAGCTCCGGCCCGGGTAGCTGACCGGGGCAGGCACTAATAATAATCACCCTGGCATCCAGGGCTTCAGCTATCCTCAGGGGAACCTCGGCCAGCCCGCCATCCCCACCCTCAATAATAACCACATCCTTATCTGCGGAAACCCTATCGTAAGCCTGCTTAACCCTGTCAACCAGACCGGCGTGGTCAGCGATAAAAGGACAAATATTCTCCAGGGGCTCGCCCAGGGAGAGAATACGTTTCATAAATACGCCGTCACTATCAACACCGGTTACAGGCAGTCCCTCACCGCCGGCGATAATCGGCTTGAAAAAGCCAGTTCTCCTTCCCTTATTCAGAAGGTACCTGCCCAACCCGGCGCAGACTGTCGTCTTACCGGCACCAGCCTCGAGAGATGTTACATATAGAGTACCCAAGTCATGCCTCCCGTCACAGGCTTCGTGGCAATCGCAACGGCCAGTCTATTATAACCATTTACCCACCACTGGTAAAGACAACCAGGTGATAAGCGGGTCTCCCTCAGCCACCCCCTCAGGGATGTCCGCCGGGTCATAGCTGAAGGTGAGGGACTTGTCTCCGTCTCTACGCCTTGCTAAGGCTAGCTCTACGATGATACTGTGCCTGATGTCCCTTCTATCCTGTGCTGGCACTTTGCGCTCAAAGCGGTGAGCGGTCTCATATCACTTAAGCCACTCACCGTCTAGCCTGGCATAGGATAGGGAATTTTCGTCTTGTGGACACGTTAAACTAACTGTCATCGCTTCCCCTTTCAAAAGGGCAAGCGTTCAGCTTAGGGCTTTGTGATATTCAGTTGTTAAGGTGCTTTTTGTTTTACAGCTTCATTGTCCAACAAAAAGTCATAAGGTTAAACGAGAAGAAATAGCTATTATGTCGGTAATCCCCCGGGGGAGTGAAGTTTCAAAATGAAAAAACGAGGATGTAGACTTTAGAAATAGGGTCTAAATGACGATTTCTTCGCCGCCTAACAAAAGGGGCTTTTGTTATATCAGAGGAAGCAATTGCATCCTTCTTCCTCCCCCAGAGGTAGCGCATTTGTTTAAGAGAGAGAGACGATTAATGGCATCCAGAGGCGATGACCGATTCCTGCAGTGTGCAGACGGCAGTATACTAAGAGCGATTTAATCGCTCCGCACATTCAGCTTCCTTCCCTGTCCAAATGATATATTCTTAGCTTCATTACTAAAGCACATGATATCAATCATATACAGATAGTTATTTCTCGGCGTATAATTATCTTGTGAGATAAAAGGTTAAGACTCTAACAATGTGAGTAATAAATCAAGACAGCATGGAGGAGATAAAAAATGTCTGATATAAAGGTGGACTGCACAGGTGAAACCTGCCCGGTACCCTTAACAGAGACCCGTAAGGCATTGCGGAAAGCGACGCCGGGTGACATAGTGGAAGTTATCGGAACGCATCCTTCTTCCAAAAAAGAGATACCAATGGCCGTCAAGGCTCTAGGGCTGGAACTTATAGACATTCAAGAAAAAGATGGGGTCTGGAAGATAAAAATACGCAGGTAGAAGGAGGTGGTAACTATGGCTGATAAGGCAACCATAATAGTTCACAGCGGTGATATGGACAAGGTTTACAGTGCCCTTATTATAGCCAATGGGGCACTGGCAATGGGGATGGAAGCGTCACTTTACTTTACCTTCTGGGGACTCCAGCGTCTCAAGAAAGGGGGCCTGGACAAGGGGACTCTCTCCAAGATGAACATGCTGGGACTTGGCAAGTGTATGGTGAAACGGAAGATGAAAAAGGCTGGCGTGGCATCTTTGGAGAGGCTGCTGCAGGATTTCAAGGAGCTTGGGGGTAAAATCCTTGCTTGCGACATGACCATGGAGATAATGGGGATAAGGAAAGAAGACCTCCGTGATGATTTGATATCGGATTACTGTGCAGTTGGTACCTACATAAATGAGGCTAGAGAATCAAGTGTGACCCTCTTTATATAAGCAGGAGGGAGATATGTTAGATAGACGACAGGTATATCTGGACAACTCAGCGGCCACCCGTTTGGATGAACGGGTGCTGGAGGCAATGAAGCCGTACTTTTTTGATAAGTACGCTGTGGCCACCTCGGAGTTTGCCTATTCCCAGGGCATCGAAGCCCGTGAAGTCTTGGATAGCGCTAGAGAAGCCCTGGCGATGTCTCTGGGAGCAGCACCGGAAGAGTTTATTTTTACCTCGGGAAGTACCGAATCCTCAAACATTGCCCTGAAGGGAGTGGCACTGGCTCTCGGCAACAGGAAAGGGGAACATATAATTGTCTCCAAAATCGAGGATTTTCCTGTACTTAACAGTGCCAGAACCCTCGAGAAGCAGGGCTTCCAGGTGACCTATCTGGATGTGGATAGCGATGGTTTTGTGAATCTTGATAAGCTTAGAGATTCTATAACAAACGAAACCATTCTGGTCTCTATCCAGCATGCCAACCAGGAGATTGGTACCATTCAGGATATTGAAAATATCGGTCACATCTGCCGTGAGAAAGAGGTGCTTTTTCACACCGACGCCACTCATACCTTTCCCAGGATTACCCTCGATGCCAGAAGGGTGCCTGTGGATTTAATCACGGTATCTGCTCATACCATCCACGGGCCAAAAGGCATAGGAGGACTGTATGTCCGTCAAGGGACAAGAATAGCCAAGTGGGTAGACGGAGGATTTCAAGAGTTTGACCTTCGTGCGGGGTTGGAAAACATACCCGGCGCAGTGGGATTTGCTAAAGCGGTACAACTGGTTACCGCTCAGGAAACCGAGCAGCTACAATCGATGCGTGATCGTATTATCGACCGCATACTAGCCGAGATACCGGATACTACTCTCAATGGCCATCGCTGGAAGAGGCTTCCTCAGAATGCCAATATCTCGTTCCACTTCATAGAGGGTGAATCTATCACCCTTCATCTGGATATGCATGGCTTTGCCGTAAGCACTGGCTCCGCCTGTTTCAGCCGCTCGCTGGAGGGTAGCCACGTTATCTTTGGCATCGGCGGTGACCACGAAAGGGCCCACGGGTCAATCCGTTTTACCTTCGGACGTTACAATACTATGGAAGATGTCGACGCCGTGGTTCAGACACTGGCTGAGGTGGTGCAGGAGCTGAGAAGTATCAGCCCGTTGGGTAAAGAAGAAAAGGAGGAATAGAGATGAGATTTCCATACAGTGAAACTGTCCTGGAACACTTTCGCCACCCTCGCAATGTGGGCAAGATTGAGAATGCCGACGGAAAGGCAATAGAGGGTAGTCCGGCCTGCGGCGATATGGTGTCCGTATATATCAACGTTGACCCTAAGACAAATACCCTCTCAGACGTTAAGTTCGAATCTTACGGTTGTGCTTCCAACATCGCCACCGGTTCTATCATTACGGAACTAGCCAAGGGAAGGACGTTAGACGAAGCCAAGAAGATCACCTGGAAGGAAGCTTCAGAAGCCCTGGGCGGACTACCCAAAATCAAGGCACACTGCTCAGTACTTGCTGTAGAGGGTTTACGTTCGGCGATTGAAAATTATGAAGAGCGCCACGGTCTGGTTAAGGAGAAAAAACCGACCACGGTAGAGACGGTACGTAAACGCCTTAAGAAAGTCATGAACCCTATGGCTGGGCTAGACCTGGTGCGTACCAACCTGGTGCAAGATATTGAGGTAAAGGATGGGGCTGTACGAGTGGTTGTAGATTTGCCGGCGGATAACCAGTTTGCTTCGGCAATAAAGGAAGAGATAATGGAGAAGATAAAGCCACTTTGGGATGTAAAAGAAGTAGTGGTTGAATTTGTGGAATAAAACTTTACTACAATATGGCGTTACCATAAAAGTAAAAAATTAGTCTGTAGACTATTCATCTCGGTTTAAGGAGGTGGCAGAATGTTTCACATGTGGGATATGCCTATAGGTATGGGCTGGTGAATGGCTTTCGGCGGGTTATGGATGGTAGTGTTTTGGGGCGGGCTTATTGCTCTTATCGTCTGGGGAATTACCAAACTAAGTAGACGAGGCGACACTACCCCAAAGCGTGACCCGCTGGACGTGGCTAAAGAGCGCTATGCCAGAGGAGAGATATCCAGAGAAGAGTTTGAGCAAATCAAGAAGGATTTGTCCTAGCTCTTAGCATAAAACAGGTGCTAAAAACCTCTAGGGGTGGGGGGAAACAATGGCTGAGAAGCCACATTCCAATAAAGTGGAGAAGGCTCATATCCATATAACCGGGATGACCTGTACTACCTGTGCCGCTACTATTGAGAAAGGTCTGGCGGAGACACCCGGCGTAGAGCAGGCAAAGGTAAGCTTTGCCTCGGAAAAGGCTTCTGTAGAGTATGACCCGACCAGGGTGAACCTCGCCCAAATCAAGAATACCATCTCCCAAATAGGCTACGGGGTAGCCACCAAGAAGTCTATCTCCCCGGTAAGCGGGATGACCTGTGCCTCCTGTGTCGCCCGGGTTGAGGAGGCTCTGTCAGGTGTGCCCGGCGTAGTCTCAGCCAATGTTAATCTGGCTTCAGAGAAGGCCACTGTAGAATACACCGAAGAGACGGGGCTAGCTGACCTGCGGCGGGCAGTGAAGGAAGCTGGCTATGAACTGGGATTAGAAGCAGCGACACTGGAAGATGTTACTACCGCTGCTCAGCGAGAACTCAGTGGCGTGAGGAACCGGTTTATCCTTGCCGCTATCCTTGCCGCATCAATTATGGCTCTAATGTGGGCTCCCTCATTCAGCGGGAAGCCCTATTTACTCTGGGCTCTAGCTACGCCGGTACAGTTCTGGGCAGGCTGGCGATTCTACCTGGGGGCATGGGGTGCATTAAGGCACAAGGCCACCGATATGAATACGCTGGTGGCTGTAGGCACATCAGCCGCCTACTTTTACAGCATGATAGCTGTTCTCTTTCCTGGCCTCTTTGCTACTGCCGGGGTAGAGTTCGGCCTCTACTTTGACACCTCAGCGATGATTATTACCCTAATACTGCTTGGCCGCTTCCTGGAAACACGAGCCAGAAGACAGACTTCAGAGGCGATAAAGAAGCTCATCGGTCTGAATCCTAAGACTGCCCTGGTTGTCCGCGATGGTGAGGAAAGGGAAATTTCCATCGAAGATGTTCAGGTTGGTGACCTCATTCTGGTACGCCCGGGAGAGGGGGTACCCGTGGATGGCATTATTCGCCAGGGCTATTCCAGCATTGATGAGTCCATGATTACCGGTGAGAGCATCCCTGTAGAGAAAAAGGCGGGTGATGAAGTTATCGGTGCCTCCATTAATAAGACAGGCAGCTTCAAGTTCGAGGCAACCAGGGTAGGCAAGGATACCACCCTGGCTCAAATTATCAGAATGGTAGAGGAAGCCCAGGGGAGCAAAGCGCCTATTCAACGCCTAGCTGATGTCATTGCCAGCTACTTCGTACCGATAGTGATTGGCATTGCCACCATTACCTTCATAATTTGGTACCTCACCGGACCAGCTCCGGCTCTTACCTACGCCATTCTCAACTTTGTGGCCGTACTTATTATCGCTTGCCCCTGCGCTATGGGACTGGCGACGCCAACGGCTATTATTGTAGGCACCGGTAAAGGAGCTGAGCATGGTGTTCTTATCCGAAGTGCTGAGACACTGGAGAGGTCTCACAAAATAGGTGCTGTGCTGTTGGATAAAACAGGCACCCTAACCCAGGGTGAACCCAAGGTAACCGATATTATCACTCTTCCTTCTTCTTCCCAGGAAGAGGTTCTCCGGTTGGCAGCCTCCGCTGAGCATGGTTCGGAGCATCCGCTAGGTGAGGCTATCATCAAGGCTGCTGCAGAGAAAAGGTTGCAAGTATCTCCAGCCTCAGATTTTAACGCTATCCCGGGACACGGTGTCGAGGCTTCAGTGGCCGGCAAAAAGCTTCTGCTGGGCAACCTTAGATTATTAAAGGATAGAGGCCTTTCTCTGAATGGATTGGAGGAAGAAGCCGAGCGACTCTGGACAAAAGGCAAGACAGTGATGTTTCTAGGCATAGATAGTCAGGTAGTAGGTATCATCGCCGTGGCTGATACCCTTAAGCCGAGTGCCAAAGCGGCAGTGAAAGCACTACACAATATAGGTATTGAGGTGATGATGCTCACCGGAGACAATCGGCTTACCGCTGAGGCTATTGCCCGGGAGGTAGGCATTGACCATGTCCTGGCTGAGGTACTGCCGGAACATAAGGCTCAGGAGGTCAAGAAGCTACAGCAGGAGGGAAAAGTGGTAGCAATGGTGGGTGATGGGATAAACGATGCCCCAGCCTTGGCTCAAGCGGATGTGGGTATCGCTATTGGCACCGGCACTGATGTAGCTATGGAAACCGGAGATATTACACTGATTAGTGGTGACTTGACGGGAACTGCCACTGCCATCTCCCTGAGCAAGCGCACCATGAGAACTATTAAACAGAACCTCTTCTGGGCCTTTGCCTACAATACTGCCCTCATCCCGGTGGCGGCCGGGGTGTTGTACCTTGCCTTCGGGAATAGCGGTGTCCCCTCAGGGCTTCACTTTGTTTTGGGCAACTACGGTTTCCTCAACCCGATTCTGGCAGCGGCCGCTATGGCGGCTAGTTCCATTACCGTAGTATCCAACTCACTGCGTCTCAAAAGGTTTAGGCCAGCCAGGTTTAGCGATTAACAGGAGGTGTACCAATGGCAATTGACCCTGTTTGTAAGATGGAGGTGGAAGAGAGCAAAGCGGCAGTCACCTCTCAGTATAAGGGGAAGAAATACTACTTCTGTGCTGCAGGCTGCAAGAAAGCCTTTGACCAAGACCCGGCGAAATACCTAGCCGAAGAAAAGAAGCAGGGCTAGTGTTTCAGGCGTAATGGAAGGGTGAAGCTCCATGAAAACCCCAGTGACATCAAGCCGTTTACTCTCGCCACTCCTTAGATCCTTTATCAGCATTCCGTTGGCGAAGTCTTGACCTTCAATCCTCTCCGTTTGGTACCTAAACAATAGCTCGAATCGTCACAAACACTCAATTTATTGCCTTTGACGATTTTAAAATAGGTTCAGCAATTCGGCTTTTCAGCTCGTTATTCATAGCCTAGAGTCGTACTCCTCCTGTCTATTTGCTCCCATATTGGTCACGCTGGTATGCGGTCTGATACTATCAAAGTATGAATATCTCCCAGAAAATAAGGCTTCAGAAGCGAGCCTTGTTGTTATCCTATCTGACTGTTGGATACAACGTGATAGAAGGAATTATATCTATCATTGCTGGTGCCTTAGCAGGAAGTATCGCGCTAATCGGATTTGGATTAGATAGCTTCATTGAATCTATTTCGGGCGGAGTGATGATTTGGAGATTTAGTCAGGGTGACAAGGAGGAAGAAGAGGAGGAAAGAATAGAAAAAAGGGCGACGAGATTGGTTGCATATACGTTTTTCATTCTCGGGGCATATGTCTTGTATGAATCTATCAAGAAGCTGGTGGTTTCTGAAATACCAGAGCCGAGTCTCTTAGGTATAATCGTAGCTATAGTTTCTTTGATACTCATGCCAATTCTCTTTTACATGAAATTTAAGACTGCGAAAGCATTGAATAGTAGTAGTCTAATAGCAGACGCCAAGGAAACTCTTGCCTGTATGTTTTTATCGGTGGCTTTATTATTGGGATTAGGGCTTAATTATCTAGCAGGTATATGGCAAGCAGATCCTATAGTAGGACTATTTATCGTCGCTTTCCTCGTGAAAGAAGGCTATGGAATACTTACCGAGAAGGAAGAATGAAATCTATCAGTTCTTTTCTACTCGGCCAATCGTGCAAACAAGAAAACAGACATCCCAATTGTTGTTTGAATGTAACAAGATAGTATCTAGTGACCTTTGAAGAAGTGGGGAATTGGAGTTCTAATTTTTGCAATAATTGGGTAAAGGTGGTACAATATTTGGTTAGGAAAGTCGAAATTTAAGTAGTCTGAACCTTTAAGCTGGTCCGGTGAGGCTGGCAAGGGGAAGCAGGTAAGTGTAAGCAGCTTAGACCTCTTACCAGCCGTGGTAAGAGGTTTTTCTATGTCAGTTAAAGTCATAATGACCCCGGAGGACATCAGGCGAACCCTGGCCCGCATCGCCCACGAAATCATAGAACGGAACAAGACTACCCGGCATATAATCCTGATCGGGATACACACCCGGGGTGTGCCCCTGGCAAAGCGGCTGGCCGCCAACATCGAGGAATTCGAACAGGTAAGGGTGCCGGTTGGTACCCTGGACATCAGCTCCCATCGAGACGACCTTTCTTCACTAAAGCTGCAGTCCATTATCCACCGGACTGACATCCCGGCAGATATTAATGACAGGTCGATAGTGCTGGTGGACGATGTCCTCTTCACCGGGCGCAGCACCCGGGCCGCCATGGATGCCCTTATCGACCTGGGACGGCCCCGGTCAGTCCAACTGGCAGTACTTGTTGACCGTGGCCATCGCGAACTACCGATACGGGCTGACTACATCGGCAAAAATATTCCGAGCTCAAGGCATGAGGAGATACAGGTCAGACTGGCAGAAACCGATGGTATAGATGAAGTAGCCATTGTCACCCCGGCCGCTGAGAGGTCTCTCGAAGGTGAATTAGGAAAGGTGGGCTAACTCAAAAGGAGCTATCATGACACTGACAAAGAGAAGCCTCGTGACCATAGATGATTTATCCAACGGAGAGATAGAGGCCCTATTTGCCCTGGCCGATGAGATGTCAGACTCGATGGATGCGCAATTCGGTGTCTGCCGGGGCAAAGTCATGGCAAGCCTCTTCCTCGAACCCAGCACCCGGACGCGTCTGTCATTCGAGACAGCAATGCACCGGCTCGGAGGCAGTGTTATCAGTGTCGCTGATGCCAGGGCAACTTCCCTGGCCAAGGGAGAAAGTATTGCCGACATGGCAAGGGTGGTGGGAAGTTACGCCGACATAATTGTCATCCGCCACCCCTGGGAGGGAGCTGCCAGGGTAGTAGCTGACTACGCTGGTATCCCGGTGATAAATGCCGGTGACGGAGGCCATGAACACCCCACCCAAACCCTGTGTGACCTTTACACCATCAAGAAGGAAAGGCAGACCATCAAAGGGCTGAGGATTGCTCTCTGGGGAGACCTGAAGCACGGGCGCACCATCCACTCCCTGGCATATGCCCTCGCCAAGTTCGGCGCCACTATCCACTTCCGTTCCGGCCCGGGACTCGAGCTGCCGGACTATGTTGAAAGAAAGCTAACTACAGAATACACCGGCAGGCTGGAAAGGTATGATGACGTAACTGGCACCGGCAAAGAAAGACTTTTCCCTCTTGACGCAATATATATAACACCGAACGAGCCGCACCAGCTCGCAAATATACCCGCTGTCAGCATGCAAATCGAGCTGAAAACGGGTATCGACGCCCTTTATGTTACCCGGCTTCAGCGGGAAAGGCTTTCCCCTGCTGACAAAGAACAGGAACTAAAGGAAGAATACCCGGTGGTGGATAAGAAACTCCTCAAGGAGAAGGAGTTCGAGAGAACACTGGTTATGCATCCCCTGCCCCGGGTTGATGAGCTAGCCTATGAAGTAGACGCTGACCCGAGGAGTATGTATTTCAAGCAGGCAGTCCGGGGGGTACCCATAAGAATGGCGCTCATCGCTTCCCTGCTGGGAACCAGGGAAGTCTCCGTCCCGGAGGAAGACAATCCTTTTATCCGCAAAGTAGACTACCCCGTGTACCGGCGGGGTTTCGGGGTCAGGTGTACCAATCCGGGGTGCGTGTCAACCCAGGAAAGTGAAGCCAGGTATATTAGGCCCGAATTCAGAATAGTAGACTACCGGCCCCTCACCCTGAGGTGCGCCTACTGTGAACACGAAGTCCACCCCCCATATATCGCCAGCTCAGACTGGCACGAAGGGAAACTGGAGACTAAAAAATACCACGGCGCGGGCAGCCAGTGGGCAAGAAGAATTAAGGCAGAAAACCTGATTATTTTCGATTCAGAGGCGAAGGCCGAGGCCCACGGCTTTAAGCCCGGTCACTATATCAAACAGCGCCATCAGGACAACGGTAAAAAGGCTGGACAAGGAGAATGAAGCCGCTACTCATCCACGGTGGTCACATAATTGACCCCGGCCAGGGAATAGATGAGGCCGCCGGTCTGCTTATAGAAGACGGCAAAATCTCGCGGCTGGGCAAGGGAGAAATAACCCCACCCCCCACCGACTATGACATGCTCGATGCCAGCGGGTTAATAGTCTGCCCCGGATTTGTCGACCTGCACTGCCACTTAAGGCAGCCCGGGTTCGAGGAGAGGGAGACTATCGCCACCGGGACCCGGGCAGCGGCCAGAGGCGGTTTTACCACTATCTGCTGCATGCCCAACACGGAGCCGCCCCTGGACAACCAGGCTACTATAGATTATGTAAAATCAACCGCCGCCAGCGAAGGCATCGTCCGTGTCCTACCCATAGGCTGCATCTCCAGGGGAAGAAAAGGAGAAGAACTGACCGGGATGGCGGAGCTGGCTTCAGCGGGGGCCATTGCCTTCAGCGACGATGGCAAACCGGCCTTGAACTCAGACCTTATGCGCCGGGCAATGGACTACAGCCGCACCTCTGGCTTACCTATTATCGACCACTGCGAGGACACCGCCCTCAGCAAAGGCGGACAGGTAAACGAAGGGGCTATCTCCGCCAGGCTTGGCCTTAAGGGAATACCGAACGCTGCCGAAGAGATTATCGTAGCCCGTGACCTGGCCCTCGCCCAGCTCACCGGCGGCTGGCTGCACGTCGCCCATACCACCACCGAAGGCTCGGTTGACCTGATTCGCCGCGCCAGGGAGAAGGGCATCAGGGTCACCGCCGAGGTTACCCCCCACCACCTCACCCTGACCGAAGAGGCGCTAACCGGCTACAATACCAACGCCAAGGTAAATCCACCCCTGAGAACCAGACAGGACATCGAGGCTTTGATTCAGGGACTGAAGGAAAAGGTGATCGATATTATTGCCACCGACCACGCCCCTCATACCGAAGCCGACAAACAGCGCGAGTTTGCCCTGGCCCCCTTCGGCATCAGCGGTTTTGAAACGGCACTAGGCAGCCTGATGAGCCTGGTGCATGACAAAAAGCTAACCCTGGCCACTCTCATCTCCAGGCTTACCTGTGAGCCGGCCAGGATTATCGGCAATAAATATGGGAAGCTGGGCACACTGGCGACCGGCGCCCCGGCTGATGTTACCATCTTTGACCCGGCTCGAGAGTGGGTGGTGGACAGCAGAGCCTTTGCCTCCAAAGGTAAAAATACCCCGCTTGAGGGCTCGGTGCTTAAAGGCAGGGTAATGGCAACCATCTTTCAGGGGAAGCTGGTCTACGGAGACGGTTCAGTCAAGCTTGAGGCAAAAAGGGGCGCAATTTGAAGCAGGTATCAGCTACTGTTATCGATAATTATCCAACTCCGTCAAAGCCACACCGTTCAGGTGATCGAGTTCTATTAAATCTCCAGCTAATCAGGCTAAGATGCCCAGAGATTGCCCGGGAAGCTCAGCCAGGACAATTTGTGATGGTGTGCTGTGGCAAAGAATGTACCCTACCCCGCCCGTTTAGCATCCATCAGGTAAACGACGACGGTGATATAGCCCTGTTTTTCGCCGTGTGGGAAAATGGTAAAGGCACAAAATGGCTATCCCAACTCAAGGCTGGTGATAAGATTGACATCTTCGGGCCCCTGGGTAATGGCTATACAATCCACCCGGCATCACACAAGCTGCTGCTGGTAGCCGGGGGTATGGGAATTGCCCCGCTATACTTCCTGGCGCAAGAAGCCTTAAAGCAAAGGTATTCGGTAACCTTACTCCACGGCGCCTCAACCGCTGCCAATCTTTACCCCGACCATCTTTTGCCTGCCGGATTGGAGCCCATCCCCGTCACCGAGGATGGGACCGCCGGTAAAAGGGGAATGGTAACCGACCTCCTGCCAGATTTTACCCCCCGGGCAGACCAGGTCTTTGCCTGCGGACCGGCGGCAATGTATGATGAAATGCGAAAACAGCAGTCCCTGAAATCAAAGCCGGTCCAGGTCTCACTGGAGGTAAGAATGGGGTGCGGGCTCGGTGCCTGCTACGGCTGCAGCATCAGGACCAGAAGCGGCCTCAAACAGGTATGTAAGGACGGACCGGTATTCGCCCTGGACGACCTCCTGGGGGATAAACCGGACTTCATCTGAGGTCGCCTATTAAGAGAAAACCGGAGAAGGGAGGTATAAGGGCATGGTAGTTACCGGGAAAATCAGTCTCCAGACTCATGGCCACTGCGACATTATCGATATTACCCCCCAGGTGCAGGAGCAGTTAGCCGAGAGCAATATAAACAGGGGAACGGTAACCCTGTTTATCGCCGGCGCAACGGCAGGAATATCTACGATTGAATTTGAGTCCGGCCTGCTTTCCGACTTTAAAAATATGTGGGAGAGAAACGCCCCGCAGAATATCGACTATGCCCACGACAGCCGCTGGGGTGATGGCAACGGTTACTCGCATGTCCGCGCTTCCCTCCTGGGGGCATCGCTGGTAGTCCCGTTTAACGACCGGAGACTGACCCTGGGAACATGGCAGCAGGTTGTGGTGGTAGACTTTGACAACAGACCGAGGTCAAGGCAAATTATAGTGCAAATTATGGGCGAGTAGACGCCTTTTGACAACAGCCAGGCTTAATCCTATAATTAGGTGGCTCGGGTATCAAACCGTAACCATCAAAACAGCAGAGAAAGGTGGTATGAGATGGCAAACCAGATAGGTAAAAGGTATTACTGCACCAAGTGTGGCTCAGAGTTCATCGTTACCAGGGGTGGTGACGGCACCATTTACTGCTGCGGTCAACCCATGGAACTGAAGAAATAAGAGAGTTCAACGAGCAGGAGGTTCTAATTAAGTGGCAAACCAACTAGGTAAGAGATATCGCTGTGCCAAGTGCGGCACCGAAGCATTATGCACCAAGGCGGGTGACGGCGTTATCACCTGCTGCGACCAGGAAATGGAACTCCAGGAACCCCGACCGATTCCATCCTCAGACTAAGGGGGCTATTTCCCCTGAACAAGGGAGAAGAATTCAGCCCTGGTTGCTGGCCGGCTGCGGAAGATACCCCTGAGAGCAGAGGTAATAATAGCGGTTCCCGGTTTCTTGATACCACGCATAATCATACACAGGTGCTCAGCCTGAATGACCACTCCCACTCCGTCAGGCTTAATCCCATCAAAGATAGCGTCGGCAATCTCCGTAGTCATTCTCTCCTGAATCTGAGGACGCTTGGCAACGATTTCCACCACCCGGGCTATTTTACTGATACCGATAACCCGCCCGTTAACATTGGGAATATAGCCTATGTGGGCCACCCCATAAAACGGCAGAAGGTGATGCTCACACATCGAATAGAAGGGAATATCCCGTAAAATCACCATTTCCCGGTGCCCCAGTTCAAAGTCCACCATCAGCTCCTGCTTGGGGTCAACACCAACGCCGCCAAAGATTTCATCATACATCTCGGCTACCCGCTGCGGCGTACTGGCCAGTCCCTCCCTGCCAGGGTCTTCACCAATAGCCTCAATGAGGGATGCTATCGCCGCCTTAACCCGAGCCTTATCAACCACTATCGCCTCCTTCAACTCAAGCCTAAAGCCCTCTCTACAGCCGTCAGGTCAGCGGGAAGTTCAAGAAAGGGCTCCGCCCCCTTGAGAGCGGTATCGGTATCCTTGAGGCCGGTACCGGTTACAATGCAGACTATCCTCTTTCGTGAGAAGTCCGTGCCGCTGCGGGAAAGTTTGAGCAGCCCGGCGAAGGAAGCCGCTGATGCCGGCTCGCCAAAGACACCCCCTCTGGCTGCCATAATCTTCTGCGCCGCCAGAATTTCACCGTCACTGACCATATCGATAATGCCGCCTGACTCATCCCGGGCTCTCTCCGCCTTCTGCCAGCTGGCGGGGTTGCCAATTCGTATCGCCGTGGCGACAGTTTCCGGCTGCTCAATAGCATGGCCACGGACAATAGGAGCCGCACCCTCGGCCTGGAAACCCATCATCACGGGCTTAATCCTCGCTTTGCCGGCATCATAATACTCCTTGAAACCTTTCCAGTAGGCAGTGATATTGCCGGCATTGCCTACCGGGATGGAAAGGTAATCCGGAGCCTCGCCCAGAACGTCGATAACCTCAAAGGCAGCGGTCTTCTGCCCCTCTATCCGGTAAGGGTTAAGCGAGTTTACCAGGGTAATGGGATACTTCTGGGTAAGACTTCTCACAATCTTCAGCGCCTGGTCAAAATTGCCGTCAACGGTAACTATTTTAGCGCCGTAGACGATAGCCTGGGCCAGCTTGCCCAGCGCAATCTTACCCTGAGGGATAACGATAACAGCCTCAAGCCCACAGTAAGCGGCATAGGCAGCGGCCGAGGCACTGGTATTACCGGTTGAGGCACACATCACCGTCTTACTGCCATCCTCCATTGCCCTGGCTACCGCGACCACCATCCCCCTGTCTTTAAATGAACCGGTAGGATTACATCCTTCCAGCTTGAAGTACAGCTCACCGCAGCCGATTTCTTTCTCCAGCTCGCTGCACCTGACCAGGGGGGTATCCCCTTCCCCCAGGGAAAACTGCGGGGTAGCAGAGGTAACAGGTAGAAAATCCCGGTATCTGGACAGAACTCCCTCTTTCATCTTCACCTTCTCCCTCAGGCTTCAACTCGAATGAAACTGCTTATCTCCTTAATCACAGGCAGCCCCGCCAGTTCCCCAAGCGCCGACTGCATTGCCGCTTCCCCGGCGGGATGGGTCATAATAACAATCTCCGCTGTCTGAGCCACCCCGTCAGCAAGCTGCTGGATAACCGAGGAGATACTGATTAGCTTGTCACCTAAAACCCGGGATACCTGGGCCAGGACCCCGGGACGGTCAGCAACATTCAGCCTCAGGTAATAGCGCGACTCAATCTCAGCCATCGGTTTAATCACCTTGCCCGGTTCCAGGCTGAAGCCGGCCCTGCTGCTCACGCCGAGAGCGACATCCCGGGCAGCCGCGATAACATCAGCAACAACGGCACTGCTGGTAGGCAATGCCCCGGCCCCCTCACCAAAGAAAAGCACCTTGCCCACGAGGTCACCTTCAACCAGAACGGCATTATAGACCCCGTCAACCTTAGCCAGCAGGGAATCTTCGGCAATGAAAACCGGGTGCACCCGTACTTCAACCTCTTTGTTCTCCTCTTTGGCAATCGCCAGCAGCTTTATCGCGTAACCCAGCTCCCTGGCATAGCGGAAGTCACGGTTTGAAAGCCGGGAAATCCCTTCCCGGTAGACGTCCCCGGGGTGGACCTGAGCTTGAAACGCCAGCGAAGCAAGAATCGCCAGCTTGTAGGTAGCATCTATCCCCTCCACATCGTTCTCGGGATTGGCTTCAGCATACCCCAGTTCCTGGGCTTTCTTTAGAGCCGTGGTAAAATCCACCCCGTCCCGCGCCATCCTGGTCAGAATATAATTGGTCGTACCATTTATGATGGCATAAATACCCGCTATTCTGTTGGCAACCAGCGAATGCTGAAATGGCGCAATCAAGGGGATACCACCGCCGACACTGGCTTCAAAATATACCCCTACCCCACGCTGACGAGACAAATCAAGAAGCTCTGCCCCATGCTTGGCAATGACCTCTTTGTTAGAGGTAACCACATACTTCCCGGCTGATAGCGCCCGCTTTAAATAGCGGAGCGCCGGCTCCTCACCACCTATTGCCTCAACGACGATATCCATGCCGGGGGTAGCAAAAAACTCATCGGCGTCGGTAGTAAAGAGAGAGGAGTCCATCTCCTGAGCGAGGGGCCTCGCCAGGTCAGGCTCGATTACCTTCACCTTCCGCAGGACAAGGGGACGACCAACCCGCTCGGTCAGAAGTCCTGCCCTGCCAGTTAGAACCCTGGCTACCCCTCCACCAACAACCCCCAACCCCATGAGTCCCACACCGATACTCTGCTCCTTCATTGCTCTAACCCCCATCCAGTTCTAATCGCTAATGGCACGCTGAATTGCCCAGCCCTTTTCCTCATCATCCAGATAGCTCTCAACCTCATTCTCCGGGTCATCCCACAACGACTCCATCCAATCATTCAAGGCTCTTCCCTTAAGCAAATCACGGTCCTCGCCCGAAAGCTCCCGGCTATCATCTATCCCCGCCACCTCCACCAGCCAGTAGCCGCCTTCAGTCTGGACAGCATCATCCCTTATCGGCTCACTCAGCATTCCCAATTCCAGTTCAGGGTCGAAGGCAAACTCACTAAGGGCTGAAGTCATCGCTTCGCGGCCCATGAAACCTAAATCTCCCCCACCCTCCCGGGATGCCTCATGCTGAGAAAACTCTTCGGCCCGCGCCGCAAAGTCCTCACCCGCCTCCAGCCTGGCTCTAATCTCCTGCGCCTTCTCCTCGCTACCCAGCAGGATAACCTGGACATGGACCTGCTCTGTCTCCTCATCCCGCTCCAGTAACTCAACCAGCCAGTAGCCCACCCACTTCGTCTTTGCCTCATCATATAGCGGCGGGCTTAATATATCTACCTCCGAGTTGAAAGCATAGTCGGCAAGAACAGAAGTGTCCAGTAATATCGCCAGTGCGTCTTGAGAATGCCAGCCCAGGTCACCCCCGTTACTGTTGGAAATGCTCTCCAAGGAAAGCTCCCCGGCCAGCCCGGCAAAACCCTCACCGGCTTCAAGCCTGGTTCTCACTCCGGCTGCCTGGCTCTCACTTTCGAGGAATATCGCCATCGTATGCCTCTGCTCGGCAGACACCGGTATCTCCTGCTCAAAGTACTCGTCACGCAGTTTGTCCACCAGTAAATCCGTCCGGGCAATATCCCTGTAATCCTTGCTCAGAGGGGGGTCACCCTCTTTAAGCTTCTCGTCAACCTCACTGTTACTAACACTGATGCCCAGCTTCATAGCTCCCTGCCTGAGAAGTTCATTCCGCTCCGTAAGTGTCACCACATCATCAGCTATGTACTCCATATACTGGAAAGGCTGCCCCTCTCCATAGTGCTTAAGCATCTTTATATAGTAGTCCATGCTAAATTTGGCATCGTTTACCCTGATTACAGTCTGGTGCAGTGGCTGATAATCATTAATATACCACCCCGACCCTACGACCCCAATAACAGCAACGACAACAAAAATGCCCGCGGCCATAATGATACGCTGCCTTTTCTGCTGCCGCTGCCATTTAGAAAGCTGGCGTTTGGTTACTTCACGCTGGGGCTTCAGCTCTTTCTTTTTAGCCAACGTCAATCCCTCTTTTCATAATAACGCTATAATACCCTATCACCGCACAGCACCCTATATTTATAACCTAAACAGGCAATCTTTTCAAATTGCCTGTAGAAATGAATTGTGCTAGTATATTTAAAGGACCCGGGGCGTAGCGCAGCCTGGTAGCGCACCTGAATGGGGTTCAGGTGGTCGCCGGTTCAAATCCGGCCGCCCCGACCATACGAACAAAAGTGAGTGGTCAGACCACCTAATACTTCAGAAGTAGCAAAGGTGGCTGAATCTAACATAGACCACCTGATACGGTGGGAATAGGGCGGGTCCGCAAAATGAATAATGGTTACTGCAATAAGAACGGTAGCCCCGCCTGGCACGTCCCTCAAGTCTCTCGTTAACGGCTTTGTCCTAACCAAGCAAACTGAGGGGAAAAGCCCCCGCACAGTAGAGTTCTACTCGGAAAACCTCAAGCGTTTCATCTGGTATGCCTTAAGGCAAGAGTGGCCTGATGATATTCGCATGCTTACGGAATGGCATATCCGGGAATTCTTAGGCTATGTGGCCAATGAGAAGTGTCGCTGGGGACTGGAAGGCAACGGCTCCGAAACTTCTCAAGTCAAAGCATCACATACTACGGTTCATCATTACTTTGTGGTGCTGGCAAACTTCTTCGGCTGGGTAGTCCGTGAAAGTTTCCTGCCGGAAAGTCCGACAACTAAGATAAAAGTTGCTAAGCCGAAGACGAAGGTTATCAAGCCCTATACCAACGAAGAAATCAAACGTTTGCTGGCCGTCTGCGATAATGACTATGAGCATAATGCCAAGTTTTTAGGTAGTCGTAACAAAGCAATTGTTCTAGTGCTACTTGATACAGGAGTCAGACTATCTGAATTAATCGGTATGACATTAGAAGATATTAATGCATCAAACGGCAATATAGGGGTCATGGGTAAGGGTAGTAAAGAAAGGGTCGTGAGGATAGGGAAAGTGGCTCAGAAAGCTCTCTGGCGTTATCTGATGCATCGTCCTGATAATGGCTGTAAGGAATTATGGCTTAGTGAAGAAAAAAGGCCGTTAAGCTGTGGTAGTGTTCAGTGTTTGGTGAGAAGGCTAAAAGAAAGGGCTGGTATTAACAGTAGCGGTAGCGTGCATCGTTTCCGGCATACTTTCGCGCTGAATTTCCTGAGAGCAGACAAAAACGTCTTTAACCTGCAATACTTACTTGGACATTCGGAGTTGGAAATGGTAAGGCGTTATACTGCAACGTTGGGAATGGAAGATGCGCTGAAAGCACATGAGAAAGCGAGTCCAGCTGATATAATGGGACTGAGATAAGAACACCAGACGGAGCGGTAAGCAAGGAGGGCGGAGGGCTTTAGCCCGCCCTCCTGATTTAGGTGTGTTGGCTCTACACTATTAAGTGTGAAAAGGGATAGTTGAAAGCACCCGCTGACCTCTGTAGCCTTAGGGTTAGAGAAACTCAAAAGGTAAGGAGGTCAAAACGGGTGCAAGATGATTGTATCGCAGTA
>Ga0268278_1000222_pt1 | contig 43701 bp, 43 predicted proteins | sample saktaG_3_FD_190135 | JGI IMG/M metagenome (GOLD analysis project Ga0268278, IMG submission 190135) | Saline water microbial communities from Sakinaw Lake, British Columbia, Canada - sak_2010_1_5_55m | ecosystem: Environmental > Aquatic > Non-marine Saline and Alkaline > Saline ...
CTCAAGACTGAAAAGCTTTGAAAAGAGTAATGCGATAAGCGAAATGACAGAAAGAATGATCAAAATAGTGTAGAGGGCATCGTAAAAAGGAAGTTTGAAAAGATAGAATCCGGTATTTATATGAAGGATCGGATCTAACTCCATGGTCGTAACCGAATGGAAATATTTAAGAAAAACAGACCAATTTGCATATCCCCAATTCGCGCCAATGATCGCGCCGATACCACACGCAATTATCCGAATCATTTTTGGACCTTTCCTGAGAGCAAAAGTGAGTAGAAAAATAAAAATTATTCCAAATACTCCACCTGCAAGGGCGCTGAAAAACTGCGACAATACTACTTCCCAAAAACGCGATCCATACCCAAGGTTTTGAAACCACAGCATTTCTCCCCAAAAATCCAGTAACCAGAAAAAAAGCGGGGTAAGCACGAGAATAATAAACCCGAGAATCGTCACACCTTTTTTCTTCTTTTTGATCCCGCTGCGAATGACCAAACCCGCAACTATCAATAGTAAAATAAATAATACTGTGTACATTTTGACTCCTTATTTAACACACCTTCCCAAATTCAACCTGGGAACGAAGACATATATTGTTTTTACAAAAAACTATTTTTTATAAACCAATTTCCCTTTTACAAAAACTTTTTCGATGTAATTCTCTCCGTTGCTATAGATCAGCTTGGAAATAAGGTCTTCCGGATTTGAGAAAAAATTTTCATTCAACACATTAAGCTGCGCAATATCAATGACAGAAAAATCTGCGCTTTTCCCTTTTTCAAGACTTCCCGTCTCGTCTTCTAAAGAAAGCGCTTTGGCTCCACCGAGTGTGGCAAGGTAGAATGCTTCGATTGATGTCATCGGCTTGTAGTTATTTGGAGAATCGAGGAAATGTATTGTTTTTGAGGATTCGATGGCTTCTCTCATTTCAGAAAACATAGATAAGCTATACCCGGCACCCACATCTGTTCCCAAGCCAATCGGAATTCCGGTTTTTTCTAATTTCCTGTATGGCATGATACCGCTCTGAAGAAAACGGTTTGATGAAGGACAATGACTAATTTTTGTTCCGGTTTCCTTGACCAGCTCTATCTCGCTATCATTGAGATAAATGCAATGTGCGGCAATTGTTTTTTCTGTGAGTAATCCTGCCTTATAATACACATCGGTATAATTCTCAAAATCAGAAAAAATCTCCATCACTGATGCAATTTCTTCTTTACTTTCTGCAAGATGTGATTGGATATGCGCGTCGCGTTTCTTTGCAATTTTCCCAATTCCCTTCAGCAGATCAAATGAACAGGTGGGGGCAAATCGGGGTGTGAGAACATAGTGCAATCTTCCATCACGACCATTCCATTTTTCTATAAGTTCTTCGGAATCTCGTAGCAAAACCGATGCGTCTTTAATAAGATAATCCGGCGCATTTTGATCCATGAGCACATTGCCCAGAAATGCCCTTATGCCGGATCTTTCAGCACACTGGAAAGCAATATCGGTTGCATCTTTATGGCTCGTTACATACGAGCTCGTGGTTGTCGTTCCCTTGCTGAGCAGTTCCCAAAAAAATCTTTCTGCAAATCGTTCTGCAACTTCTGGGGATGAAAGCCGTCCCTCTGCAGGAAAAACGATGTCGCTCAACCATTCAAGGAGATTGCCCCTGTATAATCCGCATAAGGTAAATTGTGGAAGATGATTATGAATATCAATAAAACCCGGGCAGAGCAGCTTGTCGGAATAATCATAATATTCTTGCTCGTGCTCTCTGCCTTTTGGGATATCATTGCGAACATCTTCTATAACACCCTCTTCAGAAATAACAAGATATCCCGGATCAAGAAATAAAATTATTTCGGGAGAGATTGCTGTCAGCAGCTTTCCTTTAATTATCTTTTTCGTTTTCATTCTCTTTTTTGATGCGGATAATGGTTTCGCCTTCTTTTGCAAGTCCCAATTCACGGGCTTTTTTCTCAATTGTTTTTGGGTCTTGCTCTTCGAGGTTCAATTTTTCTTCTTCCAGAATTTCGCGCTCTTGTGCAAGCCTCTCAATTTGTTCGGTTTTCTGGTTCAAGAGAAAATTCGTTCGCAAAATCTTGATGACGCTATATTTATAAAAAAACAGGAACCACACAAGCCCAAGAAGAAGGAGAATCAAAAATATGGTTATATTGCTTCGCAAGGCAGTGGATTTTTTCCTTCTTCGGGCATCCATGATCTATTTATTTTGTATGCTTAAAGACGTTTTTTCCTGGAAATCGTGCTATTTTACCAAGTTCTTCTTCTATGCGCAAAAGCTGATTATATTTAGCAATACGTTCGGAACGGGATGTTGAACCTGTCTTTATCTGTCCGTTATTCAATGCAACTGCGAGGTCTGCAATAAATGTATCACAGGTTTCTCCTGAGCGGTGAGATACAACAGAAGTATAGCTCGCATTCTTTGCTCTCTCAACGGTATCCAGAGTCTCGGTCACGGTGCCGATCTGGTTCAGCTTAATAAGTATAGAATTCGCGACGCCTTCTTTTATGCCGCGATCCAGCAGTCTGATATTTGTTACAAAAATATCATCACCTACAATTTGAATCTTATCTCCAAGCTCATCTGTGAGAATTTTCCAGCCTTTCCAGTCATTTTCGTCAAGTCCGTCTTCGAGGGAGACAATGGGATATTTTCTTATCCACTCTTTGTATATCCCAACGAGTTCGGCGCTTGAGAGCTTCTCCGTTTTGCCGGTATTGAAAATATATTTCCCGGATTGAAAAAATGAAGATGCGGCAGAATCAAGTGCAATAGAGATGTCTTCTCCCGGACGATATCCGGCTGTTTCTATCGCTTTCAGGATAAATTTTATTGCATCTTCGTTGGATTCAAGGTTGGGCGCAAAGCCGCCCTCGTCTCCAACTGCTGTACTAAAACCGCCATTTTTGAGTATCGTCTTCAATGAGTGAAATGTTTCAGTAGCCATTTGCAGTGCCTGGGAAAAAGTCTCAGCTCCCAGGGGCATGATCATAAATTCCTGAACATCAACATTATTATCTGCGTGTTTTCCACCATTGAGTACATTAAGCATAGGAACGGGTAATGTTTTTGCATTTGTGCCGCCCAAATAGCGATAAAGAGGAAGTTCGAGCTCCAGTGCCGTCGCACGGGCTACTGCCATAGAAACACCAAGAACTGCATTCGCTCCGAGTTTTTCCTTGTTCGGCGATCCCGCCATTTCACACATTATGGCGTCTATTTCAACCTGTCGTTCGCTCTCTATCCCGAGTATTTCGGGCGCAATTATTTCATTAATATTTTTTACTGCTGTCAGTACGCCTTTCCCATTATATCGTTCATCATTTTCATCTCGGAGTTCTACTGCCTCATACTCACCTGTCGAAGCACCAGAAGGGACAGCCGCTCGTCCCCAGTAACCGGATTCGAGCATGACATCAACTTCAACTGTAGGATTTCCACGAGAATCTAATATCTCACGAGCAAAAATTCCATCTATTAGAGACATATATTCTCCTTTTTATTTTTTTAATACGTAATCGAGTTTTTCGCCATCAATATATAAAAATTTTGGCTTTCTCGGATAATCTTTTTTCTTGATCTTGTCAGAATCTCCGTCTTCTTCGATGCGCCATACTTCCCAGCGATCATCGCTGCCGTCCACACAGAATGTCACCTTCTTATCAATAAAGTCATCGATCACAAACTGAATGCTTTCGAGGCTGCCTATCTTTGTTACGGGGACACAGAATTTCTTTGCGTCATAGAGATATTTTTCATCAGTTTCCTTTTTCTTGGCCATTTCATCTCCTATCTATGGGTTTATTTTAAAAAATTAGTTCTTCGGTAAGCCTGCAGAGGATGTGCCCTATTGTAATATGGGCTTCCTGGATTCTGGCTGTATCCTTATGGGGAATGATAATTGAATATTGTGCAATTCCGGCGATCGTGCCACCATCTCTTCCTGCCAATAAAACTGTTTGGATGTTCTGTTCGTTCGCGTATTCTATTGCTTTGTACACATTCGGGGAGTTGCCGCTGGTGCTTATTCCAATTAAAAGATCGCCCTCATTTCCAAGTCCTTCAACCTGTCGTTTAAAAACCTCGTCAAATCCATAATCATTTGCACACGCAGTCAGCAATGATGTGTCGGTTGTAAGCGCAATTGCCGGTAGAGATCTTCTGTTGAAATCACCACGAAACCGCACGACGAACTCGGTCGCAATATGCTGGGCATCTGCTGCGCTCCCGCCATTTCCGCAGAGCATGATCTTATTGCTCCTTTTAAGTGTTTCGGATATTTGAGACGCAATTACCTCAATATCCGGATAAAAAGTCTCTAATCCGGCTATGACCTTCCTGTGTTCTCGAAGGGCTTCATCAAATAATTCTTTCATTTTCATAAGTTATACCATTTGCTGTAAGTGAAAAAAATCACGCAAGAAATATTTTGACCATTTTTCATCAAACAAAACTCCGCTCCCTCGCATATTTAAAAATAAGTCCCATTGAAGCCAGGTTGACAAGCAGGCTGCTTCCTCCATAACTAACAAACGGGAGGGGAATTCCTACTACCGGAATGATCCCGATGTTCATGCCGATATTTACGACTATCTGAAATATGAAATAGGACAGAATGCCTGTAATGATAAGTCTCCGCCTGTCTATTCTGATTTTTCTCAGGATAATGACAATGCGCCAGATAAGAGCTCCAAAAAGGAGCAGCAGGATAAAACATCCGACGAAACCGAGTTCTTCCCCAATAACAGAGAAAATGAAATCGGTTTGCTGTTCCGGCAGGAAATTCAAGTTCTTCTGAGTTCCAAGCAAAAAACCTTTGCCAAAAATACCTCCGGATCCAACGGCGATCTTTGATTGAATGATCTGGTATCCGCTCCCAAGAACATCGAATTTCGGATTTATAAATGCGAGAATGCGGTTTCTCTGGTACCCATACAGGCTCCACCACATATAGGGCGTTACCAATGAGATGAAGGCGTTTCCTATCAGAATAGCTCCAGCGGGGAACAAAGATACCTTTCGGAGAATTAGTACGAGTAGAAGAAAGATATCAAAAATGATCCAATGTGTTATATTGAAGCCGACAAGAATGCTTATTATGGGTGTAATGATAATAAATAAAGTAAAAAAGGATACCCCGGCAAAATACATCATTGGGAATAAGATCGCAAAAAAGACCAGTGCGCTTCCGAGGTCGGGCTGTGTCAACACGAGTAGCGCAGGGAGTGTGGCGATAAGGAAACCGAAGATCACGATCCTGGAATTGGGTATATCTTTGGTTGAAAACACCTTTGCCATAAGAAAAATTACGCCGACCTTTGCAAACTCGGATGGTTGAATATGCACACTTCCGAGACTAATCCAGCGATGAACACCTTTAATGGGCGGAAGCAGCAGCACAACTATCAGCATCAGAAGGATCAGCAAATTATAGGGCACGATAAGCAGATCCAATATTATATCCGGAATATATAATATGGTGAAAAAAACAGCAATACCGACCATTATCCACACAAGCTGTTTAACGTAAAAATCGCTTACAATTATTTCCTCTCCTACTTTCTGCACAGAAGCGCTATACAGGGCAAGTTCTCCGAAAACCAAAAGAAGCAGAAGAATGATCATTAGCTTCCAGTCGAATTTCTGAATGATGTCTGTTGAGCTCATCTACACCCAGTACTTCCTGTCCAGACTTCTGTATTGGATAGCTTCGCTTATATGAGCAGGAGTAATTTGTTCGCTTTTTTCAAGGTCGGCAATGGTCCTGGAAACCTTGAGTATGCGGTCATAAGCACGTGCCGAAAGCCCCAGTTTTTCAATAGCGATCTTCATGAGCTTTTTGCCCTCGTCGTCTATCCGGCAGAACTCCCGTATCTGTTTTGATTCCATATCCGCATTAGAGTAGGTCCTTTTTGATCCGGCAAAGCGCTTTAGTTGTGCATTTCGCGCAGCATTCACTCTTTCCTGTATGACTGCAGACCTTTCACCTTTTGGGTCTCGTGATAGCTCATCGTATTTCACTGCCGGCACTTCAACGTGAATATCAATACGGTCCAGAAGCGGTCCTGATATTCTTGAAACATACCTTTGTATAATAGTCGGAGAACAGGTGCAGGTATGCCCTTCTACATTGCTCCCATAATAGCCACATGGGCAGGGATTCATTGATGCAACGAGCATGAAATTTGCCGGAAATGTGAGCGATTGAACGGCTCGCGAAATAGTAACAATGCCGTCTTCAAGTGGCTGCCTGAGCACTTCTAATACAGATTTCTTGAATTCGGGCAACTCATCAAGAAAGAGGACGCCATTATGTGCGAGTGAAACCTCCCCGGGTTTTGGATAGCTTCCCCCGCCGATGAGTGCAACATCGCTTATTGTATGGTGTGGTGAACGAAAAGGTCGGGTGGCTATGAGTGAGTGCTCCTGAGCCGTTTTTCCGGCAACGGAATGGATTTTTGTTGTGGTCAACGCCTCGTCAAGGGTAAGTTGGGGAAGAATAGTTGGAACTCGTCGGGCAAGCATAGTCTTGCCGGAGCCCGGAGGTCCTATCATAAGAATATTATGGCTTCCCGCAGCCGCAACTTCCAGTGCACGTTTGACATTATATTGCCCTTTCACATCGAAGATATCAATAGTCTCTCTGCGCTCCTTTTCGAAAAGTGTGGATATGTCTACATGTAATGGCTCTATTGCTTCACGCCCTTCGATAAATGCAATGCATTCTGCAAGAGTTTTCACAGGATATATTGAAATTCCTTCCACGACAGCAGCCTCTTTTGCATTCTCTTCTGGTACGATCAATCCAACTAATCCCTTTTCTTTTGCAGCGATGGTAATAGGCAAAATGCCGGTCACCGGTCGGACTTCGCCATTAAGTGAAAGCTCTCCAACCATGCCGACCGTTTCAAGAATGATCGGATTAATCTGCTTAAGCGAAGCGAGCATGCCTATAGCAATAGGAAGATCGAATCCTACTCCTTCCTTTTTCACGTCCGCAGGTGCGAGGTTCACGGTATATGCGCGTGGCGGCCTATCGTAGCCATTATTTTTTATTGCAGCCGTAACCCTGTCTTTGCTCTCTTTGACTGAGTTTGTTGGCAAACCGACCATTGTGAAATAGGGCATATAAACATGTTTGGTATCAACCTCCACTTCAATAGGAATGGCATCGATACCTAAAATTGAAAAAGAAATTATTTTTGTGAACATATGGCAAATAGAAAAATAAAAGCTCGAATGGTCAAGATATAAAACAGCAAATTTTAAATCAGATAAAAAATGGTGCGCCAGAGAGGATTCGAACCTCTGACCCACAGCTTAGATCCGCCAGTTGGCGGACTATCCTGCCTCGCTACTGGCGATTTGTTTATGATGAGAAAAAAGCACAAATCATAAGTTTACAGGAACCGCTCATTTATCAAACGATATACATGCCGAATTATCTTGTCACAAGCCGTAATAGTTTAATCCACTGTAATTGATGAAAATAGAAAGAGGGCTTGTGATAAGTAATTCGAGAATCGTTTTCAACTTAAGACATGCTCTTCGACATGTCTCAAATTTATGTAAAAGAAAATTCTATTCATTAAATTGATTGTTGCAAGCAGATTGTAAAATTTTTACACTAAAATTTAATTTCCTGAAAAATCAGCTCAAAATACTCCTCGCTTTTTATAGCCTGATATATTTTACAATTTCTGTTGTTTTCTGTAACTATTCGAATAATTTTTTCTTTATTCTCATCGCTGATTCTAACACCTAAAATTATCTCTTTTATTGTATCCTTCAATAAATTTAAACTTGTATTAATATTATACCAGTAAATTAAACGATACTCATCTTCATAAGACCAATCATTAGATTTGGTTATTAATAAATCAATTATATCATTATTCTGTTTATCAACATCTGATAACATTGTTTGAAAGAAATTTTTTTGAGGCACATTATTCGAGCAGATGATTTTTTGAAGATCGAGCAATTTATCTTCCAGTGCTAATTTTTCCTGTAATTCTGATAATTTCTTTGTGTCAAAACCTATACAAAATCCTTCATGTTTATTGGCATAGTGTGACCACATTAGTAAACTTGATCTATTGGGGGTTAATGAACACATACCAAATTTATCATAATTTTTTCTTACATATTCTCTCTTAGCTGATTCTATATGTTTATCTCTGCTTATCTTTTTTAGAAATTTATCAACAAGCTTTTCCATTTCACCTATACATTTAGTAGGATAGTATTGTTTCACCTCTTTTTCTACCCATAATCTCATAATTCCTTTTGGATTATCATCATAACAAAAGACCAATGCCGAATCAAATGGATCATTAAATTTGTTCGCTGGAGTAAACCACAATTCGTTTTTTGTTAAAATTTTTAAATGGTGTCCTTTTTCATCGAAATATCTGTATTTATATAAAATATCCGGTGTATCTACTGGCTGAGGTTGTTTGTTCATTTTGATTCTTCCTTTATTAATTTAAAACTGATAATAAATAAAATCAAAGAATTACCTTATCACAAGCTGATTACGATAAGTAATCCAAAAATCATTTCCAACTTAAGACATGCTCTCTGACATGTCTCTAGATTCTATGTAGGCAAAAACACATTGAATATCTCTGCCCACTATCTATTACTGATAGGGAAAATAATAGAATCCTGGTTGACTGCAACCTTATACCATGAGGCTTAATCGTCTGACAAATACTGTGGCTTTGAATATTGGGTAAAAAGATTAATTCTAGTAATTTTTGGGGAAATCAAGAACGCCTCCGCTTACAGCTTTAACGTAATCAATAAATTCATTGCGGTTTTTATACCTATTTCTAACAATTTTAGCTTGATCATTACATTGCCAAGCGTCAGCTTCGTTTCCATTATTCTGAAATAATTTGGTTGCTGTCTCAAGAAATTCTAGGGTTTTGTCATATTCTCCTTGGCATAACAAAACCTTTGCCCAGCTTTTTAATACGTATGGATAGTTATGGGTATCATTCTTCTCTTCCTCTGCTAATTTAGAATAACCCTTATTGGCGTCCTCAAATTTACCTTGTCTCTTTAATTCAACAAGGTTTTTTATAATTTCAAGCACATCATCAGTTGGCTGATTTGGATATGTCTGTTTTCTCATGTTCTTCACCCTTTCTTTTCTATTAATATTGAATTTAATAAATTATCCAGCTGCTTCTTCGAAATATTGTATTTACCATTTAAAACATCTTCTTTGAAAGATAAATAAATCTCTTTGTGTCGTTGGCGTCCAATCGCGGCAATTTCTTCTAATGTATAAAAATTAGCGGGTTTTCCAGCAACATTTATATTTTCAAGATAATAATGTAAGTGCTCAGCTCTTTTATATACATTGTATGCGCGTTGAATAAATCCATGATTTTTATAGGAATAATATGCATCCAAATAATCGGGTATCGAATATACAATGGAAATTTGAGACATCGGAATTAAAGCCTCTTCCATATTTGTTTTGCCAGTCATGTCGAATATGCTTCCTCTAGATTGGAAAGACTCATAAGCATTCATTCCAAGAACTTTAATACAATTAGATAAATAGCAATATCCTAAAATCATTAATCTCTTAGAGACTTCACTAAATGGTAGTTTAAAATAAGTGAATAAATCTACAATTGATGATCCTATACAATTACTTGAATGTGAATCCCAATATTTATTTGGTAAATTTTTCCCAAAAGATATGGCTTTTTTTAATAACTTTATTGTAATTTCAGGATTATCCAAGAAACAACATAAATGACCTGTAGAATAGTAGAGTTAAGGATGATAGAAGCTATATTTATTAACTAATTCTAATACCTGTTGTGCTGTTTTACATAATTGTAGTTTGGGTGTAATATCTTGTACAAAACTTTTCAATTGTTCATCCATTTTTATCTTCTCAACCTTTATTTGTCCTATGATTTTGAGTTAATTCTACTAACATTTAATTTTTTTCTTCCTGATAATACTCATGCTGATAAACTTATTCAGAAATTATATTTTCTCTATATATCTTTCCGCTCAATTTCAGAGGTACATCCAAATTCAGCTCAAGTGCATCCTCTTTTCATAATTCATTCTTTTTGTCAATTTTTTTTCATATCGGCTGTATAAACAGAATTATCTTGCCATAAGTCGTAGGGCTTGTGATAAGTAATGTGGGTATCATTTCCAACTTAAGACAAGCTCTTCGGCTTGTCTCAAGTCTTCATATAATTCCGACTAAAATATATTTGTTTCTCTGTGTCCTCTACCTGCCTCGTCGTAGCGGAGAGAAGACAGGTACTCTCTGTGGTAAATCTTCCCAATAAAATTTCAGAAAAAAATGGTACGCCAGAGAGGATTCGAACCTCTGACCCACAGCTTAGAAGGCTGTTGCTCTATCCTGCTGAGCTACTGGCGCACATGCAAAAAAAACTGCCTTATCGGCAGCAAAAAATGGTAGCGATGCAGGGACTTGAACCCCGGACACTCGGATTATGATTCCGATGCTCTAACCAGCTGAGCTACATCGCCGCGAATTCAAAAAAATGGTAGCGGGGGCAGGATTTGAACCTACGACCTTCAGGTTATGAGCCTGACGAGCTACCAAACTGCTCCACCCCGCGTTAAAGGAATACAACATTTTTACTCGCCGAACATGCTGTCAAGAAAATGACACACCTCTGTATGAGGAAGAATATAACCCAAGAATCCTAAAAATGCAAGCATGAATGTTAATTTTCTGTTTTCATTAACAATACAAGAGATTTGACTTTTTATATAAGATTTTTGAAAGTACGCACATAAATTTGCATTTACTTATGAATATTTTTTAGGACTTTATATGAAAATAATATTAGTTTTGTTTGCAGTAGTATCATTAATCTTGCCGCTCTCCCTGCCCGCACAGGAGATTTCCTTATCGCTGGAAAGTGCCATTGACAGCGCGCTTGTCAACAACCAGAAGATCAAACAGCAGGAAGAGGTTGTGCTGCAAAAAGAGTATTTGAACAAGGCTTCCATCGGTAATTTTCTCCCGTCAATAGACCTGTTTGCCGGCTATACATACCTGAGTGATAATCCAGAATTCGATACGGAAAAAATTAAGGAATCCATCGACGATATGTTCGGAGATTATGGCGCGGTCATGGCAAAACGACTTGAGCTTTCACCGTGGACACAGCAGATGATACATGATGAAATAGTGGCAGGCTTGAGTACGCTCCCCGCATACAAACTTGAGATCGATCAACAAACATATAAGAATGCAAACCTTGTTGTCACCCAGCCGATATTCCTTGGCGGAGAACTCTGGGCAGGAAAAAAATTTGCACAAGCCGAGTTGGATCTCGCAAATGAAGGACTTCACAAAACCCGTAATGAAATAATCAATAGCACCACCCAACAGTATCTTTCCGTGATCCTTCTCGAAAAGGTGGTTGATCTGCGAAAAAAAGCGCTCGCCGGCATGGAGAAACACGAGTCTCAGGCAGAAAGAGCTATTAAGATAGGAGTTATTGCGCCACCGGAAATCATTCGAGCACAGGTCGCAGTTGCGAATGCAGAAAGAAATCTGGAAGATGCACAAAACGAGCTCTCTCTTGCAATCTCTGCGCTACGTGCAACACTCAGTTTGCCAGCATACATGCATTTGCTTCTTACCGATTCGCTCTCTTTCCGCGATGTGCAGCTAAATTTGACTGAGATGAAAGAACTCGCTCTTGCAGAAAACTCCATCCTGAAAGAGATCGACCATAAGCAGAAAATCGCAGATCAGGCATTTGCCGTAAAACGAGCAAAATTCCTTCCACAGATCGTTGCGATCGGAGAATATAATCTTATCCGGGAAAATTACCCTATTGTGCTGCCGCGCTATTCGCTGGGAGTACAACTCGAACTCAACTTATTTCATGGCATGAAGAAAATAAACGAACTAAAGTCTGTGAAGCATCTCACAAAAGAAGTAGAAGTCGCCAAGCAATATGCAGAAGACGAGATCATGCTGCTCACAGAAGAGCTTTTTTACAAGACCGAAAACAGCAAAACTCGCTATCTCAAACTAAAACCCACTGTCGAGCTTGCGAAGAAAAATCTGGATATTAACGAGACGCGATTCCGTGAGGGGCTGGGCAAATCCATCGATGTGATCGATGCAGAACTCCTGTTTCAGGCGGCTTCTATAGAACGGCTTCTCTCGTTGTACAATTATTATACATCTTTATCCTGCCTCTTTATAACTGTCGGGCAACCCGCCCGGGTAATTGAAATCTTAAAAAAATAAGTTTCGGAGAATTATATGAACAATAAAAACCTGCTTTTGCTCATTCCGCTGATATTGATCATTATTGCCATCCTCTTTCTGCTTATGCATTCCTGCTCGAGTGCGAAGGAAGTTTTCACCGGCACCTTTGAAACAACGGTCGTCGATGTTGCCTCGGAAATACCCGGTCGTATCGACACGATTTTTGTGGATAGAGGAGATATGGTTATGAAGGGACAACTTCTTGCAACGATCCAACCCAATATCATGAACGCCAAACTCGGTCAGGCACAAGGTGTCCTGCAGGCAGCTCAGGCGCTTGTGGAAAAAGCAGAAAATGGTGCGCGGGAACAGGAAAAATCCGCTGCAAAAAACCAGTATGATATGGCAAAAAGCCAGTTTGAATTTGCTAAAAAAACCTACTTGCGCTTCACAGTGCTCTATGCGGATAGTATTATTTCCCAGCAGGAAATGGATGAAATAGAGTTTAAATACCACGCTGCAGAAGACCAGATGAACGCAGCAAAAGCCATGTATGATATGGCGCTTCAAGGTGCTCGAATCGAGGATATAGACGCTGCAAAAGGAGAATATGTCGAAGCGCATAATGTGTACAAAGAAGCTCTCGCGTATCATAATGAGCTTGAGGTTATCGCACCTGTGTCCGGTGAAGTCTGCTCCCGTATTGCCAATCCGGGGGAAGTAATGGGCGCAGGTTATCCGCTGCTCTCAATCCAAATTCCTGAAAAAATATACCTGCTTCTGAATGTGCGGGAGGATAAGCTGTCTGCTTTCCAAAAAGATAAAACATGCAAAGTAAGAATTCCGGCACTCAAAAATAAGGAATTCGAATTCGTGGTGCATTTTATCTCCGTCATGGCGGATTTTGCTACATGGGTCCCAACAAAAGCAACCGGGCAGTTCGACCTGAAAACCTTCGAGGTACATCTTAAACCAATAAAACCAATTGAGGGATTACGTCCCGGCATGACCGCACAGGTATATCCTCAGTAATATATGAGATTTCAACCAGCATTCTTTCGCGTGACCTTGCGCGAAATTGACAGGATAGTCCATCAAAAATCGACACGGAATTTACTCCTCTTTATTCCCGTCTGCGTATTTTTGCTGCTCTCCTTCATCTATGTGAAAGGAATCCTGCACGACATTCCAATCGCGGTTTATGATAAGGATAATACAGAACTTTCCAGAACGATTGTGCGTTTTATTGAAGCATCTCCGGAAACAAAGGTGGTTCGTTATCTTAATTCGTCGGACGACGCAAAGAGCATTTTTCTTGAAAACAACAACATAGAGGCAATCTACGAAATCCCAAAAGGGCTCTCGGACGATATCATGTCCGGGAAAAGTTCGAAAATCGGCGTGTACACGAATTCATCAAATATCATTTTTGGCAATACGATCTATAAGGAAGCAGAAGATGTGGTAAACACGGTGAATGCAGGCATCCTGATAGAAACATTCGTGAAACAGGGCATGACCGAAGAGCAGGCAATGAACCTTGCGCCACCTATTCGGGTGGATGCAAAACCGCTTTTTAATCCAAATTATAATTATCTCTATTACCTGGTGCCCGGACTCATGACCGTACTCTTGCAGATGATCATTTTCTTTGTGGCGGCTCGGGCAATTAATTCCGAATTCAATAACAATACCTATAGCGAATTGCTGCGCACCGCAAAAGGAAAATTGCTCAACATTCTTTTCGGAAAAGCATTTGCCTACCTGGTCATGGGACTCCTCATCCTGCTCTTTATTCTCGGTATCATCTATCCGCTCTTTGGCATCCCGATAAACGGAAACCTGCTCCTCATCCTTGGTTTTTTCATCCTTTTTCTCTGCGCGGTCATCTTCCTTGGGCTGATGCTTTCTGCAATTGTGAAAGATGAAATACTCGCGCTTGATATTGCTTTTTTCTATAACTCACCGGCTTTTGTTTTCAGCGGCTTCACCTTCCCGATCTTTGCAATGCCCCTGTTCGATAAATTCTATGCGCAGTTCATTCCCTACACCCACTTTTTATACGGCTTTTTCAAGCTTTTCCAGATGAATACTCCCGCCCGATATGCGCGTCCCGAAATCCTAGTGCTGCTTCTTTTTGTGCTTGTCGGATTTGTTGGAAGCCTTGTCGCACTCAGCATACGAACGAAGAAGTTCGAGCTCCGGTCCACATCATGAAGACGTTCCTCAAAGTATTTTCCCGCGAGCTGGGCATCATTTTCAAAGACCACAGCATTATCCTGACCGTGCTTATTGCGCCGATCCTGTATGCCTTTTTCCTTGGCTCGATCTATCTTTACAAGGATGCAGACCAGATAAGCTTCGCGGTCGTGGACATGGACAGAACTCCCACCACAAGGCAACTCTACCGGTTCATGGATGCAAACCAGAAGATAAAAATGATCGGCACGCTGGGCAGTTATGAAGAAGGTATCGACCAACTCTACAAGATGGACATCCAGGGTTTTCTTTACTTTCCCAAAGGTTTTGAAGACGAGATAAAATCCCTCGCTGGAGCTGATGTGAAACTCTACCTGAACACAACCCGCTTTATGCCTTCGAACGATCTGAACAATGCGGTGCAGGAAATCCTTCTCACCTATGGCGCGGGGATTCGGCTGCGCTTTTTCGAAGCACGAGGAATGACGCAGGCAACGGCTGTGGAACTGGTCGAGCCGCTTTCCGCAGAAGTTCATCCCATCTATAATACCACAAACTGCTATGGTAATTTCCTCCTGCCGGGTCTATTCCTGCTTATCCTGCAACAAACACTCCTGATCGGTTTTGGAGAAAGCATTGCCAAAGAGAATGAAAAAATAAATTCTCAAAATTCTTTGCTGCGGGGAAAAACAACCTGCTGCAGATGCTCTCTGGCAAGGGTGGGTTTTATTTTCTTTTATATGTGGCATATTTTCTGTTCTTTTTCGCAGTAGTTTTTCATGCCTTTGAAATCCCGATTAAGGGCAACCTGCTTGCCGTCGCTGTGATGAGCATGCTCTTTCTGTTTTCAGTTTTGTTCTACACGCTCTTCGTTGCATCATTCTTCCGCAGCCAGAAAAGGTATATGGAAATTATCGCTTTCACCTCTTATCCTTTGTTTTTGATCTGCGGGTATTCCTGGCCCCTTTCGACCATGCCGCTTCCCATTAAATGGCTCTCTCATACTATCCCCACCACTCCTTTTTTCAACGGATTCATCAAACTCGGCGTGATGGGAGGAGGATGGGATTCCATAAAGGGTTATGCTTTCCATTTGATAATCCTTGTGCTCTTGTCCTTTATTGCAATGGTGTGGCGGTGGAAGTATTTGAGCAAACAAAACACATAAACAATCTCGCTCGTAAGTTGTACTTGCGCGCGCAGAACTAAATATGGGAAGTTGAACTTCCGGCAGAGGGCCGTTCATAAGTCCAACTTATGAACGAGAGATGGGGATGGTGTAAAGTACGCCTATTTTATCTCCCGATATTCATAAGCACCGATATCCACGGCAGGTCCCGATAATCTTGGATTTCCTAAAATGTCTATTTCGGGTAAATTGGGTGCATTGTTATCTCCTACGTTTATACAGGGGGAGCTGGATTGCAACTGGCAGTTATTATTTGCCTCGTCCACAAACATCGGATCAAGAGTACTTCCTAGCATATTATGTCCGCCGTTAATAACTCCCGCTGGAAGTGAGTCTGATTGGATGAAAGAATAGGAGATTGTTGGATGACTATCATCATCACAAACATACAAGTTATCTCTAAAACCATTAATAATGGTGTTACATATTTCGGGATTTGAGGATTCATCACAGGATATTCCCCGATAAGTTTCTTTTGTATAACCTGTATTTGTTATGGTATTGTTGAGTATATAGGGATTAGCATTGCCCCCACAACTAATACCACTTTGATTTTTTATAATAAGGTTATTTGAAATGAACGGGCTTGAACCATATGCGCAAGCAATTGGATATTGATGCCCAGTAAATGTATTACCCATAATAATTCCATTTATATTCTCATAATATACAATTCCTATCGCATTTCTCTCAATCATATTACCCACAATCTCGGGATTACCGTTTGTATCACAGAAAATTGCATATGTATAGCCGGTAATATAGTTTTTTTCAATCTTCGGGCTGGATTTATTAGATCGGATCGAGTTATACCACGTTTCATATCCAGACAGGTTATTTACAAAGGTGTTACCTTCAATATCAGGCGCAGAATACTCTTCACAAAAAACATCAAATCCATTATCTACAAAGCTGCTGCTTATAATCTGTGCACCAGTGCTATTATAACAGAATATTCCGCAGTAATTATCGTTAAAATAACAATCCTGTATCGATCCCGTTGAGTTATAAAAGAAAACAGAGCCGCAATCTTAGGGTTCGCCATATCCATAATCACAACATTCATAAAAATCATAAAGAATGCCGGAATGAAGTATCTTGCAGTATTGAAAACTATTTGTTGCACTCGAGGTGCTGTCTATGCAAATAATAGCCCACGAATACTCATCTCCATCCCGTGTAAATACGATCGAATCGTTTCGCGTCCCTCTTGCGATTATATTACCCCTTATATGCAACATACCAACACCGAGACTCTCATAACAATGATCTATGGAATACTTTGAAGATTTGAACCTCACTTCGACTCCCGGCTGAATCATAAGAGTCTTTCCCTCGGGCACAACATAACATCCTTCAATAAAGATCGGGGATTGATCCTTTGTCCATAATATGGTATTCTCGTCATCGTTTCCCGAAGATGAGAAAAAGTCCGAACATCCCAGCACGAACAAACTTATTACAATAATCAACAACCAGATAATTTTCTTTTTCATAATACCTGCTTATATTTATTCGATATATACATTTTAGCTTTCTATAGATTTAACCGATAGCCGACACGGAAAGAAAAAAAGCTGCAACCCATTCGCTCGCTGAGTGCAGTGACCCATAAATTCTGATGTCCAAGAATCTCAAAATATATTTTTTCCTGATAATCGAGCCCAATTCCCAAATGTTGCGATTCCCAGAAAAGGATCAACAAGGAGAAATATAGCATTATTCAGGATCAAGGCATTAATGTGTGTCTTGAGTGAATAGTGCTCTTCCTGCTCGTTTGGTATATAAAACGTTGCCTGATTTTTCTTGAGTTTCCAAAGCTCAATAGTGGTGGGTGCTTGCCCGATGCTTTTATTGTTTATATATACATCCATACTGTCCTTATTACCGGAAAAAGTAACCTCTTCTATCGGTCCTTTGGTGATCATTGCACATCCAGAAAATGTTACCACCCAAATAATAAAAATAAGTTTTTTTCCACATTTCATATTACTATTATCCTGTTATATTAGAAGAGATCTAACCTGTAACCAACACGTAAGCCAAAAGATGAATCCGGAAATTTAATGCAATCGTTTATAAGATATCCATTAAACAATAATTCTGCATAAGCTTTCTCATTAAATCCCATTCCTATTCCAAGGGTGACAAATCCATATGAATCTGTGAATTGTTCATCAGAGTCGAATTTCGTCCAGATATTCCCCCAACCAATCTGCCCGATGAAATAAATCCTTCTTGTGCTGTTGTCAATTCTCGGAGCAATCTTGAACACAAAATAGGCTGAAGCCTTAACTACGCCCGTCCTGTCCTTCTCTTTGAAATAGCCCGGGTTGTATCCAATCCCATAATGAATAACATCCCTATGAGACCTGATCAGTTCGAAGTATCCTTCTGCAATATATATTGGATTTTTCTCCTCGATTCCATGTATAGATCCATAACCTAATCCCGCGGAAACTAATATATAATGCTCGGTATTTTTTTGGATATTTTCAATCCCTATTGTTACCTTTTTACCCGTTTTCTTGTCGGTTAACCGTATGGTTTTATCATTAAATGAACGACCTGCACCTCCCAACATGTCAGCTGCTGTACATGTTGCGGCAAGCGTCGGATTGAATAATAAAACAAGGTTGTAAAGCAGTGTTGGGCTCAGATGGGTTGCTAAAACATAATTATATTCTTGCCCTCCTGGAAATATAAATGTCGCTTCTTTCTTTGTCATTTTACCAATCTCCGTCGAGGTTGGTGTAAAACCGATTCTTCTGCCAGAAACCCAGACCTCTACACTGTCCTGGTCGCTAGTAAACCTAACCTCATCGCGCATTCCCTGGGTTATTGTAGCACACCCTGAAATGACTATAATCAGAAAGAAATAACACACTCTCTTCATTTTTCTCCTATGACCATCGTGGCTGTTTTTTCATATATTTTGCCGCTCTGCTTTCCTCCGCCTTCAAGATGCACAATATAGATTCCTATGGGCACCACATTTCCGTTTTCATTCTTGCAGTCCCAGATAACTGTTCCCTGCGAACCCACCCATTGCTGGTCTGTGAGCCAACGGATCATGCGCCCTTTCATATCAAAAATGCGGATGTTTATCTTGAAGATCGGTTCAGGTAGGTTATATTCTATGAGCACGGATTTCTTCTCCCTGTAAGAAAGCGGGTTGGGCGTGACGCTCAGCTCTACTTCAGGAATAATATGCTCGACATATAAGCTGTTCTGCTTGCCGGGAGTCGCGCCAAGACTGCTCACAGAGCTGTCCCAGTTATCGGCATTTTCGGTCGGCAAGTGTGGATTGATCCGTTCGAGAGAGTTGTCCTCGATCTCCTTCCAGTCGCTGTAATAATGTATGCTGTCAATCAGACATCCGTTTGCATCGTGGAGCATCAGAACATCATTATCATTATTCAGAGAAGGAAGCTCCCATGCAAAATTGAAATTCGGGAGTGTATCAAGATAGGTGAAATGCGATTTCAATGCAAGAGAATCGCTTGCATCCGGCAGTATCACAAGATACTCATTTTGGGAAACGGTGTTCCTTGAGAATTGTATCACAAGCGTGTCACTTTCGTCCGCGATCGTCCATCCTGAAATATCAAGCGGAAAATCGAATATATTATAAAGTTCGATCCATTCCGGCTGATCTCCGGGCGGTGCTGCTTGTATTTCATTTATACAGAGTGGGTGAGAACCTGGTGTGTTGTGGGTCGTCAGCAAAAGATTGTTCGAGGAGTCCATGTTCTGCAGATCTTTCACGAAAAATCCATATTGGTAATAGCCGGTTTCGGGAATAAAGGAATAGGAAAAACTCGCAGAATCTCCAGTCGAAATATTAAAATAACCTGTGTCCATTTCTTCCCCGGCATCATATTGTGCATTCCAGTTCAGATCATCAAAGAAAATATATTCCACATTTGCCATCGGGTTGAATCCAATATTTTTACAGATTGCACTCAGTTCGAGGGTTTCGCCCTCGCTTTCTTTTGTGAGCGAAATAACTGCAATATCATATTCTTTTGGTGTAATGCTGTTTACCTTGCCGGGTGTTGCTCCGAGACTGTCCTCAGAAACGCCCCAGTTTTTCGGAATATTTTCATAGGGATTTATGCGCTCAAGAGAATAATTATACGGACAGGAAAATTCGGAAGGATCATAGCCCATTGAATCAAGCTGCGTGTAATATTTATCCGAGACATAAACTTCCTCGGGTGTTGTATTATTTAAAGAAGCCCAATCATTTGTCTGGACAAGCGTAACATCATACTCATAATAATCTTTCACTGCGGTCGTGTCCTCGGTAATGACAATAAACGAATATGGCAATATATCTTTCTGAGTTGACACCGCGATCCATCCTGACGTTGCGTCTTTGAAATGCCAATTTAGAGCAGGGAATGTTTGTTCTGAATTATTAAACAACTCGATCCACTCTACGTTTGGTGTGCCTGCCATATACATAATCTCGTTGATGATTATTGGAGAAACTCCGACAAGAAATGAAGATTCATACGAATTATTTGAAGGCTCCGTATCTGTAGAAAGGATCAGTTCTACATAATATTCATACAGGCCATTATCAAAAATTCCAAGCTGAACTTCTATCTCGTGTGTTCCGTGGCTGGGAATCTCTGCTTCAATAATAGTGTCTGCAACGGGTACTCCGGATACAAATATTTTGTAGGAACAGCTGTCCGCCTGGATTGGGATATCCGAATTATTGTATGCTGAAAAATGCAAATAAACCGTATCCGTGCTGTCGGGATGAGATGGATGGATAATAACATTCTGCAAGACAACATCCTGCGGCATCACATTCGGTGCGCCGGGTGTGGGGTATTCGCATTCGAAGAAATCCTCCTCGCAATTATCAGTATCGTGCCCGTTAGGATAGCGGATGAGTGAATGCCCGGAAGAAGCGTCTACCGCAAAATAAATCCCCGGATCGTGTGCATCGCCCGGCAAATTGTTTGTATTAGGAGAATCATACAGAATCGTATCGATCGTGTCTCCTTCTGCCGATATGATCCGAACGCCATCAGTTGCAGTTCCTCCATTTTGAAAAGCAAGGTCTCCGATCAGATCTGCATTCGGCACCTGCGATTCTCCTATTAAAAGGTATTCTCCTGGATAAATAATATATTCGGGAAAGATGAAGCATTCCTCGAAAACAGTGCCTGCTCTCTGTATTTGCCATCCTTCGAGCTGAACCGGCTCTGTGCCCGGGTTGTAAAGTTCGATCCATTCGTTTCCGGTATCTCCGCCTGCGGGATCGTAGAGGATTTCGTTGATCTTTATTTCCTGCGCCTGCAAAGGCAGAGTTGCCATGCACAGGACTATGACTATCACGCTTGTAAATGAAACAAGAATGTATTTTCTCATGGTGCCCTCCTGTGATTTTATTTTTTGTCTATAGTCTTAAAAGTACTGCTTATTATTTCCAATCCGATCAATGCGCGCAGCTTTTCTCCCTCAGGAAAATACACAGCGTTGTCTATCATATATGCCATTTTCTGCTGCTCGTCATAGAAGCCCCAACACGCAAAGGTGCCGCCGGTAAAGCTTTTCATGTTCTGCCATCTGCCGGATAATTTGTATGCGGAATAACCAAGAAATTCTGCTTTCTCTTTCCGCACATCGTCTTTTACAAGCGTGTCTCCGCTGTAGTATTTCTCTCCGATTTCACGCCGTTTCTGATAGAGCCATTCTTTTGAAACATTATTCTCTTCCATGGGTTCCCAGTAGACTCCCAGAAACCTGTCGGGATACTTTTTCACCCGGCAGAGATAGGATACGAAATCATGTGTATCATCTCTTTTGAAAACCCTGTATTGTGAGGGAAGTTCCATGTACCAGGGGTAATGCTCCTTCTCATACGCGATCTCTTCATTGTTCAGCCCGAGCTTATATACGACATCCTTGATCCGTTCAATCTCTCCCCCTTCATAGATATCAAAAATGAGGTTCAGATTTTCAAAAGTGTAGAGAAGCAGTTGTTCGACATCTTTTCCCAGCATAAAGATAACGCGCTGATCCTGCGCCCAGAGATCTTTTGCCGCGACCATTGTTGCAGGAAGCGAATCCCCGATCATGGCAACTTGCTCAGGAATGATCCCTTTCACGTATTCGGATACCGGTTGTTTTGAGCTAACATCACATAAAAACAGGAGATTAGCAAATTTATAATAGGTCTGGATGTTTGAAATTTCGTGCCTTTCGACAGTAAAGAGCACTTCGTTTGTTGTCGTGAAAAACTGTCGTTCGAGAGATTTTTTTATCTCAAGCTGCCCATAATCCCATGCTTTGTTATCTGCATACGTGAAGATACGGTGAGACTGACCCCAGGAAAGAGGTTTCTTGTGATCTGTGCTGCTCTTTCGTCCTGATGGTCCATTATCACATCCCGTAACGAGCAATACGGTGCATACTGCCAATAACAAAACACATTTACGTCCCATGCCGCTCCTTCCGAACCTGATATATATAGATAATTGCTGACATCCAGGCCAAAACTGCAATCAAAAAATACATAATAAGCAGTATGGTGTCAATGATTACGATATTCGGCAGGATCGCTCTATATGCGAGAGTTGCAATGATGGTAACCATCTGCGTGGTAGTTTTTATTTTACCGTATTTGTTCGCTGCCAGGAAAATACCTTTCTTTTTCAACAGCTCGCGAAAGATCGTCATAAATATTTCCCGCAATAAAATTATAGCAGTGAGCCACCAGAAAATAATTCCCCAGTATGAAAATATTATAAGTGCTGAGGCAACCAGCAGCTTATCTGCAAGTGGGTCGACAATTTTCCCGAAGTTTGATACATAACCAAATTTTCGCGCAATTACGCCGTCAAACGTATCTGTAAGGGCTGCAACAACAAACACAATAAGGGTGAGGATAAAAAAGTCGTTGAGTGCACAATAAATGAATATCGGTATCAGGATAATCCTGAAAACCGTGAGTGCATTTGGGATCTGGTGTTTAAAATTTTCCACTTTTTTTAAAAACCACCTTTGTTGTTACTTTGTCTTTAAACAAGAGATTTATAAGTGATATCAGCATATAAAGCCCGAGTAGTGCACAAACGGAACGCCAGCCATCATTGAATTTTAGAATATTAATGTTGAACAGAAGCAGCAGGTCTTTTCCAAATAACAGAATGAGCACCTCGAACATTCCGCTCACAACAAGGATTGTGATAATAAACTCAAGAAGAAGGTGGGGTAGTTTAAAGATTGGCCTGATACTCATGCTTTTCCAGAGTTTCCACTTTTCTTTCTGCCTGCTGCGCATGAGCCGCCTGACGAGGAAAAGCACAAAACAGAAAAGTATTAAAACCAAAATTTGTGGTGCCCACCTGAATCTTGTGAAAAGCGAATTTATCGTTCCAAGCCGTGTGACTTCTACTGAGTTAAAATCAATTTGTTGAATGCGCTCATCTGCCGAGAGCGAGTCGATCATTGCGGTGAATTTTTTTAATGAAAATTCCAGAGGATTAAGATTTGCATGCACAAAATCCGGGATTTTCCCGGGATTCACCCACTGGGGAAGTGTTGTCAAGCCGTAGGTTCTCTGCAACTCGTTAATGGTTTCCATGCTTGTAATAAGTTTGTGGTTCTCGATCTCCGGATACGACAAGATGCTCATCATCACGTCTTCTGTCTGCGCCTGGGGATTAATATACACAATTACCGACGATCTCACAACCTCTCTGCGCAGCACTCCTTCAAAAAAATCTTCCGCGTAGAACATGGCAAGGAGCACGAGCGCAGTGAGAAGGATCAGAAACCAGATAATGATAAGGTGCCCGATAAGGTCAGAATAGAGTTTTCTGAAAAGAGTGAAAAAACCTTTCATGAATGCTTCTTAATCTCCGCGACAAATAATTTGCTCTTTTGCGCCCATTTAGATAAATCGGATTCATTTTGTGAAGATTTCCATATTCCGACAGAATTTTTTATATCTTTGAAAAACTGAATGCGAGAGAGCTTCATATGTTTCTGTACCCTCATCTTTTCCTGAAATTCCTCGAGTCGTTCCACGGGATAAATGAGAAATCCCTTGCCATGTGCTTTTAGTACAAATTCAAAGGAGTTCAGCACATCTTCCATTGTGCAAAGCATTTCGTGGCGTGCATGGAGCTTCTCTTTGGTTGGGCTTGCTTTTCCTGTTCCTCTTGGAAAAAAAGGTGGATTTGAAAAAGCACAATCAAATTTCTGTGGATTAAAATACTCTTTGATCTTTCGTCCGTCTGCTTTGACAAGAACAATTCTCTCTTCCAGCCCGGCATGAATAATATTCTCTTTTGCGAGCTCAAAAAGGGATTCCTGTATTTCAATTGCCGTTATGGTAATATTTTTCAGTTTTGCTGCAAGGAGTAATGATATAATACCAGAGCCGGTTCCGAACTCAAAGGCATTTCCTTTGTAGCCAAATCCCAATCTTTTTATTATGGTGTATAAAAGTATCAGCGAATCTTCTGTGCTGCGGTAACCTCTTTTATTCTGGCGTAGGTGCATGTCTTCATATTGCAGGTCGTCCAGTGTGGTTTCCGGCATTTTTGATTATCCCGTATGACCAAATCCGCCGTTGTTTCGTTCTGTCTCTTCTAAAGAAATGCTTTCCTCTAATTCCGCATACTCTACTTTTGCAAACACCATTTGGGCGATCCGCATGTCCCGTGTAACAACAAAGGGCTCATTTCCAAAATTGAACAGTATCACCTTTACTTCTCCGCGGTAATCTGCATCAATTGTGCCGGGTGAATTCAATATCCCGATCTTGTGTTTGACAGCTAATCCGCTGCGGGGGCGAATTTGCGCTTCATAACCTGAAGGAATTTCCAGTGAAATGCCTGTGGATATCAGCGCTACATCCTTAGGCTGGATGCTCATTTGGTCGACATCGGCATAGAGATCATAGCCCGAGGAATGCTCGGTCATTTTTTGTGGTGTATGTGCTGTTTTTGTGAGTTTTTTGAATTTTATATTGATCATCAAAATTCACGAGTCGCAACATAGATACAGATCTTCTTCAGAAATTCTGCTTTGGGTCCGTAAAAGGAAATTATATTCTGCGCCTTGAGCATAAGCTCATCGCGTTTTTCCTTTGCCTTTGCCAGCCCGTAAACCTTCGGATAGGTAGCTTTTCCGACCTTGAAGTCCTTGCCGGATTTCTTTCCCATCTTCTTGGTCGTTCCTTCGACATCGAGGATATCGTCCACAATCTGAAAGAGCAGCCCGAGAGTTAGTCCAAAGTCGGTAATGCGGATAAGATCATCCTCGCTCGCCTCGCCCATAATTGCACCGAATCGGATTGCCATGCAGATCAGCTTGGCGGTTTTATTCATATGTATGTAGTCGAGGGTTTCGGCGTTTACTTTTTTCCCTTCGCTCAGAATATCCACAACTTGCCCTGCGATCAAGCCTTTGCTGCCGGTTATTTCTGTAAATTCTGAGATCATTTGGGCTTTGAACTTCGGTTTTACATCCAGCTGGAGCATCAACCGAAACGCTTCGATTATCAAGGCATCACCTGCAAGGAGCGCAATATCCTGTCCGAATTCCACATGATTTGATGCTTTCCCTCTACGCAGATCGTCATCGTCAATATCCGGGAGGTCGTCGTGAATTAGCGAATACGTATGAATTAGTTCAATAGCTGCCGCAACGGGCAAAATCTTCTTGTCCATGTGCCCGAAAAGCTGGTAGGTGGTGATGGTCAAATATGGTCTGATACGCTTGCCACCTGCAAACAGAGTATAGCGCATCGCTTTGTGAATTATCTTAGGATATTCATCTTTCCTTGGTAAAAAACGATCTATAACAATATTGACCAATTCCCGTTTCTCTTTTACGTCCTTTTTCAGTCGCATCATTTTGGTCATTGGATTGCTCCTTTACAACTTGCCTTATTCATCTTGTACTTCCTCGTCCTCGTCTATCTCATTAAGCAAAGCGATCTTATTCTCGATCTTTTTCAATTTTGATGAACATTTCTTTATCAGATTGATACCTTCCTCATAATATTCAAGAGATTTTTCAATATCAATATTTCCATTTTCGAGAGTTTCCACGATTTCCTGAAGTCTCTCCAATGCTTTTTCAAATTTTATTTCTGCCATTTATCTTCCTCGTATTATTAATAAAGTTCCCGATGAGATCTTCACAAAAAGCTTCTCGTTCTCTGCTACATTGCTGATTCCGCGCGTGTGTTTCCTGTACAATGTCTCTTTCTGCAGGGGATATTTAAATCCCTTTATGAATTCCGTTTTAACCTGCTCTGTAAGAGAGATCAAAGAAATTTCTGCACCCTTCTTGGTGTTCAGTTCCATCTCATCCGGTCCATGAAGAACAAATATTTCATTCTCTTTATTAAAAAAATAAATTGAAAGCCCTTTTTGCACAAAATTTTCTATCAGGAAAATATTCGCCAGCGAATGCTCCAGCCGTCCGTTCACTGCGTTGACCATTGTCACGAAATCATAATGTTCATTAATGCAATAATCAAGCGAAAGCTCGCTGTCTGTTTTATCCTTTTCTTTGGGAAACTGCACGATTTCCGACCTTGTTTTGAGTTCCTCCAAAGAACTCTCTGAAATAGAATCAAAATCTCCTATAAGTACATCTGGTATTATGTTGTGCTTAAGGAGAAAATTTGCTCCGCCATCTGCTGCTATGATCGTGCCGTCTAAAGCAAAGTCCATTGCAAAATTAATATAATTATTATTACAGAAAATAAATGCTTTTTTCAAGATACGATAAAATCGTTATGAAAGATATCTTTTATCTACGTATATCGTAGATTTCTTTTTGTTGAAATAATTTATCGGGTTGGTGCTCTTACCGTAGAACCGCACCTCGTAATGAAGATGAGATCCTGTTGATGTGCCGGTCGAGCCCATCTCTCCGATTATTTGATATTTTGTTACTTCCTGCCCTATCTCCACAAACCTCTTCCTGAAATGACCATAGAATGTTTTATAGCCATATCCGTGATCGATCAGTAAATAGTATCCGTAATCTTCATGATATCCTTTATCGGCAACTCGTCCGTCCGCGGCTGCGTAGATGACCGAACCCTCTTTGTTCGCAATGTCAACTCCGTGATGGAATTGCTTCACATTATAGATTGGATGAATCCGGTATCCATATCCTTCCGTAATCCGTCCATACGTTGGTTTGATGGATGGGGTATGGTTATAAATAGTATTCTTTACAGTGAGATATTTTGAGATCTCGGCAAAGCTTGACTCTTCAAAGTCAATCTGGCGTGTAAAAGCGTCGATTTTGTTCAGAATGCTGTTATGGACATCAAAAAGCTCTTTGTCCATAGAGAAAAATGTCGAATCAAAATACTGAATACCACCAACACCCATCTTGCGAATGTCGTCGTCAATAGGACGCAATCCCTCGAATTCTCGTACTTCTTTATCTCTATCCTGAACATTCTCAAGCTCTAATTGCATTGTGTCAAGCAAGGAATTTATTCTCGTCATCTCATTTTTGAGTTTGATGTTATGTGCCTGGAGTTCTCGCAGCTGGTGTCTGTCAACTTCGGTGTTAACAAAAAAATAAGTTATTACTCCGGTAGTAATAACAAAAACAGACACAAAAATCACGAGAAAAAGAATCAAGGGCTTGGAAATATGAAAGTCTTTCACTCCCGTCGCAGAATTGCTCGTTATGAGGATATGCCAGCTTTTTTTGTTACTCATTTTATTCAAAAATTATTAATCTTTTTCTTATGCTGATTTGCCGTTTGCTTCTTACTCATGTCAAGTTTTACACACTCCATGAAGAGGTATAAATGATGTAATAATTCGATATTACCTTGCAGTAACTTATGCAGAAATATTAAGAATCTCTAAATGATACACTGTTAAATTAGCCGAGAGGGAACTTTTTGTTGACAGGAGTTATTTAAATCAGCCTTTTTTGAAAAAAATTTCAGGGTTCGAAATACGCTAAAATGTGGATAATCAAAATTTCCGGACGGTCGTTTTTCTTGTATCCTCCTGAATAATGGCATATTACACGTGTTTGCAAATTGTTGATAAGTCTGTGGATAACATTGTGCTGGATTTCGTATCTCCCTGATATTCAGTAATATAAAAGGTTGATAACTGTCTATGGCCGGATCATTAGGATTGTGGAAACAGATTCTGGATGAGATAAAAGATCAGGTGGATCCTCAAACATTTTCTACCTGGTTTGATAAAACAAAAGAGTTCAGCTTTGTTGATAATACTCTCACAGTAAAAGCTCCGACAAAATTCTTTGCAGACTGGCTAGACCAGCATTATAAATCTTTTATCGAGGAGATCGCTTATAATCTCACTGCCGAAAATATAACTGTTGATTTCATCGGCTCTGCTTCAGAAGCTCCGAGCAATTACTCCTTTTCAAAAAAACCTTTACTTGATTCTTCAAGAGATAACGGCCTCAATCCAAGATATACCTTTGAGCGATTTGTCGTGGGTGAAAATAACCACTTTGCAATTTCTGCTGCTCAGGCAGTTGCTGATAAACCCGGTAAAATATACAATCCGCTTTTTATTTACGGCGGTGTCGGGCTTGGCAAAACTCACCTCATGCAGGCAGTTGGTAACTACTTAATTCAGAATAAGATCAACAAACGCGTTCTCTATACTTCGACTGAAGATTTCACAAACGAAATGATCTCAGCAATACAGGCAAATACCACGATAAATTTCAGAAAGAAGTTCAGAACTTATGATATCCTTATGATTGATGACATCCAGTTTCTTGCTGGAAAGGAAGGGAGCCAGGAGGAATTCTTCCATACATTCAATACACTTTATAACGCGAAAAAACAGATCATTCTTACAAGTGACCGTCCTCCAAAAGAGATCAAAAAATTGCAGGACAGGCTTATCTCAAGATTTGAGTGGGGACTTCTTGCAGACATAAAGCGCCCTAATTATGAAACCCGCGTTGCAATACTGCGGCAGAAATGTGACGAAGAAAATATCACTCTCAAACCTGAAGTCCTGGAATTCATTGCAGAAAATTTTGATGATAACATTCGCCAGCTTGAAGGTTCTCTTATAAAGATTCTTGCATTCTCATCATATAAAAAAGTCAAACCCCACCAGATCGAAATGACTGATGTGAAGCAAATTCTCGATGATTTGATGGCAAATCGCAAAAGACCGGTCACGCTCGATATTATCCAGGAAGAAGTGGCAAAGTATTTTGAAATCGGGAAAAACCAAATAAAAGATCCCACTCGAAAAAAAGAGATCGCATTCCCTCGCCAGATAGCAATGTATCTTTCCGCGAAACTCATCCCGCACATATCTTTGCTGGAGATCGCCAATCATTACAACAAGAAGGACCACACGACGATTATACACGCAAAAAAGATAATCTCTCAAAAATTAGATACAGACAATAATCTCAAAAGAAAAATAAACGAAATCACAGAAAATATAATCCAATAAAATATGAAACGTAATTATTCAATATATAATCCACAGCACATGTGCAAGACTGTGCATAAACCTCAGCATACGTTAAAAATTCAGGTCGCTGCAACAGTAATTGTGGATATATCAAATTTATCAACAATTCCATCCTCAGAATATTATGACGCTGTATATAATGTTATCAGGTAATTGGCTGTGTTATCCACAAATTCACTATGCCTATGAAGACTACTCATTTGTTAATGTTATTTTAGATAAGAAAAGGTTTTAATATGAATAAGTTTATTTCCGTAATTTTGCTTGTCTTTTTGATCGGTATTCTGTCATGTACTCAAAAAAATAATTATATGGGATACGATCAGGACGTTGTAATAGTATCTGATACTATTTCACATACGATCTCTTTAGAAAGATCTTTTACAGATACGATTGGCATTTACTCATCAAACTCTATCATGCTGGTGGGAAACTTTAATGGAGTGAAAACCAGATCGCTCATGAGATTTGGTACCTTGCCGGATACAACATGGCTGGATTCGACCTCTTTTGAAAGTTGTGAAATCCTCTTTGAAAGGAAGTCACAGTTCCAACCAACTATTGATATCCATGTATACAAACTTCTTGTCGATTGGGCAGTTGGTTCTGCAACATGGGATACGATTGGAACAGAGTTTGAAGACTTTCCTACGCCTGTTGAGTTTGTATCTGAAGCAGATTCATTCTATATTCCAATTGACCCGTCAATAGTTGAGGATTGGATCATAAATGATTCTCTGAACTTCGGCATGCTTCTCGATGCCCCGGATGCAATAGAGAATTTTGCAGAATTCTATACATTCAATTCGAGTGATAGAGGTGCGAAACTCAAGATAGTTGCTGTCGGTGACGACACAGGAAAGAGAGATACTCTTCTGCTCGCAACAACAAAAGATACTTTTATCGGGTTCGACGAAAACATGCAGAAGAATTATGATCCCGGAAAAATGACCATTGCAAACCTGCCTCCATCACGGCTTATCCTGAAGGTGCATGTGGATTCTATATGTACTCAGCTTGGAATTACGCTTGATCAGCTTGAGCGGATCAGCATGAATTTAGCTGAAATCCAGATAGATTCCTTTATGGTCGAAAACGCATATGTGGATGATGATTACATTACAATAATTCCTTATTATGTTTCCGATACTCAAACAGATGAATGCACGTATATTTCATCAACACCGACTTCCTATTTCAAGGAAGGAGATTCTCTTTCAACCGTAAATATTACGCCGGTCCTTGAAGGTATGATCCGGGGCGACCTGTCAAATCCTTTTATAGCTATAGTATCAAACCATGAAAATAAGGATTATTCATTCGTAGATTTCTTTGAAAACAGCACGCCCGCACTCCACATTATTTATACAAAACCAGTTTTAGAATAAATGAGGTACTATGTTTTTTAGAAAAATAATAATATGTCTCCTGTTTTGCTGCGTTGCAGTTCCCCTGTTCAGTGCGTCCATGTTTTCTCCAAATGGATTTGTCGAAGAGCATTTCGGCTCGGATAATTTTGGATCGGGCATGGGATTTACCGGAATCAGTTCGATATTCAGAAAGAATTTCTCAATAATAAATCCAGCTCTTCTCACCACAGTAAATAAAGCAAATTTCTCAACACAGACAGATTTTGGGTACACAGTTTTCAAAGATTCAAATGAATCATATACGAACAAAGTTTCAAGCGTGCCATATGCAGCAATGTATGTCCCTGTTGCCAAAGGAACGATTCTTGGCATATCCTATCTTGAGAAGTATTTTTTTGGGCTCAATACCGCATTACAAGACACTGTAAGGCTGGTCGGAGACTACCTCGTAACAGATAAAAAGTTTGGCTCTCTCAATCAACTCGGCTTTGCTCTTGCAAAAAGGATCGGTGTTTTTGGACTTGGTATCAATATGAACTATATCTTTGGTAACCGAACCGAGGACCTGCACATAGATTATTCTGATGGTGATCTGATCGACACAAGAGAGATAAAAGAACATCTTATGGACGGAGTGAACTTCTCGGCAGGATTTACTTTTCCCTATAAAGCATTCTCCTTTGGTGGGTTCGTCCAAACAAAAGCAAAATTGCATTCAGTGGACACTTACAAGATCGAATACTACAACAATGCAAATTATGATTATATAAGCAATACTACTTCAAAATATGATATCCCTATGCAGATGGGTTTGGGTGCTGGCGTGGAAGTGACAGATTATCTCTATGCAGAGACAGATTTGCGCTATACTTTCTGGAAAAATACAAATGTTGAAACAATGAATGGCAGAAACACAAACATGGTTTCACTTGGAATTTCATATACACCGAAAAAGGATTTCTTCTGGAAGACACCCACACGAATAGGGGGATATTATAGACAGCTTTCCTGCAAACACAATGGTAATTATATTGATGAAATGGCAATAACTGCGGGATTCGATATACCGATAATGCTTTTAAATCAGGGCAGACTGAGCGTATCACTCGCATACGGCACTCGCGGCTCTGTGGATAAAAATATATATCAAGATGAGTTTTTCCGTATCTCCTTTGGATTCTCTTCAACGGATTGGTGGAGAAATCCAAAAGAGGTTAAGAAGGATAAAGAAATACCAAAATTAGACCCGAAATATAAAGAATACTGGAACTAAGAAAAATTGAAAGAGAATTGGTTTCTCCGTAATCACCAGACAGAAGATATTGTCACCTCGGTTGTCAGGGGTAGAGAGATAAAGAATGTAGATAAATACTTGAACCCGACCCTGGACAAGTGCAACGACCCTAATCTTTTAAGCGGTTCACGAAAAGCAGCAAGAAAGATACTGGCGAATATCCATGATGGAGATAAGATCACGATTTTCGGGCATGATGATGTTGATGGGATCACAAGCACGGTAATACTCTACACTTTTTTATCAAAACTTGGCGCGAAGAATGTTTCCTATTACATACCCGATAGAGAATTTGAGAAGTTTGGTTTGCGTGAGAAGTTTATTCAGAAGGTTTTGGAAGACAGCACCAAAAGAGTAATTACGGTTGATATTGGTATTTCAGAAGTTGGATCAATAGCACGTCTCAGAAGGAACGGCATTAAAACGATCGTCATTGATCATCATAAAATAATGAAGGAACATCCGCAGGCATCAGCTATCGTAGATCCACACAAAAAAAACGACAGGTTTCCCTTTAAATATCTTGCCGGAGTAGGCGTGGTGATGAATGTGGTCAAAGTGCTGTCTCAAATGACAGACATTCCGACAGAGCCGGTATATCCGCTGCTTGTGGGGCTTGGCACTATTGCAGACAGAATGCGGCTTGTTGACGACAACAGAATATATGCGAAGCACCTTTTTTATAATTTTGAACAGTCGGAGAATCCATTTTTTCATTTTTATGCAGATGAAACTCGGGGTCTTCTCAGAGAAAAAGCAGTAAGGCAGCTCATTCCTTTGCTTACATTGGGCAGGGAAGAGAATGGAAAGCACCTTGGGGCAGATATACTGCTTTCGCAAAAGATAAGCGAGATCAAAGAGATATATTCAATTCTCAAAAAACGTGTCCATGATAACAAAGAGGATGCACAAAAGATCAGAGATATCATGGAATTCGAGTATAAGAAAAGAGGGGATCATTGTTTTGAATATTACGATTCCAAAGGTGAAATATCAGTCAAATATCTTGGAATTGCAACGTCCTACATTACAGATACATATAGGATACCCAGCCTGGTGCTCACAAAATGGGAAGATGATATTCTTTCCGCTGAAGCACGCGCACCAGCCGGCTTCAACTGGCTGGACTGCCTGAAAAAGATCGAGCCATTTCTCATACAATATGGAGGTCATAAAGAAGCAGCAGGATTTACCTGCCACGCAAAATTCTATTCTAAGCTCCATGATAAACTGCAAGTACTGGCAGAGGAACAATATAAATGCATTCAAAAACTTCAAAAGGAATCAAAGAAAATATACATAGATTATGTTCTTGACGAAGACCAGTTCGATGTCAATAGACTAAGAGAGATACACAGAATATTTGCACCTTTTGGAGAAGGAAACCCCCCGCTAGTTTATCTGATGATAGATGTCACTATCAAGGAGCTTCGAGAAAAGAACTTCCTGAATATTCCCGAAGAACCGGAGAAAGCAAGTATAAATATTGTCTTTTCAATTCATGAAAAAGAATTCACAATTATAGATTATGAACTAATAAATAAACGCGATGAAATTTTTTAAGGAGAATCAATGTTTTGGGATTTTATTTTAAATTGGTTAACGAACGATGTGGCGATTGATCTGGGTACAGCAAATACACTTGTATATCTGAAAGGGCACGGGATTGTAGTCAACGAACCCTCGGTGGTTGCTGTGGAGACGGAATCCAAAAAGGTCATAGCAATTGGAAATAAAGCAAAAGAGATGCTGGGTAAAACACCTGAAGAGATCAGGGCGATCAAACCCATGAAGGACGGGGTGATCGCTAATTTTGAGATCACGGAAATAATGCTTCGTCACCTTATTCTTCAATCACAACAGAAAAAGTTTTTGATAAGACCCAGGGTGATCGTTGCGGTTCCCTCAGGTATTACAGAAGTTGAAAAGCGAGCGGTCAAAGAATCGGCAGAACATGCAGGTGCGAGAACAGTATATCTTGTTTCGGAACCTCTTGCTTCAGCGATAGGTGTAGGTTTGCCGGTTCATGAACCGTATGGCAATATGATCATTGATATTGGTGGTGGAACCACAGAGATAGCGATTATATCTCTTTCTCATATTGTTGACCATAACTCGATTCGGATCGGCGGCGATGAGATGGACGAGGCAATCGTTGCCTATCTTCGAAGAAAGCACAATCTTTATATCGGAGAATCAACAGCAGAAAGAATAAAAATGAAGATCGGTTCAGCGTTTCCTCTTGAAGATGAGCTGACCATGGAAGTACGGGGACGGGATCTGATCACAGGGTATCCTGTTTCTATGAAAATTTCCTCCGAAGAGATCAGGGAAGGGATCGCCGACACCGTGAACAAGATCGTCGATGCGGTGAAACGCCTCTTCGAAGAAACAGCGCCGGAGCTTTCTGCAGATATCGCTGATAGAGGAGTGGTGCTGACAGGTGGTGCAGGGCAACTAAAAGGACTTGATAGGAGAATACAAGAGACAATCAATCTTCCGGTGACGCTCGTTGACGAACCCTTAACCAGCGTGGTCATGGGCTGTGGTAAGATATTAGATAATCTCGAAGAATACGAAAAAGTCCTTTTGCCAAAAGTATAAAAGAACAGACGAAATCTAATACGAGCTCCTATGTTCACCAGAAGAAACATCGTTTTCGGCATCCTTCTTATTCTCTCAATTCTCTTTATAATTGGAAACAATGAGGAGAGAATAGAAAAAGCACAATTCGTCGGCAATACAATCCTGTTACCCTTTTCATCGAGTATCACTTATATAAAAAATCTTTCAAACGTGTATCAAAGGAACAATTATCTGCAAAGAGAGCTTTTTCTTGCACAAAACGAATTACGAATGCTCAAGGAAGAGCTCAGTAAACATCAAAGATTCGAAGAGCTGGTTGAAAATATTGATATTTCCGGCTATGAATTTTTAATAGCAGATGTCATAGGAACAGGATCATTTCTCAACTATGAAACGCTTATTATTGACGCAGGGAAAAATAAAAGCATTCTGGTCAATCAGCCGGTTATTTCGGAAAAAGGGCTTGTGGGAAAAGTGATCGCAGTTTACCAGAATTATGCAGTAGTGCAGACCTTTGGAAACAAGTATTTCCGGCTTGGTGCGATCGACAGCAGAAGCAGGATTCATGGAATAGTAGAAACGGAACTGAACGGAAAAATCTATTTCGAAAAGATCAAAGTCGGGAGCGATCTGAAAACAGGAGACCTGATCGTTTCCTCAAAATTAAGCTCGATCTACCCTCCCGAACTTCCCTTTGGAAAAATCGTTGAGATTGAGCAGAGCAGCGAAGGCCTTTTCACAAGAGCCGTTATAGAACCTTTTGTAAATCTTGCAAATATCGAAGCAGTGGCTATAATTCAAAATTATGAAAAATAATATCACAGAAAGAACAGTCACCGAGAAAGTCTATTTGCGGCAGCCGATAAAAACAAAAATTTTAACGCCCGAAGACGACATTATAAATATCGTACTTGAATATACTAAAGGAAAAAGAAAAGCGGGTGATATTATAGTCATGAGCGAAAGCCCTGTAGCGATCACCCAGGGAAGGGCTGTGCTGGAAGACGAGATTAAGATCGGACTTCTTTCAAAGCTTCTCTGGCGCGGAGTAAGCAAAGTACCATATGGAGTTGGCTTGCGCTCAAAAACAAGCATGCAGTGCGCAATAGACGAGTGCGGACACCTCAGAATAATAATAGCAGCAATAGCTGGCGCGACCGGGAAATTATTTGGCATACACGGACTTTTTTACCGTATTGCGGGCAAGCAGGCGGCACTTGTCGATGCTGCGCACACATCCCCGGTACCACCGTACAACACGACTGTTATCAAAGGACCTATTCATACGGACGAGATATGCCGGAGAATTCATGAAATAACAGGGAACGAAGCCGCTATCATGGATATTAATGACATAGGCGGGTCATGGGTTATTGGCAGATCAACTGGAATTAATGCCCGGCTTCTCGAAGAGATTATGGGAGATAATCCACAAGGGCAGCAAATGGAACTCACGCCATTGTGCCTTGTGTGGGAGAAGCAATGATCGTTCTCATTCTCGTCACTATATTCACCGTCTATTTTCAATATTTCTTTGCAGCGTCATTTGGATTATGGGAAACGATTCCGAATCTTTTTTTACCACTTATAATATATTATAACCTCGCGCGGGAGAATGTTTCCGGTTTTATACTTGCATTTATTCTTGGTATCATTATCGATCTTAATCAACCGTCATCGTTTGGCGTTTCTCCTCTGCTCTTTCTCATTATAGCATTTACGCTCAGCAGACTCAAGAGATTAATGAGCAGACAACTGATCGGTATAGGATCTGTACTGGTTCTCCTTGCCAACCTGTTTTATTTTTTACTTTCATCTGCGATATTCCTGATTTTTAATACGGGTGCTGCGCTTGCGTTTGGAAAGATCATAGTTCTTTCTCTCTATAATTCAGCATATTCTTTCATAGTAATACTCCTTTTATACCTGGCAGACCATCTTAAACTAAGCTTTACCCAAAAATGAAATTAAAGCTGAAAAAAGCCGACCAGCTATTGATTCTCGTACTGGCTTTGTTTCTGATGCTTAGCTATTTTTTATTTCAGATACAGGTCGTAAAGGGAAATGATTACAAAGAAATTGCCGAGAAAAACTATTTTCGTATTATAAAAAAAACTGCACGAAGAGGCATCCTGTATGACCGCAATATGCAGCCGCTCACAGAGAACATACCATCCCTTTCGGTTTACATTGATATCAATGAAATTACAGATGCAGACAGCGTCGCGGCTTTCCTGTCTGTAAATCTTGGAGTTCCCGTAGAGGAAATTTCCGAGCTCATCTATAAACACAGGTTTTTCAAATTTGCACCGATTCTTGTGCAGGACAAAGTTGATATGGAAACCGCGATCAAGCTTGAGGAACACAGCGAAGAATGTCCAGCGGTTATTATTAAACCGGAAGCAATCAGGTATTATGACCTTAACTCTCATTATATTGGATATGTAGGAAAAATATCATCTGCGGAGTATCAAACGCTTCAGGATGGAGATTATTCAAAAACAGATTATATTGGCAAAGTTGGCCTGGAGAAGTGTTTCGAGACAGAGCTCAAAGGAGAAAAAGGATATGATATCATTCAGGTGGATGCAACGGGACAACCGCTGGGACTCATGAAAAAAAATTCAGGGAAACAGTCTTTGCCCGGGAAAGATTTTGTGTTAACGGTCGATAAAAGTCTTCAAAAAAAAATAGCTCAACTACTCCCTAAAGATACTTCAGCTGTAGCCATTGTGATGAATTGCAAAACAGGCGGGATCGTGGCAATGGTGAGCACCCCAGAATATGATCCTAATAATTTCGTTACAGGAATGAATGAGGATTATTGGAAGCAAATAGTGGAAGATGAAAAGAACCCGCTGTTGAATAAAGCGATGAGCGCAGCATATCCGCCCGGATCGGTTTTTAAACTCGTCGTTGCTGCTTATGCTCTGGAAAAGAAGCTGGTTGAACCCTACGAAATTCTCGTAGACTGCAAAGGTGGAGTAGAATACGGGGGCAGGTTCTTTGGTTGCTGGAAAAAGGGTGGACACGGGAAAGTCAATCTTCTCGATGCCATAAGAGAGTCGTGTGATTCATATTTTTACAAAATAGCAGAGATGATGGACCTTAATGATTTTAAGGAATTTGTGGAAGACTGCAATCTTCTTGAAAGCATTCCCGTTAACCAAATCCGCAGCAGAAAAGGCTTCTTTCCGACCTCAGAATGGTATGACAAAAATTATGGAAAATTGGGCTGGACCAGGGGCAATCTGCTGAATCTGACTATCGGGCAGGGTGAAGTACTTCTCACCCCCCTATCGATGTCTTGTTTTTATGCCGGCATTGCCAACAATGGAATTGTGCATCAACCACATTTTGTAGATTATGCAATTCGGGATGAAATCACCGAACCCTATAAATATCCACAATTGAGATTGCCTATATCGCAAAACACCCTTGATTTCTTGAAACAATCCTTGTATGAAGCGGTCAATGCAAAGGGAAGAACAGGTGGAATGGCTCGAGTAAAAGATATTATGGTAGGTGGAAAGACAGGATCTGCAGAAAATTATTATGGAGATACTCATGCTTGGTTCGTCGCAGTAGCCCCGATGAATGATCCAGAGATAGTCGTACTTATATTTGTGGAACAGGGCGGGTCCGGAGCGGACATTGCAGCAATACTCGCGGGTAAAATATTAGGATATTATTTTGATAAAGAACCAATATTGAGATATTAGGTAAGGATGGTTAATACATGAGCTGGATTTTTGGAATATTGAGAAAGAACAAACAAGCGTTATTGCCAAAGAAAGAATATTGCCCATCCAGAGACAAGGATAAATTCTTGGTTGAAACCAATGATTACTATTTCGCATGCGGAACCGGTCATAAAAACAGTTTTTACAAACACGATAAAATGAGTGATTCCGGCTGGATTGTCTGCGGAACTGGAATTTCATATAAAGACCACACCTTCAGATTAATGGAGAGGGAAGATTGGGAAGCATTTCTGTCCATTAAAAACAACAACATTCGAAAACTTAATGGTCATTTTATTATTGTGGAATGGGAACAAGGGCATCTTAGGATAAGAAATGACCAACTCGGGATGCGCGATATGTTTTTTGCTGACACAAAAAATTTTCTTACATTTTCAACAAGATTAGATTGGCTGATTCCATTTACTAATAATCCTGGAATTGATTTTACCTCGTATGGCAGCACATGGTTGTATATAAGTTCCTTCAATTATAAGTGCTTCGTCCGCAATATCATACAACTTGGACAGGGTGGAGAAGCAAGGTATGATGGTAAAAGGTTTTCTAAAGTAAACAAACAATGGCTTCCTGAATATGCAAAAGCAGTCCCCCAGAAAAGGTTTTTGGAGCTTTTGTCCGAACTAACGCTCCTTGGGCTAAAACAGAACAGACGATTGTTGTTTGGATTATCCGGTGGACTTGATTCGAGAGTCGTTCTTTCGATCTTACTTAAAGAAGATATGAACAGATGGGAGGCATATACCTTTGGTGACTATGGATTCCCGGATGTTGTTATTGCTCGAAAAATTGCAGAGAAAATTGGGTTTAAACACAGTATAATAGCGGACCTAATTCCACCACATGGAGAAGAAGTTAAAAATTTTACAGAATTTGTCCTTGAAACAAATACATCTATGAATGGATATTTTCTTTATCAGCAGGATCACTATAATCATCTTGATAACAGCCGATTAGTTATTGATGGAGGGGCAGGGTCCTTTTGTCGTAGAAACGATTCGAAGTATCTTTGGCTTAAAGGGAAAAAATACATTCTGAGGAGAGATGCCGAGGGGGTGTTACAATATGTCTCTTTGAATAAACCGATGATATTCAACAAAGAGACGGCTTGCTTGATGAAACAGGGAGGGGTATGCGAAATAAATGAAGTCTTTGATAATATGCCGAGTATATCTGATATTGGAAGTGGAAATTGGGTAGATATTTTCACGATCCGCTATCTTTCCTCAAATGCGGGATCCCTTACACAGTCACGACAGGATAATATGGTTTTTAACTATATGCCGATATTCCAACCGACAGTTCTGAGACGAATACTCTCTCTTCCGGTAAGTTACAGGGGGTACAACAGGATATATAAGCATGTTTTACAAAACGGGAATCCTGTATTACGACAAATTCCGATCGTAAAAGACATGAGTATTATTCCATTCACCCAGAATAACTATCTGACTTTTGTTTTGGGAAAACTGTTCGAGCGTTTCCAGAAAGTTCAAACACCTGATTATGCACAGGTATTTCTTACGAATAATAAGGACTTTGTTTTGGACACCCTTAAGAGCAGAGGAGTCAGAGAATATGCCTATTATGATTATCAGAAAATTAAAAATCTGGTTAATGGTTATTATTCAGGTCAACGCAGCAACTCAAAAAGTGTTCTTTGGTGGTTAACCTTTGATGTGTGGAGGAGAGCGCTTCAAGAAAAACGAAGAAAACTTGATCGCTGATTTATTATTTGTTTTTTCTAAACAAAATATAGACGTGCAAAATTCTTGACATGAGAAGCAGGACTAAAATTTTTTACTTCCTACTGCGGGAATAGCTCAGTGGTAGAGCTCTACCTTGCCAAGGTAGATGTCGCGGGTTCGAATCCCGTTTCCCGCTCCATTTTTTTCTGGCGACATAGCCAAGTGGTAAGGCAGGGGTCTGCAAAATCCTTATCCCCGGTTCGAATCCGGGTGTCGCCTCCAAATTTATTACGTGCCGGAGTGGTGGAATTGGTAGACACAAGGGACTTAAAATCCCTCGGGTTTTTGCCCGTGCCGGTTCAAGTCCGGCCTCTGGTACCACTTTTTCCCGCGCCTTGCGGGTTTTTTTTATTAAAAAATTGACAAAAAATATCACAAATTGATACTCCATTTCAAAGGAAAAAAATAGACGTGGAGCGAGTTATGAAAATTACTCTTTTTACGATTTTATTGATGTTCGTGATCGTCCTTCCACTTGAAGGTGCATTCTTGCAGTATGCTCCGTCAGCAAAGATCGCAGCACTTTCCGGAATGTCTCTGCTTGATGGCTCTGCAGCCAGCATGTTCCTTAATCCGGCGAATATACTGCAGCAGATCTCTGCATCTTCATCCTATACAATGCCATTCTCATTTAAGGAAATATCTTACAAAAATATTGCATTCTCATATCGGTTTGGAAAAACAACTATCGGTCTTGGTTATCAGGATTTCGGAAACGATATCTATAAAGAACAAAGCTTCATTACAGTAGCAAATATCAGAATTTTTGCGCACTATTGGTTGGGAGTGGGATTGCGCTATCTTTGTGATAAAACACAATCGTTTGAAGCCCAGAATTCATATCAGGTTGACGTGGGATTTCGGGCAGAATACAAAAACCTTACATTCTCAACCTCATACATGAACCTGAATTTTGGCGAGCTGGAAAACGACCCTCTTCCGCAAGAGAATAGAACATTTATTGCTTGCGATATTGCAGAAAACCTGCAAACAGGATTTGGTTTTGTAAAAGAATTCGATTATCCCTTTTCTTTCCGAGTTGGGGTTTCATATTATCCCTTGAAATATATCGGCTTCTTCAGTGGATTTCATACAGAGCCAAACCAGTTCACTGCAGGATGCGAATTTACCTTTTTAAATTTCAGAATACAATATGCAATTGAAACCCACGAATACTTACAATCAACGCATTATATCTCGCTACAATATGGGAAATAAGAAATTTTTCTTCGTTTTTCTACTCATTATTGCTGTATGTCAGCTTCATGCAGAAGATACAGAAGAGCAGATGGAAAAGCTCTTTTCCTCGGAAGATGAAACCTATATTTCCACCGAATTACAGCAGCACCTGGAATATCTTGAAAAACATAAACTCGACATCAACAAGGCGGATTATGACGAACTTGTTGAGCTTCCATGGCTTTCACCACAGGATGTGGATAGGATTCTTCTTTATCGAAAAACACACGCGATTACAAACAACACCACATTGCAGAAAGCAGGTATTTCCGAAGGAATTATCCAGGAACTTCAACCCTATATTTCATTTCATTTGCCAACGCCTGTTCATGTTATCACACGGCAGAGAATGCAGTATAAAGACGATACGAGCTATGATTCACCGCTGAAGCTCTACCAAAGATATCAGGCGAACTGGTGGAAATTTTCATTATACTTCCTCTCCCAAAAAGATGAGGGAGAGAAAGACTGGTTTGACTATTGGAGCGCGACGTTATATGCAAAAGAAATTGGTTTTGTAAAAAGTTTCGCAGCAGGTAACTATAGATTATCTTTCGGACAAGGAATACTTTTTGCTCCCAAGCTGGCGCTCTCGAAAGGCGGAAATGCAACGCACCAGCCCCTCAAACACTATCAAGATATAAAACCTTACACATCGACCAATGAAGCATATTCCCTTTTCGGTTTTGCGGGAGATTTTTCTTTGTATGATTTTCAAATCATACCTTTCTATTCTGACTATGCCCTTGATGGGATTGTAGAAAACGGCTGTATAAAAAGCATAGATATTACAGGATTTCATCGAAGTGATAGCGATCATGATAAAAAGGACGCAATTCGGGAAAAATTGTACGGCGCACATATCAGTTATGGCGCACAAAACACGCTTGGTATTACTGCATACAGAGATTTTTACAACCATCCCTTTTGTGATTCGACAAAAAAACAGTTTCAGAATCTCTACAGCGCAGATTATTATCTTAACTACAAAAACATCACAATTTTCGGAGAGGGCGCACTTGCGAATGGGAAGCGTGCTTTTGTCACTGGGGTACTATGGCAGCAAGGCTTGTTTGAAAACATCATACTCTATAGAAATTACGAGAAGGATTTTCCCTCCTTTCATGGCAATCCGTTTCATGCCGGGGGAAATTTTGATAACGAGAGGGGCTTATACTATGGCATTACGTATCACCCCTTTGCGCAATCCCGCCTGGACGTTTATTTTGATGTCTTCCGTTTTCCCGAGGAAAGCACTTATGGAAATGTGCCGATCTATGGCTTCGACTCTTTTGTTCAGTTTGACCAGAAATGGCATACCTCTCGCATTCGAGTAACCTATCACTATAAGCAGACAGAACGATGGAGAAGCTTTGATGATGTGAGCAAGCTGTACCAGGTAAAAAGAAATACCTACAGGTGTGATTTCATACAAAAAATCAACGATAAAATTGAACTTAAATTCCGGGGAGAATTCACCTATCATCATTATACCAATACCGACAAGTATGATGCTGGCACACTGCTCTTCCAAGAAATTAAGTACTTTATCACGCCCAAGCTAAAAAATTATATTCGTTTCTGTCAGTATCATACGGGCGATATTATTCTGTATATGTATGAAAGCGACCTCGATGGTGTTATGCTCAACTCACAATTCAAGGGCGATGGTGTATTCGGATATATTCTTCTCAAATATGACATTGGTTCCCACATATCATTGCAGGCAAAATATGCCGAGAAAATCTGGAAAGAGAAGAAGATCAGGCGATCACGACAAGTAAAATTTCAACTGGAAACCAGTTTCTGATTTTGCAACCAGTTGTCATCCTAGTTTGGAAATTTTTTATACGAAAAACTTGCCTCAAATTTCTCGACAGATTACTCTATTCATATGTTGAGAGTGCGAAAACCCCAAACATTAAAAACAAGAAAGCAGAGAGTGCCGATGTTCATCTGGGTACTTCTCCTCGCTGCAGCAATATTCGGTATACTTCAAACAAAGTATTGCCACAAACAGCTTGATAAATACCTTGAAGTGCAGGAGATCAAGATCGAGACAGAAGCCCCAACCTTTTGCCAGGTCTATTTTGAGGTAGTGAACAAAGCGAGTTTTCAGATTAAAAGGCGCGTTATCGTCCGGGTGTATCATAAAAATCTGGAGCTTGGCTCAAAGATGCTTTACGGAGTTTTCGAAGAAGGAAGAACAAAGGGTTTTCTCACCACAGTTGAATTCCAGGAAAAAGTTCTCAAGGGTGACGAAAACATAGATGAAATTTCTGTCAGATTTTATGATTAGAATTTTATAAGGCCTATTCGGAGAAATTTCTTTATCTCCCGAATTTTCTACATTACAAATCTATTGAGGTGGACCCATTTGTCAAGACAAAAAATAGCGTTATATAAGTGAACTTTTCCATAATTATTATAGTATCAAATTATAATTGCTGATGGACTGATCCGACAGCTGGCTGGCGGAGCGGGGCATCAGCAATCCAATCGACTTACTTCTCTTATCAATTTTCCTATTCCGACTATAAACCTCCA
>Ga0268278_1000227_pt1 | contig 43425 bp, 37 predicted proteins | sample saktaG_3_FD_190135 | JGI IMG/M metagenome (GOLD analysis project Ga0268278, IMG submission 190135) | Saline water microbial communities from Sakinaw Lake, British Columbia, Canada - sak_2010_1_5_55m | ecosystem: Environmental > Aquatic > Non-marine Saline and Alkaline > Saline ...
TGTTTTGTTTTGATCTATCTGATTCGCCTATGTCGTGAGCCTTCATGGGGTTGGTTAAAAACCGTAAGATTTGTGACACAAACAATTGGACACGGCATGGAACCGATGGTTTTCTGGGGTCCAAAGATGGACCAGGGGCTGATGTCATAATATAACAGCCTTGATCCCGATGGGTGACTGGTGCGTATCAGGAATACATTGATCGCGAACCGATAAGATTGAAGTAACGGGTGTGAACGGAAGGACAAAGCGAAGCTGTGCCGATATGCCCACTTGATGGACAAGCAAAAAAGAAGAACTGTTTTTGTAGTGGAGAGGTGTGTTTTTTACTTGACCTCACCTTGAATGGGTGACCCTTACTGTTTCTGATACGGGGATCGGGATTCCCGCGGAGGATATTGAAAGGATATTCGAGCCGTTTTATACGAAGAAGGTGATGGGAAGAAGCGGAACTGGCCTGGGCATGACGGTCGTATGGGGGACCGTAAAAGACCACAATGGCTATATAGATGTTCAAAGCACTGAGGGAAAGGGAACGACATTTATACTTTCTTTTCCTGTAACAAGAAAGGAACCAGCAAAAGCCAAACCCCTGTTATCCATTGAAGATTATACGGGCAGGGGAGAGGCCATCCTGGTTGTGGATGACGTGGAGGAACAGAGAAAAATTGCCTCCGGAATGTTAAAAAAACTGGGGTATTCCGTTACAACCATTTCCAGTGGTGAAGAAGCGGTAGAGTACATGAAAGACCATTCAGCGGATCTACTGGTTTTAGACATGATAATGGATCCCGGGATAGACGGACTTGAGACATACAAGAGGATTCTCAAACTGCATCCGGGCCAGAAGGCGATCATCGCAAGTGGATTTTCGGAATCAAAACGTGTCAAGGAGGCCCAGAAACTTGGCGCGGGGGCTTATGTAAAGAAGCCGTATCTGATGGGAAAAATCGGAATTGCTGTCAGAAATGAACTGGACAGATAATACCTGCCAATTGAAGGCATAAAACTAATATCGTAACTTCGTGGTCAATTTTTCAGGTTAAGACAGCTGCTTACTGTCACAACAACATCGTCACTTTTTTATGTTGATGATAGTATGATAGGACGTTGAAAAAATAAGTTGCCTAAATTTCAACGTATCAATCTGGTATCTTCACTTTTTTATAACAAAGGGTGAAGCACATCCACACTCCACCCTTTAGTTTTTTATCCATATACGTTTTCAATCCATCGAATCGCTTCCACATCACTGACCTTTCCAAGATACCGCTGGGTCGTTGAGAGATTGGCATGTCTCAGGATCACCTTGCTTACGATTTCAATAGGGACTCCTGAACGGGATGCATAGGTGGCGGCATGCCGCCTTAAATCATGCGGTCTCAGGTTAATCTCCACGAGCTGCCCCGCCTTTAATACAACAATCCTGGCTGCTCCATAGCTGATAGGAAAAATTCTTTCGTGGGGTTTGATTGCTTTTTGCTGGATGTATTCTTTGAGGCGATCGGCAATCTTCTGAGGAATGTAGACGATTTCGTATTCTTTGCCGCTCTTCGGTTCCCGGAGCATAAGCTTTCGATCATTGACATCCTGTGGCATCAGATTTAGCACTTCGCTTACCCGCATGCCACCCCGTGCCATAAGTTCAAGGAGCAGTCGATTCCTGTGCTTGGTAGTACGAAAGATAATCTCATCGACAGGCTCCTTTTCGACGACCTTCCAATGGGTCTTCTGATGAGACCGGAAGATCTTTCTCAGCATGGGTGAATCACAGGGATTGTGGAACTCTTGATCAACGTTGTTTTTGATAAAGTTGAAAAAGGATGTGAGATACGAGTACCGGCCTTTTCTCGTGTATGGCTTGGTACTTTCATTTATTGTGTTGAGAAAAGTAAGGACCTCATCGGTCGTAATGGAATCAACCTCTCTGCCATCGAAATACTCGCAGAGCCTTACTCCGATGAATTCATAGGACCTGATGGTATTTTTTTTCGAGTGGCTCCGGTGATACTCGAGCCAGCAATTGACTGCCTGTGATATTTGCATAGGGCACCTCCCTGAAAATTATTGGTACAAGGAGGTTACGATATTATTTTCCTGCATGCAATTTTTTGAGATTTAGAGATAGTGTCTTTTTGTGGCAAATGTCATCAATTTTAACGACTCAAGAAATATGATGATGCCATCAAGATATCTTTAGTTTCCGTATCAGCAGAATTCTTGAAGATAGTATTTAAATATCCTTTCAAGGCGTTATCTCAATAATTATTGACAACCCCCCCCAATAATGTTTTTATAAATGTACTTCTCCTCTGCTTTTCTATAGCTGTTCCTGTTGCATCTGTGATGGATTCATTTTATTCAGGCGGGTTATATCAAGTAAGTTCAAAAAGACGACAAATATGTGGTGACTCACCCAATTAATCAAGGCCATCGTGGGGGGCACAGTCCGGCTCATGGTGCTGTTGCTCATGAAACACCACTGCGATTTTAGAAGTTACAGTTTTGGCATTTACGAGATATGAATTATGGAGGGTATATGGACATTATTGAAGCGATTTACCAGAGGAAAAGCATTCGCAGATTTAAATCCGACGCCGTTTCAAAGGAGGTATTAACCAAAGTCCTGGAAGCGGCCTGCAGGGCACCCTCGGCGGTGAATAACCAACCATGGGAATTTGTTGTATTGACCGGCGAAGATCTGGACAGGGTAAAAGCGGCGTATGTAGAGAAATTAAAACAGAAAGAACCTCCTCATTCCGAACTTGAACTGATGACCTGGCCGAATGACAGTATCTACAAGACAAGGCAAGTGGAACTTGCCAAAGAGCTGTTCCGGCTCATGGATATTGCCAGGGAAGATAAAGAGAAACGCGCTTCGTGGTTGGAACGGGGTTTCCGGTTCTTTGATGCTCCTGTGGCCATTTTTATACTAACAGATAAATCCCTGAGCGATGAAGGCCCCTTGCTTGATCTGGGTGCAGTTATGCAGACGATTTGCCTTGCCTCACTCAACTTTGGACTCGGCACATGTATTGAAGATCAAGGGGTCATGTATCCCGAGGTTCTGAGAGAAGTTGCACAGATACCACAAAATAAGAGGATTATCATATCCGTTGCTATCGGATATCCGGATTGGGACTTTCCGGCGAATGAAATAGTGACCAGTCGTGAACCTCTTGATAATAATACGCGCTGGCTTGGATTTTGACATAGCAATTCCATGTAAACCGAGTATGCCAAATAACCTGTTTAAGTGAACGATCCATTTTCACTTATATATTCAGATTACAGGGAGGTAATGTAAGTGCAATATTGAATCAGCGATGTAACGGAAAAGTGTACCTGGGGATGAAAGAAAAAAGAGGCAGCAGTTAGCGACACTTTGAAAAATCATGACCCGGTAACGGTAGGCGATTCATACATTAAAATTGTCCCATTCAGCTGATGTGGCAAATGTCATTAGTTTTTATGACTCAGGGAATATGATGCTACTGGCAAGCTGTTTACACTTTTTAATTCAATAAAATTAGTGATGCTATTAAAATAATATAAACTCCCGTTCCCTGAAAGAAAACGGGGGTTTTTGTTGTTTGGGATGGAGACCAGATGTGATGGCAAAAAGAAAGATCTTTCCCCCGCGCCGCACGGGTTGAAAGAACAGCTTTTACCAATGCGCTTCGCAGCGATTATTTCCCCGATGTCTTCGAGCCTCCCTGAAAGAGTTATTCGGATCTATATCCACGATTAATTTGACATCATTTATTGTGCTGGGCGCTCCATTAACATCTAACCTAAAATTAATTACGATCACTGGAGTAGTTGTAAAATAATCATTTCTGATATTTACATTTCTTAAAAGATGATTTTCCTCTTTAATTAATGTTTGATTCTGAGCATTAAGCACTCTGACTCGAATTGGTACATTCCTTGTGACGTTTAGTTTTCCTTTATTCATCAGCGATATTTGAAATTTAATTCCTCTAAAACGCGCTGGGTGAGTGATCGGCTTTGGGTAAAAGGTATGGGACATATTCGTATAATAAGCAAAACCAACAATTTTCAATTGACCGGCAATATCGATATTCGGAATATCAAGTTTTTTCACTGGAGGTTTGTCCACTTGCTGATATTCCCTCGTAGTTGACGGTAACGGAACAGTTTGTGTCGTTGATGGTAATGGCGCAGTCTGTGTAGATGTTTGTCCGGGAAGAGTTTTATTAACGGATGTTTTTCCAGCTACTTGAGCAGATAGTGCAGTACTGGTTTGCAACAATAGACTCAATCCAACAACGGCAATCATCACATGTTTTAAAATGTCACTTCTAATGCACTTCATTTTATCCTCCTTGTCAGTGATAAGCATTCCCTTTTCGAAAGCGAAATAAGGGAAAATTTAAGGTCAGGTCTTGCAATGCCACATTGGCAAACTTTTGACTTTTTACGAAACCATCAAGCTTTTCATTTTGCTTTCTGAAATGAGGCAATTTAAAGAAGTCAGGCTTTCGAGATAGGTTCCCGCCCTTTCCAAAGCTTCACGTTTGGCTTTCGCAATTGCTGCGATACGGGCATCGTCCGGCGACTGACTCCCACCGAAGGGCTGTTTTACAGTACTGGTTATTGTTTCAATATTGGCAAAAGCGATTGTCGAGAAAAACACCAGACAAAACAACAATATAAAACAAAATCTCTTTTTCATGTATCTTGCACCTTATAGTAAGTAGTTTTTTCAGACTTGAAAAGATCAGGCAATGCCGATAATTCAGAATCGTCAAATATTTATATTAGATATATAACAGATAATCAATGTTAAATTTGTGTCAAGAATCGAGCCATACCCGCTATCAGCTTTTTTTACTTTGAGTCACGATAAACGAAACCCGATACACGAGCCCCGCCGCACTTCGTGCGGAAATTTCTTGACAATTCTGACACAAGGTGTATTTTTTTCAAATAGTTGAAGGAGGTTTCACGACTCTTTAAAAACATAACGTTTCATCCACAGCCGACAAAGGAGGGAGCCGTGGAGTGATTGAAGACAAGACCCCGTTTCTCGGAAAAGAAAGCGGGTTTTTTTGTTTTATGGGGGCAGAAGAGTAACAATGATGGAGGGAGGTCAGAATTACTGGGTGACATAAGTCAAACGTAGACCCCTTTTCTGACCCCTTTTCTTTTTTTTACAACAAAAGGATGTGATCAATAGCCGGAAGGTGATTTCTGTTGATGACAATTGCTTTTCATAAAATGATTTGACGAAATTTGATACTTATTTTCAAAGAGGTTGTTTGCCGGCGATTGAATTATCGGACAGCCTCCTAGAAAGACAAACAGAGTTATGAAGTGGATTTTGTCATAATCGAAGAGGGGAAAGCGGTCGCCGTCTATCAGTCGTCATACAGCGTGAAAGACGCGCGGACGAAAAACAGGGAAACGAATGCCCTGGTCAGGGCTCTTGCTGCATTTAATCTCAAAGAAGGCACTATCGTCACGGAAAACGAAGAAACAATTAAAGGATTTCACATACGATACCTGCCGGCCTGGAAGTTACTCCTGCGCTGATACCGGCACGTTGTTGCTACAGGTAAGACTTTAGCGGCATTGAAAGGTCACGGGGGTGAGAATTGCTTCTTCTTGCGGGGAATTCCTTTAAAATAAAAAGAGAGCTAACGGGTATTGTAGCCCTCCTTACGGCAGTGCACCGGGATAATAAAGCTGAATGTGCTCCCCTTTCCTCTTCCTTCGCTTTCCACCCAGATCACACCGCCATGAAGCTGAACGAGCTCCCTGGTGATGGACAGACCCAGCCCCGTTCCGCCGAATTTTCTATTTGCCGAACCGTCACCCTGTTCGAAGGGATTGAATATCCGCTCCAGGGCTTCTTTCTTCAAGCCGATTCCCGTGTCCGTGATACTGACCTTGACTGACGGGACCTTTTCCCCCGTTTCTTTGCCGGCGGCGGTAGGTTCAAAGTCCGGCATCTTTTCCGCCGTTACGGTTATGTTTCCCCCGTCGGGAGTGAATTTGACGGCGTTGGAAAGGAGATTGTACACGATCTGTTTCAGTTTCCTTTCGTCGGCGGTTATCGAAGGCGGAATATCGCCTATATCGGTTATAAGGCGAAGTCTGTGATTCATGGCCTTTTCCTTTATCATGACAAGGCTGTTTTCCAGGAGCAATTTCAAATCCACCTCGCCGGGAATGAGTTCGTGTCTACCCGCCTCTATTTTCGATAGATCCAGAATATCATTGATGAGTGAAAGGAGATGCCGGCTGCTCTCGAGGACATCGTTGAGATACTCTTCTTGAAGGGGATTCAGGGCGCCGAAGCTTCGATCCACGATGAGTTCGCTGAAACCTATTATGTGGTTAAGGGGAGTCCTGAGTTCGTGGCTCATGTTTGCCAGAAATTCACTCTTGGCTATATTTGCCGCCTCCGCCGCTTCCTTGGCAACCTGCAACTCCATTTCCACCTGTTTCCGATGGCGGTTTTCCTCTTCTAACTGGCTTACGGCTTTTTTGAGGTCACCGGTACGAATTTCCACCAGGCCTTCCAACCGGTACCGGTGTTCTTTCAGTTCTTTTTCTCGATGGGCGAGCTGTTCTATCTTGCTCTCCAGTTCCTTCTGGTACGACACAAGCTGCCTGGTGTTTTCGTCGAGAGTTTCCAGCATAGTATTAATATTGAGACCGAGCTGAGCCACTTCGTCATTTCTGCCCTTTACCGGAACGTACCGGGCATCGGTATTTCCCGCGTGAACCTTGCGCGCCACCAGCGCAATCGCCCTGATGGGATAAACGATACGGGCCGACAGATAAATGAAGATGACGAGGAAAAACATCATGCTCAGTATAGAGAAAAGGATGAATGCCTTTTCTTGTCCGATTCTCAGCTCTTCGGCGGCGATAGACTCTTTTTTGAGTATCAGTTCCGCGCCTTTCGACATGGTCCAGAAGAGAATCGACAGTTTGTCTGTTGTTTTGTCAAAGTGACCGAGGAATACCCGAATATCCTGTTCCATGGAGTAATCGCTTGCGATGCGCACCCTGTATGTCTCCATGTATCCTTTCGTCCGGTCATCCAGCAATTTCGTCCGAACCAGTCTATCCCTCAACAAATCCAGTATCAGATTGAGTGCCTGCAATCCGGATTCCCGGTGGTCTTCCAGGTAATTCTTGTGGAAGTGAGACAGATTAAACAGGGGTTTCAAGAGGTTGCTTTCGTCGCTCATGAGGATAGTGGAAACCAGTGACCGGTAGGTGGAGTCCAAAATCGTCCGCCCCAGCCGCTGTTCCGTCTTGAGCTGAATGATCCGGTCGAATTCTCCCTCATGTTGAGTCAGGTATTGGGATATCCGGTCGAGACTCGCCCTCATATCCGCGCTGATCGGCATTTGACCGAGATGGACCATATCGTCTTTCATCTGTTTCATGAAATCGCCGAGATGCTTCTCGATTTCCGGACGGTCCAGAGAAAAGAGGGACGTTTCATGGAGCCGCATCTTGTAATAGAGGGTTTCCAGGCCGCTTACCGTTCGTTCAATCATGGCTGCTTCCGCACCCCTCCGATTGCTTTCCGCTGATTTGTCGAGGAAATGGGCAAGCTGGATGTAGCCGAGGATGAACGTAATGCCAAGGAGCACCGCGATGATATAGAATCTGTTGGTCACGCTACCGAACATGGATACCCTCTATTTTTTTTCTATCAGTTCCAATTCGACCAGTATACAGGAGGGAACAGTTTCTCCCCGAAGAATCCGGACGGCGCTCTCAACGGCACGATATCCCATCTCTTCGGGCCGCTGGGCGATTGTGGCTCCCAGTTTCCCCTCTTTCACCGCGGTGACCGCCTCTTTAATGGCGTCAAATCCCACGTAGACCCTGGGTTTAGTGCCGCCGGCGGAATCCATTGCATCAAGGACGCCGAGGATCATGTTATCGTTGTGGGCGAAGACGCCGTCGAAATCAACACCTTTTTCCAGGAGCCGCCCCATCACATTTCGTGCCTTTAATCGGTCAAAATCGGCGGTTTCCCGGGCGACAATGGTTATGCCGGGCTGTGTTTTAATGAACCGGTTGAATCCGCGTCCCCGTTCCTGTGCCGCTGAAGTACCTGGTATTCCCTCAACCTCGATCACCGTTCCCTTACCCTTGAGCAGGCGCACCAGGGTTTCCGCTGCCATCTGGCCGCCCTTCGCGTTATCCGATTCGATGTGGCAGGCTATCTTTCCACCCGATACTTTCCGGTCAACGGTAATTACCGGGACATTTTTCCCGTTGGCCAGTTCGATCCCCGGCACAATGGTTGACGAGTTTGTCGGGTTGACGATGAGCACCGAAATGCCCTCGTTCAGCAATGTGATAATCTGACTCAATTGCTGTGCATCGCTGTTTCCCGCATCGGAAACGACCGGTTCCGCCCCCATGAGTTTCGCTGCGGCCACCGCTCCCTGGGAGAGGGAATCAAAGAAGGGATTGTCGAGGGTCGAAATGCAGATTCCGATTTTCTTTCCGAATGCTTCGGAGGTGATGAGGTCGAGAGGCGTGGGGACGTAATCGGGAATTGTCTTTCCGTTCAGCGCTTTCCATGCCAGGTCGACACCGTAGGCACCCATGAGTTCCGGGTGCTGTTCGATAGTAGCCGCCATGCGACCGTTTCTCATCTCATTTCGTGCCGCCTCGATATTATCATATCCGGCAACGAGGATTTTGTCCCTCATATCCACAACGTCCAGGGCATTCAACACTCCCATGGCCATAGAGTCGTTGGCGCAGAAGATGGCGGCCACCTGCCGGTGTTTCTTGAGCAGCCTCACCGCCAGTGAGAATGCCTCGTCCATATGCCAGTTGGCACTCTCGGTCGCCACGATTTCAACGGCACTGTTTCTCGTCACCGCCTCGATAAACCCCGTCTTTCTCAGATCGGCATTTTCGACACCCCGGATGCCTTCAATGACGATTACCTTCCCCTTCCCCCCTAATTTTCTTTTTACATAGTCCCCCACCATGCCTGCCCCTGCCCGGTTGTCCGATCCCACGAAGGGGATGGCAACCCCGAGTCCGGACATGGTCTCTTTATGGAAAGGGTTGTCGATGTTTATGACGGTAATGCCTTTCCCCATCGCCTTTTTACAGACGGGGACCAGTTTTTTTGAATCTGCCGGAGCGATAACAATTGCCCCGTAGCCCTTGGCTATGAGGTTTTCCACGATACTGATCTGCTGGTCAATATCGGTTTCCCGCTCGACGCCGAATACATCGAGGGGAATTTCCTTGTCATGAGCGAATTGCTGAGCCCCTTCTTCCATCTTCGAGAAGAACGGGTTGCTCAGCGCCTTCATGACGAGGGCGACCTTCCTGCCGTTCTGCGCGCCTGCGGGAGAGATCATGCCCGGGAGAAGAAAACAGCAGATTACGGTCAACACAAGTATCTTTAAAAATAATGCGTAGCGGGTTATCGATTCCATCATTAAGCTTCCTTTGTTTTTGCATTTAATAACATTATGTTAGCCCTTTTTATCAGGTCGCCCATTGCCTGTCCGTCGTCGGGGTAGCATGCGATTCCGAAACGCGCCGTGATTCTGCGGGAGGGAAACGAATTCACCGGAACTGCCTGTGCGCTGATGGCCCGGCGGAGCCTTTCGACAACGACCGCAACCCCTTGTTCATCAGTATCGGGGAGTACCACAGCAAATTGTCCACTGTCATAGCGTGCTGCACTATCCACTTCCCGGATATTCTCCTTGAGTATTCTGCCCGTTTCACGCAGCATATGATCTTCTGACGGGCGGGCCGCAGTGTCTTTCACTGCCTTGAAACCGGCGAGTTCGATCAGGACAAGACCGAATGGAGACTGCCGACGCCGGGATCGTTTTATTTCCATATCGAGGATCTTTTGGAAATACGGATGGGTGTATAGTCCCGTCAGCCCGTCGGTTATGACCGAGTCGAGATCGCTTTCATTGAAGGAAACACCTTCGTCAGGGGTGACCGTTTTATCGTCAGGGAGTTGTAGCGACGGTAATGTGACGTCCATCGGTCCATCGTCAACGGGCACTATTGTATGCGGGAGCGTGGTTGTCCCGTCGGGGTGAGACTTTTCCGTCATGTCACCTTTTATGAATTTTCCTATGGTGTCCAGAAACGTTCTCGTTTCTACGGGCTTTGAGATGTACCCGTCACATCTTCCTTTGAGCGCCCGTTGTTCATCTCCCTCCATTGCATACGAGGTCGTGGCCACGACGGGAATACCCTTCAGCTCGGGATCATTTTTGATGATGCCCGTGGCGGTCAGCCCGTCCATGCCGGGAAGCTGAATGTCCATGAGGATGAGGTCAGGCCGGTGGTCCCGCAGAAGCCTGAGTCCCGTTTCGGCGTCTTCCGCCTCCAGTACATGATAACGGCCAAGAAGAAGCAGAGTCCTGACGAGTTTCATGTTCAACGCGTTATCTTCAATAACCAGAACCGTTTTTTTATTCATTATGAAACCGCATCTCTTTTATAGCAATAAGATGATTGACAACCTCTTTGTCCAGCTTGCCGGCATCGGCCGCTTCCATGAGAATGAGGAGTGCCTTTTCTTTTGACATGGCCGTTCGATACGGGCGGTCGCTTACCAGGGCGTCATATATGTCGACGACAGCCATGATCCGGGAAAGAAGAGACAATTCATCACCCCTGATTGATAAGGCATTGCTTCTGATGGTCGGAAGTATAGGGGGGCTGTTTTTACTTGTCATTGATAAGGCATTGCTTCTGATGGTCGGAAGTATAGGGGGGCTGTTTTTACTTGTCAAGGGATATTTCACATCGAAAAACAGGGGTTGGCGATGCGATTGGGAGAGGGAGGTGGAGCAGCGGCCGCCCTTTTTAAAAAATCATATCACCTTTTGGTCGAGTCACCCGGCAAGAGGGCATTTTTGAGCACAATCCAGACAGACCTCTCCTACACGCCTTTTTTTCAAAATGCGTTATGACTGTACGTATTCATCCCATGTGTATTCAGGGTCGCCATAGATAGTATCAGCGTGTGTTTGAATCTGGAGATCGCAAGCGGCGTATTCCCGGATTGGCGGGGTGAACGGACAAGGGGTCATGAACGGACAAGGGGTCAAGTCGCCGTTTGAGAGCGCCGATTAAAACCGGCAAGAAGCAGGGACTGAAAGTGTCCTGTGATGAAGGATTAGCCATCCACATCAGCCCTGAGTCATGCACTGGTAATGGTAACATTGCCGGTGAAGCGTTGACAAGGGAAAGTGTAGGCTGAGTATTGAGCCTCGTAAGAGACATGAGTCCAAGTGCCGATGTACTTCAAGCATACAGAAGGCAATATCTCATATTCCGGAATGGCAAGGGATATAGGAACTTGGCGGGGTCGGAGACCTCATGCATGCATGGAAGCTTTTTGCGCGGGAATCGGGAGGCCCTGTGTCTGGCCTTATTTAGATTGCATTAAGGTCCGCATTGAAAATCCTGAGGGAGTAAAGCAGTGATGAACGGATGCAGGGAGTCTGACAGCCCCATAGTATCTGAGAAGCCTTTGAACAAGACGGGTGACAACAAGCCTGTGGCGGAGAAGGCGGAGAAAAGGGGGCTGGCTGAGAGGAATCCATCCAAGTGAAACAGGAGCCAGGCACAGAACTGGATAATCCTGTCAAATGAACTGGAGAGGATACGGTATGCTGGAACGCATGCGCGTCAATACTCGAAGCAGGAGCCCAGTGCATTAGCAGTGCACGCTGGGATCTGTGCGGGGGGTGCCGAGTAATCGGCATTCCTACCGCGAACTTATGACGGCAGGGAAAAGAGGGGGATCAGTCGTTGACTATTGAATAGGCTTTCTGGATAGAATCCCCCGTGAATGGCGTAGGGTGAGCTTCAGCCAATGGTCAAGGCCCAACCCATAGGTTACCCAGAACCTTCTTCATCCTCCAGCCGTTCTGCAAAGGCCAGGTAGCGAAGGGATTCGTTTTCATGTCCCTGGGCCGCATAGATTCTGCTTATTTTACGAAAATACCGGGCCCGCTCCTCCGGTACTTCCTGGGCCAGAGACAGATATAATTCCAGTATTGCGCCGGTCATGTTTCCGAGCTCAAAGGCCGTATCGGCGTACCGTGATTTGATAAAGGGGTCGAGGCGGGTGCGGCATTGCTGGCATTCACTCATGATCTCACCATAGAGATCGTTTGCCTTTGCTGTCTTGCCGAGGGCCTCACAGGTAAGTGCGAGTTTCCGCACGATGTTTTCATCCCATCCGTCGGTATTCAGGCAGTCGTTATAAAAGGATTCCGCTTTTTCATATTGCCCGGCACGGTAGAGCGTTTCGCCATCCAGGAGTTTCATATGGAGGGTGTTGCGCAATTCGGGCGGTGATGAACGGATCACTTCATGGGCATCATCAAAGGCCTCCGTCTCCCAGAGCGCCTCGCAGAGCATATGATATCCGCGAAGTAAAGAGGGATTTTCTCTCACGTATTCTTCCAGAATGTTAAGGGCTTCCTCCGGTTTTCCCAGATTCAGGCAGGCCGTGCCGATCTCGAAGAATATATGGTTTCCCCCGGGGATGTTTTCTTCCAGAGCATTGGTAAGAAGCACAAGCGCCCGTTCATATTCTCCCTGGTTCAGCGCCACGTACCCTTCCTTGAAGGTATCGCCATAGCTGAGGTAGGCATGACGGATTTCATCGGGTAGTGTATTCACCAGGGCCGTAAAATATTCGTCGCCCTCTTGATGGAAGACCGGTTTTTCCGTAGCGCCCTCTCCGCCTGTGACCACGGGAGCCTCTTCCGGTATTCCCTCTCTTTTCCGTCTTTTTATCTCCCGCAACAGTTCTTCGAGCGCGTCTTTGAGTTCGTCATTTTCCGTTAATTCGGAAGCGAGCAGCAAAATATCCTCGGCATCGTCATAGAGTTCCAGGGCCATCAGCTCCTCGCCCCTTTCCATGTGAACGAGGGCCAGAGACTCCTTGCTTCGGACTATTTTTACCTGAATACGGTTGGCGTACCCGGTATCGTCGGGACGTTTCTTCTTAAGTTTATTTAAGGCGTTTTCGTATTCCAGTTTGGCCGCGCCGAATTCCCCGATGTCGAAGTAGGCGTCTCCCTGTTTTTCATACTCTTCGGGGTCTTTGCCGGAAAAGAATTTTAACAGTCCCATGAATAAGGCTCCTATTAAGAGATTGATCCAGCATTATGGCATTTTTCCTTTCGCGAATAAAGGGAAAGGTGGCGGGCCACGGCAAGCGATTTGTGATTTGGAACCTGATATCTGCGACGTGACACTAAACCTGAGTGCCAAAAACAATGGATTACATGGCGTAAAACAGAATCATTCCTCACTGACCGAGGTCATGAGACGCTAATACTTTAATATATTGACAACAGACGAATTTTTGCTCATTATATACAGTATAGAAAACACAATTACGTAAGGACGGAAAGACAACCCTTATTTACGTCCCGGTTCCTCAAGTATTTTCTCCTCCACGGTCCATGTGATCTTTCCATCCCGCATCTCACAACGAACTTCATCAATAACAAAATAAAATCATAAGAGGATGGACCAATGCCGACAATAGACGATTTTGCCCGTCCCAAGGAGTGGGTGTCAGATTTTGTATCTGATCTTGGCCTCGTTATCCGTCGATGGGGTGATGAAAAATACATACCCATCAGACAACAGATAGACGAGGATTGGCATGAACACAAGCTGGTAGAACCCTTTCTCAAAGAAATTCTGGTTGATCTTGGCATCAACGCGGCCTTTTTTCCGGCAGAAGCAGGGGGTACGGATATTCCTGATCCTCTCACCTGTGTCACCGTTATATGCGAGGAACTGGCACGAATTGATGCAGGATTTTGCGTGGCTGTCGTTTGTTCCATCTGGGGAATGGTACCGGTCATCTTTAAACCACACCGGAACATGGAGTTATGCAGGGAGTTTGGCCCGAAGTACTGTGGAGAGGAACTCTATGTGGGCTGTCACGCCATGACGGAACCGTCCGGCGGTGCCGATATTGAAAATATCGGTCGTATGCAGGGAAAGACCATCCAGACAACAGCGACACTCGATGGCGATGAGTGGGTAGTCAATGGCCATAAAATATGGTCGTCAAACTCCGGGAAGGTAGCTGATCTCTATACCGTGGTCTGTACGACGAGGAAAGGATCGGCAGATCCCGATGATTTTGCCCTCATCCTCGTACCGGCTGATGCCGAAGGGGTTTCGGTTGGAAACCCTTACCATAAGTGCGGGATGGCGGCCGATATGAATACGGATGTCTGGTTTGATCACGTCAGAGTACCAAAGAGATATCGATTGCACGGTCCCGGAGATGACCTTAAGTACTGGAGAGAGGCGATCACAATTGCCAATATCGCATCAGCCGCCATGTGTGTGGGCATCATGAAGAATGTCTATGAGATCATCAAGAAGTGGACCACGGAGAGGGTCGTCGCGGGAAAACCGCTCAAGGAACACAGTATGGTCGCTGATATGCTCTCGGAGGTAGCCATTCTTATCGAGTCAACATCTGCCTGGATGTGGACGTATGTCAGAGAAATCACCCGTCCCGACATTTACGGATGGGACCCATGGGATGAGCGATTCCTGCTCAAGACCAGGGGCCTTGCCCTGTATGCAAATAATGCCGTGGAGCGGGCCTGCAGTCGAGCCATGGACTTTATGGGTTCCTATGGCTATGCACGGGAGTTTGACATTGAAAAGCACTGGCGTGATCAAAAGGTCATCGGTCTCTGGATGGGCGGAAAAGGGCTGAAGACTCTGGAAAATGCCCGGTACTGGTATGATCTGGAAACACTATAGCCTTATCGTTTACATATTTTCTATATAAGGAGGTTACGTATGGCAGTCTTATATCCTTCACAAGAGTGGTGCAAAGAATGGAAAAAGGCCATAAACAGCAGCAAAGCCGTTCAGGAAACAGGTAAAAACTGGGGCGTTGATTTTAACGGCGACTGGATTTTTGAGATAACTCCCGGGGTCGGTCTCGAAAAAACGGCCTACGTGTACATAGCGGCGAAATCCGGCCAGTGCTCCGAGGCTCGCCTACTTGCTGACCCGTCTGAGGTCGAGGCAGGCTTCATTTGTACCGGTTCATATGAAGACTATAAAGACGCTGTAAAAGGGGAAAAGGATTTTATCGAAGGGGTGGTCAGGGGAACGTTTAAGTTACAGGGAGACATGGGCAAGATCATGCGCAACGCCCGATTCATACGGGCAGTAGCTGATTCGTTCAGTAGCTTTGAATCAGAGTACCTCGGTGAATAAGATTTTATGAGACAGGAAGAGAGGAACCCTTACAACGGTCAATAGTATCTACGACAAACTCGAATGTTCATGTCGGTTGCCATTTAACTGATCTTCTAAATGGAACCCAGACGGACAAAGGGTGTCGCAATGTTTGGGCATCTATTTGATCGGTGTGTATTACAAAAAGAGAGGGATTATAAGAAATGCAGACTGCGGACAGTAAAGGGGAAGAACTCAACGGATTGGGACTGACGCTGAAACAGATTGTGGATACCACTATTCACGACGAACACGTATGGAAGAGCATAAAAAATCTGAAAGGGACATTGGTCGTGAGGGAAAAGGCTGCAGGAATAGCGGTAACCATTTTTTTTGATAAGGGCCATGTCCGGATTCAAAATGATGCCATAGATCATCCCTCTGCTTTCGTGGAAGGCGGATTCATAGAACTTGCCGATATCAGCAGCGGTCAAATATCTCCCATCAAAGCCTTTATTGCCGGGAAAATAAAGGCACAGGGAAATCTTCTGAAACTGCTGAAGATGTCGAAGGTAATAATAAGTCAATAGGGAAAACGAAGGATAAGGGGTCAAGCCCCCGTTTGACTGTTGTGATTCTCTAGCATAGGTCAAAAGGAGACTTGAGCCATTCTCTCTTCCGTTCTATCATGATGAAGAAGGTTCTCCATTGAGGTATGGTTTCAAGGCTGCGTATATGGCAAAGTTCATAGGAGTCGGAATTCCATGCTCGCTTCCAAGGCGAACGACAGTTCCATTTAATACGTCCAGCTCCAGGCGCCGCCCGGCGGCCAGGTCATAATACATTGAACCCCGTAACGATGGCTCCTGGCTGCTGAAAAAGTCAATGAATTGATCGACACATCCCTCAGGCACGGTGGCACCGCTTGCTCGCGCAACGGCTTCGACTTCTTCCATGGTGTCCCTGAGCAAGTTACGAGTCTCCTCACATGCCAGAATTTCTCCTATGGGCAATCGTGTCAGGGCGGTAATACCATTCACGCCGCAGATCGCTATAAATTTTTGCCACAAGGCAACCTGAATATCCGAATGAAGCTCTGCCGTGATGCCGGAATTTTGCAGCATGCTTTGTAGCTGCTCAGTTCGATGGCTCGTACCGCCTTCCATCTCTCCTAAAACAATTTTTCCGGGACCTGCCGTCTGTGCAATGACCCCGGGGGACTCGATTGTTGAGGACACATACGAGACACAACCCACAATGTGTTCAGGCCCAATCACCTCTCCAATCTGTTGCTCATTGTCGATGCCGTTCTGCACAGAAAGAACGACTGTTTCCGGCCCTGTTAAAGGACGGAGCAGGTCTGTCGCCACAGCGTTATCATAAGCCTTGACGCAGAATAAAACAAAATCTACAGGACCGATATCATTTGGATCGGCTGTCGCGTTAACAGGAATGGTAAAATCACCGGACAGGCGTGATTTTACTGTTAAACCGTTGTTGCGAATCGCCTCCAGATGAGCCCCTCGTGCGATAAAGGTTACCTCTTCACCGGCTCGGGCAAGGAGCCCTCCAAAGTAGCCGCCAGTTCCCCCTGTCCCCATTACAACTATTCGCATGACATACCTCCTTTCACTTCGAGACCTAATGTATGCTTCATCAAGACCTTATCATCACCCATGAGGCGACTGTAGCCTTCCATATCTGCACTGAGGATGGCAGCGGTGGGTATATGGAAGGCCGCGGTGTTTGGCACGTCAGAAGAAGTTCGTTCCGGCCAGGGGACGCTGCTGTTCCTCTGGCCGGAACAGATGGTTGTTCAAAGACTTATTCCCAGCCCATTTTGCCCTTTTTATCGGACCAGCCGGTGAAACGGAACGTGGTCGGTACATTCCTCACTTTCCAATAATCGTTATTAGCTCTCACGTACTCCCTGAATGCATTCAGTATCTTTTTATAATCTGCCCTGTCCTCTTTCTTGAGCGACTTGTCCGTTGCCCGGCCATTCAGAAATTGAATTGTCGCATCCTTCAACAGCTTGAGATCGCTCTCCGGCCATCTCACGAGCACGATATCGTTGCTTTTATCCCTATCTTTCTTATTGGCATTGAGAATTTCCTGCAGTTTTCCGCCCTGCTGTCTCAGGTTCTCCCCGTAAGAAGAGGCAACATGGTCGCGCGCCACGCTCATAAAGAGCGTTTTTTGCGCCTCAGAGAGCTTGTTCCACACCTGCTTGTTGATGATCAAATAAGTGACCAGGAAAGGCTGATGCCAGCCGGGAAAGTGCAGGTATCTCGCCTTTACAATTCCCGGGTTGATCTCAGGTTTTTTAAAAAGAACCGATATATCGTCCAGCGGTGTGGCAAACTCAAATGCCTGAACATTGCCGGCATTGATTTCTTCAACGATCTTCCCGCCGGCAACGGCCGTCACAAAGTCGATATTTTTCTTTGGAATCACGCCATCCTTAACCAGATTATCACAGGTCAGATCAAGAACATATTGAGCCGGAGGCAAATAGCGGAATGTCCACTTTTCCTGGCATAGCCCTTTCAGGCCGATACCGGACATAGACCCGGTATCACCCACAGGCTTCATAAAATAACCGGAGCCCTGGTGAGGGCTTCCGACAATCGGAATGGCCACGATATTCTTCTTCCGCTTATCAAAAATGCTCTGGAGGAAATCGAGGCCGGTTTCACGCCCGTTGTCGATGCTTTTGCCGTAAAGAAAACCGAGGGACTCATCGAAATTGGGGCCAAAAGGAACCCCCGAATTGTAAATAAAACCCCATGCCTTATTCAGGCTCGAACCGGATATGTAGGCCGCATCCAATCCCTTCCCCCCGGCCAGGGGACCGCCTGCACCTACAGCGGCAACAATGTCGTTCTTAAATTCCTTGGGGACAGCCGGTCTGGGTGATATTTTTGTAAATTTAACTTTTTCCTTTTTACCAAGCGTTGTTGCGGTAATGCTTGCCAGCTTCGCCGCAAAGTCGTCTGCCGGCGGGCCGATTGCCGCCGCCCCGCTGAAGCTCCGAAACGTGATATCGATTGCCGAGGCTGGCTGGGCTGCCATAACAAAGACAATTCCGAATACAGCAATGACCGCAACGGTGCCTTTCGAAAATAAGACATACTTTATATACCTAAACATTTTACCCTCCTTGTAAATGGTTTAAGTGTTAAGTATCTGGCTGAAAAACACCAGGGGAAATCAGCATAGAATTACCACCTCCTTTCTATGAAGAGATTGATACCTATCAATAAAGGAGTTCGGAAGAGGAAGTAATCGGGGAGGAAAATTTTCAGGATTATCGGGGAGAAAGAGTGGAGTCAGAAAACAAGCTTGCAATGATCTTTTTCTATCACAAAGGCGGGAACGTAGTCAAAAGATTTTTGCGGATTGAACCCCCCCGTCCCCAATCGTTTTTCCTTACAGTATTTATCCGGTGGTTATTCTTCGATCTCGATTGCGGTGATTTGGGGGAAATGGGGTTCAGGCCTTGACTATGTTGACTGGCAATCGCGAACAGACGAAGAAAAACAAGGGTTCAAGCCTGCCTTCGACTCACTTCCCCTCTTTCCACTTCGAGTAATGAGACTTCAGGGCCGTAAAGAAGCTGAAAAATGGGTCTGCCGAATCCCCGGAGGGCTTCCGCTCCTGGCCGACACTCGTTCGAACATCTTTTAGATTTTTATCCTTACTAAGTCTTTCGTATGCCCGCTGTACCTGTTTGAATTTCTTTTCCGCCTCAGGGTCACCCGGGTTCTTATCCGGATGGTATCTCTTGGCAAGACGGCGGTAAGCCTTCCTGATCTTTTTTTCTGACGCGCCCGGTAAAAGGCCGAGAATCACATAAGGGTCTTCGTTGAAGGAATTCATGGCAGCACCTTCCCCTGATTGACAGATCAAGTATAGGAGATAATGCTTCTTTGTGTCAAGAAGGCAGTAAGAGATTCTCCAGAAGCTCTTCAAGTGTATCTCCTTGGAAAATTTAAGGTCAGGTCTTGCAATGCCACATTTTAAAATCAGCACTAAGTGCTGAAAGCTTTAAAAACAATCATGCTGCTTGCATTCTGTCTTTACAGGAAGTAAAAGTAATTTTATGTGAAAGTGTAGGAGCCGATGCCTTCATCGGCCCGTTCGGTGAACGGGCCCTACACTTTCGTGCTTCGTTGTGGCCGAAAGCCATAATGGTTTATATGAAAAAATGTATTGCTGAAGCATGAGCCCGGGTATCCCATGGAGAAAAAAAGACGTTCAAAAAAGGTTTCGCTGAAGCGCTTACTGGTGTTTACAACATTGGGCCTGGTGGTTGTAATCACCGGTCTGGCGCTTTATATGTGGCACCTTTCCACCGTTATCGACAAGCGATTTTCCGCCCGGCGCTGGAGCATGCCTTCACGGGTCTACTCTGACAGTATGCTGCTTTACCCGGGACAAACCGTCAATCTGAAATTATTCTATGAAAAGTTGAATCACCTCGACTATCGAGATGTATTGAAAAAGCCGGAACTGAAAGGCGAAATGTATGGAAAAGGATCTGTGCTTGATATTTATCTTCACGATCTTACGACGCCTTCGAAACAGCGGGAAGGGTTTCCCGTTAGAATCGTTTTTAGTGATAATCAGATAGTGTCAATCGAGCGAATGGATACCAATCAGCAAGTGCCCATCCTGGAGCTTGAACCCGAGGAGATCATGCTCTTTTTCGGACGTGAGCGAGAGCGGCGACAGCTGGTTTCAATCAATCAAGTTCCTGTCTATCTGATATATGCCGTGCTTGCGGCAGAGGACAGCCGTTTTTATCAACATCATGGTGTCGATCCGCGGGGGATACTGCGGGCCCTGTATACGAATATACGTCACGGAGGGGTCCGCCAGGGTGGTTCAACCCTGACGCAGCAGCTTGCCAAAAATTATTTCCTTACGCCGGAGCGGACGTTACGCCGAAAATTCAAAGAATTTCTCATGGCCGTAATCATGGAACTTATGTACGATAAAAATGCAATTTTTGAGATCTATCTGAACGAAATCTATTTCGGCCAGAAAGGATCGATTGCTATCCACGGTGTTGGCGAGGCGTCATATTTCTATTTCGGAAAACCGGTGCAGAGGCTGTCTCTGGCTGAGGCCGCAATCATAGCAGGTTTGATCAAGGGACCCAATCAGTATTCCCCCTATGTCGATTCTGAACTCTGCAAACAACGCAGAAATGCCGTTATCCGTGACATCTATAAAAAAGGATTGATAACAAAAGAGGAACGTGATGTTACCATCGCTTCGCCGGTGAAACCTGTAGGCTATACCGCATACGGTAAAAAGGCCCCGTATTTCATCGACTATCTCGCAGGACAACTTCCGGTTTTCTATTCACCTGAAGACCTTGCATCATTGGGACTTTCCATATACACAACAATTGATACCCAGGTACAGATGGCAGCAGAAAGGGCTCTTGAAAGGGGACTGGCCCGCCTGGAAAGAGCAAATCCCGCCTTAAACCGCTCGGAACCTGATAAGAAATTGCAAGGTGCCGTCATAGTAATGCAGCCGAAAACCGGCTATATTCTGGCTATGACAGGCGGGCGTGATTACAGCGTAAGCCAGTTTAACAGGATTACCCAGGCACGGCGGCAGCCGGGAAGCGCTTTCAAACCATTCGTATATCTTACCGGGTTAAGTGAATTCACGCCATCGTCGCTCTTATCCAACGAACCAAAAACTTACGAAGCAGATGGTAAGTTATGGCAGCCGCAAAATACGAATCCTGTGGCTGAAAATGGCCTGAGGTTGCGAACAGCTCTTGCAAAGTCCGACAATCTGGCTACAGTTGACCTGGCCATGAAGGTGGGGCTGACACGTATCGTGAATACGGCACAGACATTTCGCTTTTCAACACCGATGGCTCCTCAGCCCTCTCTCGCACTGGGGGCATTTGAGGTGATCCCCCTTGAACTGGCACGGGCATTCTGTACATTTGCTGCTGATGGTGTGCAGCCGTACCCCCTGTCTATGAAGATGGTGGTGGATGAGAAGGGCAAAATTCTGGAACAGCGACATCTCAAAATTAAAAGTCTCATTTCTCCCGGAGAGGCATACATTATGAATTCTCTTCTCCGCAGTGTTGTTACCGAAGGTACCGCCCGTTCTCTCGCCTGGAGGGGGATTACCTTTCCGGTCGCGGGAAAAACGGGTACGACGAATAATTACAGGGATGCATGGTTCGTTGGCTATACTCCTGACATTCTCGCGCTTGTGTGGGTGGGATTTGACGACGGTGATTCCGTGTATGCCGAAGGGGCTGTCGCTGCGTTGCCGATATGGGCCGAACTTATGAAGGCACTGCCCCGGTATACTTCAGGCAGCTGGTTCAGGAAGCCACCTGATGTGGTCACACGGATCGTCTGTTCACAAAGCGGACAGCTTGCCGTCAAAAACAGGTGCCCGGAACCACTGGAAGAAATTTTTTTGAAGAAGAATGTACCGACGAAATATTGCCCGCTCCACAGGTACAAGGAAACCGTGAATTGATCTATAAAAGGATTTGACAATGATATGTAATAAATATGCATGGAAACTGAGGTTGCTGTTGCTGATGTTCTGGATTGCCGTATCCGGATGTGCCGCGTTCATGCCGTCCCCTGGAGAAAAACCGCCGGAAGAAATGCAGACGCCGAGAATCGAAAAACCTTTGTTCCCGGAAAAACAGGATGATCCAAGACTGATTGCTTCACTACAGTTGACGGAGCAGGGTCGGATGCTTCTGGAAAGCGGCAAAGTGGATGAGGCGATTACGGCTCTCGAACGGGCTCTGAACATCCATCCCGACAATGGTCGTAATTATTACTATCTTTCGGAGGCATGGCTCTTGAAAAAAGATGTTCTCCAGGCGAAGGAATGGAATCGCCTGGCGGAAATGTATCTGAGCGACGATAAGTACTGGTTGAAAAAAGTACTCGATCAAAAAGCAAAAATCCGGAAGCTGTTTAAGTAAAAGGGGGAGATCGAGAGCGGCATTGAATATATCCTTACGCTGTCCGAGTCTTTCCCTCTCCCGCCGTGGGAGTTTTTTCTCTTCCACAATTTACCTCCATTTATACCGACTATGTAAGTAAGAAAATAACAGTACATCATATTACGAATATGAAGTTCCAGTATATAATTGTTTGTGATGACGGCAATAAAATTTTTCGGATATAAGTAGCGTTACAATCTCATCAAAGCCACAATATAGCGTGTAGCGTTGGACCAAGTTACATATTTTGTCCAATGTCAAGAGCTGAACCCATTTCTTCACTCTTTTTTATTGAATTACTATTTTCCTTTTGACTTTAGAAGGTTGTCTGTGGCAGATTAGCCGCGTGTCTGTTTTTAGAGGGAAATTACAATGGCCTTAACTGTAAAACGATTACCTAATAAATTTTACCCGGATCCCGCGCGGGTCATTGCCAGATTTTACATACCCGGCGGTATTGACAGGACAAAGACTATCATCAGGCGGATATTGGATTTCTCCGACAATGGGGTAACTCTGGCACTCAATACAGTACTGGCGGATTTTTCAAGCCGGCACCGCAACATCACAAAAATATTTGAAAAAAATTTTAATGCCGTAAAAGACACCCTGGCATCGGATTCCGGCATATTCCCGAAGTTCCTGTCTCTCAAGAGAAAACTTCTGATCGGTTCCTACTTTACCTTGGAATACGCCATCGAGGCTGCCGCCTTCTTTAATCCCTCAATGATAGAAGACCCGAACCAGGGGAATCTGGAAGAGGGGCAAAAACGCGTCATCGTCAGTTTTCGCGCGGTCGGGGAGGGGCATATCTCATCGATTGTCTTTAGGAGCGGTACCATTACCCGGGATAATGAGCTGATCTTCAAACCTGCCGGAAAATTCGTTGATCTGCCCGAGGCCCTGAAGCTCCACGTGTATGACAAAGGGCAGTTTCTGGAAAAACTGAACGAGATGCATGTCCAGAAGGATATCATCGGCGCCGTTATGAACAGACTGGGCGATACATTTATCTACCGTGAATTACAGGAAAGTATTGCCGAAATCAGCAAAAAGATAAAACTAAGCTACAGTAAGGAAAAGGTTATAGATTCAGTACTCTGGCTGGCCAGTTCGCATTATGAAATCACCTTTTCTCTGGATACCGACATATCGGAACGCGTTATCTTTCCGGTCTCCGCCCATGAAAGCAACGGCATCGAAGACGCGCGATTTGTAAGATTTATCGACGATGACGGCAGCGTCACCTACTTCGCGACATACACGGCCTATGACGGATATAGCATCTTGCCTAAATCAATAGAAACGAAAGACTTCTATCATTTCAATATAAGCCCGATCCATGGCGAATATACCCAAAACAAGGGCCTGGCCCTGTTTCCGAGAAAGATCAGAGGGCGGTACGCCATGATCTCCCGCTACGACGGGGTCAATAATTACCTGATGTTCTCCGATGACATCCATGTCTGGCACGATGCCCGGAAGATACAGGAACCCCTGTATCCCTGGGAATTTATTCAGCTGGGCAATTGCGGCTCACCCCTTGAAACGGAGAAAGGGTGGCTGCTGATCACTCATGGGGTGGGCCCGATGAGGAGGTACAGCCTGGGGGCCGTCCTGCTCGACCTGGAGGATCCTTCTCGCATCATCGGCCAACTGAAGGAACCGCTGCTGATGGCCAACGAGGAAGAGAGGGAAGGCTACGTGCCGAACGTCGTCTATTCCTGCGGTTCCCTCATTCGTAACGGTGACCTGATCATACCGTACGGGATGTCCGATTACGCCTCGGGCTTTGCCACGGTGCGGTTAGATGAGCTTTTGAACAGATTGCTGAATGATTGAGGATGTTGGTGTCTGTTTCTAAAAATTACAGCCTTTAACAATGGGTTACCAGGCGCCATTATCAGGCATTACCCACTATTTTACGGTAAACTTCAATATAATCATCGACCATTTTTTCCTGACTGAAATTCTTTTCGGCCCAACTCCGGCAGTATTTGCGGTCAATCTGCCTTACGTCTTTCAAGACGGATACTGCTTCATCCACCGTATCAACCAGAAATCCGGTCTTCTCCTGGACGATCAGCTCCGGCATGGAGCCCTTATTAAAGGCAACCACCGGCGTTCCGCAAAGCATCGATTCAGCCACGCTTAAGCCAAAGGGCTCGGCGAAATTGATGGGATGAAGCAGGGCGTATGCATTGCCAAGTAATGTATCTCTTTTTTCCGGGCCGGAGTTACCGACATAAACAATCTCATCATTTAAAAACGGTTCTACCTTTTCTTTATAATATCTCTGATCCTGGATAAACCCGGAAATAATAAGCCTCATCTTGAACCGTTTAGCGATCTGGATGGCTTCACAGGTTCCTTTATCCGGATGTATCCTGCCGAAATATAACAGATATTCGCCCACAGCTTCCCTCAATGTAAAGTCAGCCACATTAATGCCGTTGTAAACCGTGGCGACATACTCCAATTCCGGGCAACGGTCCGCATTGCTGATGGATACAAAATAATTATGATCATTGTACTCTTTGAAGACCGGGATAATTTGTGGTGAGGAAAACCCGTGTATAGTCGTCACCATCGGCGTTGTGATCAGACGCGAGTAGGTCAGCGGCAGAAAATCATAGTTGTTGTGGATGATGTCAAATTGATCGGCACATTCCATCATGTGCGCAATATGCAGACACTCCCATACCTTGGGATCAAGGGCTTTGTCTTCTTCATAGGGCCGCTCGCATATGTACTTTAGTTTTGCCCTGGTCAGGGAATCGCCCGTTGCAAAAAGAGTTATATCAAATCCGCGCTTGACGAGACCCTCGGCAATATTCGATGCCACCTGTTCCCAGGGACCATAATGCCGCGGCGGAGTTCTCCAGCAAATAGGGGCTAAGACTGCAATTTTCATCTTACACCGCCGCTCTGGGATTTTTCAGACAAAGGTCAACCAGGTCCGTTATATTGGCCGTACCCGCGCACATCACGGTATCAGCCGCACCCCAGTAGATTTTAAGCGTGCCGTCTGGTTCCGGTACTGCCCCGCAGGTAAATACGACATTGGGGACGTAACCGGTGACCTCATATTCTTCTTCCGGCTGCAGTATCCAGCCGTCACTGACCCCCCTGATTATAGCGGGATCTGTTAAATCATGCAGGGCAACCCCCAGGCGGTAGACACAACCGGCCATGGTCTGAAAGACGCCGTGGTAGATATTCAACCAGCCCTGATCGGTCTTGATGGGAGGCGCTCCAGGGCCTATTTTCATTTCATCCCAGTGATATTGGGCCGGTTTTATAATCAGACTGGCGTCCCCCCAGTATTTCAGATCGGGAGAATAGGATATCCAGATGGACCAGGGGGTTATCCCCGAATGGGGTCTGTCCAGACGGACATACAGGTTATCTATTTTTTCAGGGAAAATAACCAGGTTGCGGGAATCTGCTTCAGTGATTAAAGAAATCCGCTCTATTTTTTTAAAGTCTCTTGTTCTGGCCAGCGCGATGCGCGCGCCATACCTGGAATACGCGCTGTAGGTAATCAGATATTCATCATCGATACAGGTGATACGGGGATCTTCGAGACCATATTCTTCATATATTTGAAATATCCCTTGTGTTGCCGGGGTCATAAAGGGCTTTTCGGCAACTGTAAACCGAAACCCGTCATCACTTTCAGCCAGCCCTAAAATACTGCGGCCGCTGGTTAAATGCGAGCGGAAGATCATTATGTACCTGCCGTTATACCTGGTTATTCCGGCATTATGAACTGTTGCCACCGGATAAGGTACATCGTCTCTGGTTAAAATTGGATTCTTTTCATATCTTCGAATAATCGGCATTTACAAACTCCTTACATTGTTGTATGCGGCAGGGCCTTCTCCGGCATAGTTCCCTGTGAGAGCAAGACATGATCGAGTTTCCCGTCAGGACATTACTGCCAGTGAGCCTCCTGCTCATGGGCCAGAAGGACCGTCAGGTGGGTAATGAGATACGCCAGGATACTTTCCGCGCCCTGATTCCGGTTTACCCCGCGGCTTTCAAGACCGTCACAGCAGCCGCATGTTTCAAAATCATAGAGCGGGATCCGCAGATCATTTTCACCCAGAAACCACATAAAGGATGCAAACATCCGGTCAAGGTAGTGCTTATCCCCCGTCACGACAGAGGCCTGGTAGAACATCATTCCAATGGCCATCGCATCGATGGGTTGCTGCGCATACCGCGCACACTGTTCGCCCTTCCGGTACCAGCCGTCGGAACCCACCGGCGCAAGATACCCGTCTCTAAAAATGATTCCTTCCAGAAAGTCCGCCATCTCACGGGCGACAGCCAGCACCTTTTCATCACCCGTTATTTCATAGGCATGGAACAAGGCCAGGGGGATAATGCCGCTGTCATAGGTCACCGTCGGTTCAAACCAGTGCCACTCCCCATCAGCCTCGTCTTCGTACTGTGCGACGATCCGCCGTACCATGCCCTTAAGGGTTTCATTCATCCCCTCATCACTCGCATAGCGATGGAGATAATGGCAGACACCGATGATCGTGTCGGCAATACCCCGAAGGGAACGCACGTCCTGAAAATGCGGATACGCCTTGGAGAACAGTTGGTTGGCCAGTTGAAAGAAGGCGTCGTGGGGGGAGAAACGGATAAGGTATCCCAAGGCCCATATGGTTCGTCCGAAAGCATCATCCGATCCGACCTCGTCCAGAAAGTTTCGATTGTAGCTTAAGAAATTTTTGAACAAACCATCATCGCGCTGCATATAATCGATATAACTGAGATAGGTGGGCAGAAAACTCAGGGCCACCGGGTCTCTCTTCTGGCGACAGGCCATGGCAGCCATCAACAGCCCCCGGGCATTATCGTCCAGGCAGTATCCCTGTTTCCGGCTCGGCACACTGTAGTTCGCATGCTGGATAATACCGGTATCGTCGGTGAGCTGCCTGACGTGGGCCAGATCGAAGGGGGGGAGAACCAGCGGGTCGACGATAGCATCCTCTCTGGCGCTCACCTCCGGATAGGATCGCGCCACATCGCACATGAGGTTGGCATATTTCTCCCCGATAACGGGCCATGTCATCTGCCGCCCGTAGGTGTAAGCCTTGTGTCGTAATTCGAGCAGGGTGGAAGGGTTATCCAGCAATTCGTTGAGGATACCGGCCAGTGCGTTTGAATCGTGAAAACCAAACAGCCTTCCCCTCCCGTCCGCCAGGAGTTCCTGCGCGTGCCAGTAGGGCGTAGAGATTACGGCCGCCCCCGCTCCGACCGCATACGCCAGGGTCCCGCTGGTGATCTGGGCTTCATTCAGATAGGGGGTGATGTAGATATCGATGGCGGAGAGATATTCGAACAGTTCCGCTGCGCTGACAAAACGGTTATAGAAATAGACGTGTTCTCTCAGATTATTCTTTTCGACCAGGCGTCGCAGATAATTCCTGTACTCCTCGCCCGAGGCACGCAACACGGCCGGATGTGTTTTCCCCAATATGATGAACACAACATCCGGATGCCTCCGGACAACCTGCGGCAGGGCCTGGATTACTGTTTCAATCCCCTTGCTTCGGCTCAGCAGGCCAAAGGTGAAGATGGCCTTCTTGTTCTCCAAGTTAAACTTCCTTTTATACTGATCTCTCTGAACAAGATCGAGATCGGGGACCCCGTGCTCAATAATCTCAATCTTATCCCGCCGTACATCATAGATTTCGGTCAGAAAATTGATCGCCCGGGAACTCATCACTACCACTTTCTCAGCCTTTTCACCGATCTCATGGAGGATGGCCCTTTCGTTATAGGAAGGTTTCTCAAGCACTGTATGCAGGGTAACAACAAGGGGAATCTTCAGCCGATGGATTAACGGAAGGATATAGATGCCGCTGTCACCGCCGAATATCCCGAATTCATGTTCCAGAACACAGGCATCGGCGTCACTGTAATTGATAAACTTGACCGCCCTGAGATAATCCCGTTGATGGTTTTGCCGGATGACATGTCTAACCTTCTCGGGATACGAGTAGTCCTGACCCTCATCATTGATCGCGACAACGGAGCACTCGACCCGATCGGTCCTTTCCAACGAGTCGACCAGATCCCACGTAAAGGTAGCAATCCCGCATTCCCGCGGGGGGTAATTCCCGATACACGCAACTTTAAACTTTTCCATTCGGATCTCCTTAAAATTGTCAGTTGGGGTTCACCTTCCGGCGATACCAGTGTGAAGGTGGCGGATGTGCCGCCCTGCACAAGAGGTAACGCAAAGATCGGCATGTTCACTGGAAGTGAAAGCGTTCGACAGGGTAATCGATATTTCCCCTCAGCCTCCTCCTGTAACAGGGGAGGCCGGGGGGAGATTGTATGATCCTTTTCCTGACTCTGGCTAATCCATCAAATAGGCTATATCTTCCCAGGGGTGACGATACAGGCCCTGTTTGAGTCTCTTCTGGTCGAGATAGTGTCCCGTGAAGCCTATGCTCCTGCCCAGAACGAAAAGACCGTTCAGTGCGCCCATCCGGATGTATTCGTCTGCCTCCTCCCTGGAGAACTCGGACCTCAGAAGGTCCACGAAGCATATGCCTATGCAGCCGTCCACGTTCAGGATCAGGTTATCTCTTTTACCGGTGGTGAGATTTTCCACTTCTAAAGCGTAATCCAGAAGAGCAGTGGTTTTAAAGTGTTTCTTGGCGTAATTCTTTATAATTGACACTCTCATATCCGGGTTATGTATAGACTTGATTCTGTGACCTATACCCTGGATGTTCGCACCTTTCTGTTTCATGGAGTTGACAAACTCCAGCGGGGACAATCCACTGTCAAGGGCTTCAGAGAACTGCAGCGCGGCTCCGTCCAGCGCACCGCCAAACCGTGGCCCGATACAGAGTAACCCTGATACCAGAGACGATATCAGGTCTTTACCCGCCCTGGTGGCCACGATTGTGTTATGGGCGCCTGAAACTGCAGGTCCATGATCCGCAGTAACCATGATAACCATATCGATGAACTTCGTTGCGTAATCAGGCAACAGCTTTTTGAACCACAGAATGCTGAGGACTCCGCCGACACCGATATCCTTCTTGAAGACCTGCGAGATGGACATGTTTCCGTACATGAGTTCCTCGCCCCTGTCATCCGATATGGTGGAGATAAAGCTTGCCGGTTTTCGAATCGAGCCCGTTGCAAGCGCTTTGTTGATATCAATCGGAATCGTCGGAGCTTTCACTTCCGGTGCGGGTTTTATGGCACCCTTTTTTACAAGTTTTTCATAGGTCTCGTTGATCTTCTCGGCATAATCATCGAATGAGTCGGGAACGATTGCTCCAGCCTTCTTTAATGCGGCGTTCTTGGCATCTGCCGTTTCAATATCGGCATCTGCCTTGGCTCCCGCGTGCCCGAACTGAACCTCTGTCTTGAAGGCTTTTGTGCATGTTCCGGTTACCCACATAACCAGAGGTTTCTTGATTTTCTTTTTCTTCAGTGCATCAACGATTTCATATTCATCCATCCCGCCAACCTCTCCGAGACAGACAAGCATTTTTACGGCAGGGTTTTTTTCATACCTCAATAAATGCTCCAGCAGGGTACTTCCGGGGTATCTGTCGCCACCTATGGCTATTCCCTCATAGATGCCGTCTGTGTTTCTGGCTATGATATTGTATGTTTCGTTGGAAAGGCCGCCAGACTTGGAGACAAAGCCCACAGAACCCGGGCGATGCATTTTCGATTCTATGATGTTTTCTATTGTTCCCCCGGTGTTGCCGATTTTGAAGGCGCCGGCCTGAATACCACCCACAGTGGCAGGTCCGATAATCACTTTGCCAAGTTTTTTGGCCTTCGCGTTAAGTTCCTTCATCCTCCGCTCGGGGACACCTTCGGCGATCAGGACAATTGTTCTGAGCTGCTTCAGTTCGAAGGCCTCCTCTGCGGACTGGGCAGCAGACCTGAAGGATGCGAAACTGACAAGAACATCTACATTCTTATGTTTCTCAGCAGCCCTGGCAAGGGATCTATAGACGGGTATCAATATTTCCCCGGGACCAAAAAAGAATTTCTGTAAGGACTCACTGCCTGTCGTGTTTATTATTGCCGCCACTGATGGTGTTTTTCTTCCCGCGGCATGATCGAAATCCAGCATTCTCTGTGTAGCATTTACCTGCATGTTATAAATAAATGCCTGGGTATCGCGGTTGAACAGTTCGTAGCTTTTTTTATCAGATGCTTTTCTTGCAGAAGCTTTTTTTACCATTTATTTACCTCCCTCCAGGGCCATGGAAACTATCTTTGTCATGTGCGTCTCGGGACCGTATACCTCAATGGGCATACCCAGTTCCTGTCCGAGTGCCCTCATATTATCCAGGCCCTCCTTGTAATTAGGCCCTCCTCTTCTTACGTAGATCTTTACCTTGTTGTCCTGCAGCTTCTTCTTGTATTCCCTGAGGGCTCGTATTATCCCGTTGAATGTCTTTGCCACATCGGTAAAATTCGCTATACCTCCTCCGATGAGAAGGATCTTGCCCCTGGGATCCTTCTTTCGGGTCATAAGATCCATAATGATCCTCGCATAGATGTATGTGAATTCTTCGTTGGGATCTCCGGAGTATTCGCCATAGTTTGCCATTTCATCCATGAAGCCCAAGTCTGTAATTGTATCCGCAAATATGACGGATGCGCCGCCCCCGGCTACCATGGTCCAGACACGTCCTTCCGGATTAAGTACGGTCAATTTAAGGGAGGCTCCTGTCTTGGAATCAAGCTCCTCTATGTACTCCTCTTCCTTTGTAAGCATCCTGCCGAATGGTGACGGGAACTCTATGGCTTCCCACTTCCCTCCGCTTACAAAAGAAGCCGTATCGTCAAGCTTGGCCGCCAGATCCAGGGGTATGACATTCTTTCCATCTACTATAAATGGGTTTATTTCGAGATATGCGTAGTTCAGGTCAGCGTAGAATTTAAAAAGCCCCTCTATAAATTCGGCGATAAGGGTCTTTCTTTCCTTCGGAACCTTGCCGAGGAGTTTCTTTTCTATTTCCTGGGCCGTGGGCATCTCTCCTATGGGTACAAGCAGTTTAACAGCCTTGGCGTCAACATCCCCGACATTTATACCTCCCTCGTGATGGAAGAGAATGTTGTCACCCTCCCTCTCCGAAGTGATAGCCACGTAGTATTCGTCTTTTTCATCGTGTGGTACAAAGGGCTCGACTATGAAATGGTCCAACACGCCGGTGACGCTGCCCACGGTAACCTGTTTGTTCATCCGCGCTCTGATCCACTTCTCCACGTCCTTCCAGTCGGCATTAAGGAGCAGCAGCTTGCTCTTGCCCCTTCTCTTTATGAGCTGATCGGGCTTTACCACCAGTTTTTCCTTCTGTAACCACTTATACTTGTCGGGAAGTTTCTTCAGATCGGTATCAGGTCCCACGGATATGAAACTGTTTTGGATCTTATATTTCCCGCCGGTATAATCTTTCAACAGGCGCGCCATCATAATCTTGCCGTCTGCTTCTCTGATAGCTTTCTGTGCCATATCTTCTCCTTTGCTACAGTCTTTTTTCGAGATTTTTCTTGATATGATCTATGAATTCATCAGTATAGACCTGCTTGTTCTTAGGATCGGGGTCTACGACCCTCATGAGATCACCGGTCAATATTCCGCTTTCAACGGTTTCAAGAGAGGCATCTTCAATCTTCTGGGCGAATACGGCGACTTCGGGAGTTCCATCAAGCTCAGCCCTCTTCTTTAGACATCCGGTCCAGGCAAATATAAGCGCCATGGAGTTTGTGGACGTCTTCTCTCCCGCAAGGTGTTTATAGTAGTGTTTCTGAACAGTTCCATGGGCTGCTTCATATTCAAAGTACCCGTGCGGTGATACGAGAACCGATGTCATCATGGCAAGGCTTCCGTAGGCGGAAGCAAGCATATCGGACATGACATCTCCGTCATAATTCTTGCAGGCCCAGAGCATGCCGCCTTCCGATTTCATCACTCGCGCAACGGCATCATCAATCAGGGTGAAGAAATATTCTATTCCTGCCGCTTCGAATTTGTCCTTCCAGTTTGCCTCATATTCTTCTTCAAATATCGCCTTGAATTCGGCATCGTAAATCTTTGAGATCGTGTCTTTCGTGCTGAACCACAGATCGACCTTCTGATCCAGAGCATAGGTAAAACAGGCCATGGCAAAGCTCTTTATGGACGCATCCAGGTTATGAATTCCCTGAAGGACTCCCGGCTCCTTGAATTCCTGGATGACCTTTCTTATGGGTTCGCTGCCGTCACTGGGTGTGAAGACCAGTTCGGCAACGCCGGGTACCGTGATCTTCATCTCAGTATTTTTGTAAACGTCACCATATGCATGCCTGCCGATGTGGATAGGTTTCGTCCAGTTTCTTACTCCCGGCTTTATATTGTTAACCAGAATTGGAGTCCTGAATACGGTTCCGTCAAGGATTCCCCTTATGGTTCCATTCGGACTTGGCCACTGTTTTTTCAGATCATATTCCTCTACTCTTGCTGCATTAGGGGTGATTGTGGCACATTTAACGCCTACCCCGTATTTCATGATGGCGTGGGCCGAATCCACAGTGATCTGGTCGTCTGTTTCGTCCCTCTTTTTGAGTCCCAGGTCGTAGTAATCGATTTCCATCTCCAGGTAGGGCAGGAGGAGTTTGTCCTTGACCATCTGCCACATGATCCTGGTCATTTCGTCTCCGTCCATCTCTACGATGGGTGTTTTTACCTTTATCTTTTCGGCCATCAGTTATTCTCCTTATTAGTTACTCTTTTTAATCTTGATATATGAAAGTAGCGTGCCCCCTCTGTGGGGCACAGAGACCCCACGCTACATATGTAGACTCAACTTCCAGTTAATCCCGACGCATCAGGATAGTGGAGTTTTTTACAAAACCATCACTTTTTGCTCCTGATATATGAAAGCATGCCGCCTGCGAGAACAATATCCTTTGCCCTTTCAGAGAGATCATAGTCAACCTCGAATTCCACCCCTTTGGTAGTATTCTTGACAACCAGAGCTTCGCTCAGGCGGATCTTTTTTTGTATGTCCGGAATTTCAAGATTATCTCCCTGATCTATTGTGTCGAAGTCTGCTTCATTCTTAAACGTCAACGGAACAATGCCGAAGTTTATCAGGTTCGCCGTGTGTATCCTTTCGAAAGACTTGGCGAGAACTGCCTTCACTCCCATATACATGGGGCAAAGCGCCGCATGTTCCCTCGATGATCCCTGCCCATAGCTGAGTCCGCCTACGATGAGGTTGTGCCTTCCGGAATCCTTTATTTCCATGGCCCTGTTGTAGAACTCGGTGTCAAGAACTTCGAACAGAAATTCGGAATACTTGGGTACGTTGGACCTGTACTTCATCTTGGAGCCTGCCGGTATGATGTGGTCCGTGGTGGTATTGTCCTCCACCTTTATGGTTACGACGCCGGTCACAGTTTCGGGCAGCGGGTCGTTGGTTGGCGGTTCTCCTATGTTGGGTCCTCTGTAAATCTCAATGCTGCCCGGGTCATCGGAAGGGGGAAGTATCATTGAATCATCTATTATGAATTCATCGGGCATTGCAATCTCGGGATACGGTATTTCAAGGTCCCTGGGATCCGTAATCTTTCCCGTTATTACGGCCGCGGCCGCCGTTTCCGGGCTTACGAGGTAAACATTCGCGCTCCTGGTACCTGACCTGCCCAAAAAGTTCCTGTTGCTTGTTCTGAGGGATACGGCATCGGTCTGTGGTGACTGGCTGTTTCCTATGCAGAAACCGCACGCGTTCTCTTCCAGTCTGACACCAGTTTCAATGAGATCAGCCAGGGCACCATTCCGGGCCAGCATGTCCACTACCTGCCTTGAACCCGGAGCCAGGATAAAACTTACATTCGGGTGCACTTTTTTACCCTTCAGGGTCTTTGCAACCACCATCAGATCCCTGTATGAGGAGTTGGTGCAGGAACCAACGCAGACCTGGTTGACTTCCATGCCCTCAAGTTCCTTTACGGTGGATATGTTGCCGGGACTGTGAGGGGTTGCCGCCAGAGGAACCAGTTCCGACAGGTTGATATCTATAACCTTGAAGTATTCAGCGCCAGGGTCTGCATTAAGTTCCTGCCAGTCTTCTTCCCTGGCCTGTGCCTTGAGGAACTTCCGGGTCTCTTCGTCACTCGGGAATATGGATGTGGTCACACCGCACTCGGCGCCCATGTTGGCAATGGTTGCCCTCTCGGGGACGGTCACGGTTTCTACCCCGGACCCGCCATACTCGAACACACATCCTACATTGCCCTTCGTTGTAAATATCTCCAGGATCTTGAGTATAACATCCTTGGCGCTGACCCAGGGCTTTAATTTGCCTGTCAGGTTGATCTTGATCACCTTGGGACAGGTCAGGAAGAACGGTTCACCGGCCATGGCCAGCGCCACATCCAAACCACCCGCCCCGATGGCTATCTGTCCGATACCACCACCCGTCGGAGTGTGGCTGTCGGAGCCGAGGAGCGTCGTTCCGGGCTTTCCGAACCTCTCCAGATGTACCTGATGGCATATGCCGTTTCCTGCCCTGGATAAATAGATGCCGTACTTGGCGGCCACGGCCTGGAGATATCTGTGATCGTCCGCATTCTCGAACCCTATCTGTATAGTGTTGTGATCGACAAAGCTCAACGAATTATCTGTTTTTACCTCGTCAAGGCCCATGGCCTCGAACTGCAGATAAGCCATTGTTCCGGTAGCATCCTGGGTTAAGGTCTGATCTATGCGAATACCGATTTCATTACCCGGTTCATATTCACCCGCGACCAGATGTTTTTCCAGGATCTTTTGAGTCAGTGTTCTTGCCATATTTATGTTACCCCCTGAAATTCAAATTATTTTTGCCGTTTTTGAATTTAGTTAAATCCTTGCATTGTTTTATACTGTTCAAACTTCCATGTCTTCGGAGGTGATTGCGCGATTACAAGGATTTAATACGATATATGTTTTCGAATAGGATGAGTTCGAATAAGCATTGTAACATATATAAACAAGACGCTTGCTGTCAACATTTTTTTGATTCCCTGGGAATAGCCTCCCGGCGCTAAACGGTTTATATAATGTTATGATGGGCAGATTTTCGTAACACGGACAGATTGAACTACCCCGCCGCAAGCAGCGGGGAGTTAAACCCTACAGATTTCGCATTGTCCTTCAACTGATTAGAGTAATCTGCGAAATCTGTGGATTAAAAGGGCCACAGACAGCAGCCTCTGCGTCTGAATTCTCTTTCACACGAAGCCAGCTGGTTTTGGTAAGATTGCGATCTTCTTTTCACTTTACCTGCAACTTTAAGAAGCCATGATTTTTTCCGATAGGTTTTTCGGAGGAATCCACCATGGCCTTCATGATATGCAAGATAGAGGTTGTAGGCATCATTTTTGGCAATACCACACTTCCTGTGACTTAGGTTGGAATACCACCCGATAAAATCTACGGCATCATCAAAATCATCCCTGTCGGCCCCCGAATTGCCCGTCGCCCGCTTGTATTTTTCCCATGTCGAATCCAGGGCCTGTGAATAACCGTATGCTGAAGACGGTCTGGGTCCGGGAAATATACAAAGACAGGTAGTGCGGGGTGGTTTAATCTTGGCCTGGAATCTGGATTCCTGATGAATTATGGCCATCAAAACAGGGACAGGGGTGCCCCAGCGTTGGTAAGACGCATCCGCACTCTTGTACCACTTCTTATTTTCACGGAAGATTTTGCATATATTGTCGGGGTGCTCAGGGGCTTTTCGGGGGCCGATACAGGCTGGCAGCAGGAAGGTAAAAATACACAATAATGAGATTGCAATAAGCTTCTCAACATTTCGACTAATCATGCTTTGCCCCTGTTCATTTGGCAGGATAAAGGGAAGGGAAATGTAAGTGGATGAAATAGCATTGTATTCACCCTTACCCCAACCCTCTCCCATCGAGGGAGAGGGGGCAACTTTGACTTCCAAGTAACTCGTTTGGCTGAATTTGATATAACTTGCTGATTTTTCTGGATATTTACCAGTAGCGTGCCCCCTCTGTGGGGCACAGAGACCCTACGCTACATGTAGGGGCCGATGCCCTCATCGGCCCATTATTTGCCTCATTCCTCGGGTGAGTTTATCCTGAGCCTGCTGAAAGGCACGCCTTGAATTTGGTCCCGCCTTGGCGGGATTACCTTGCCGTTCAATGAGGACTTTTCGCAAGATCATCAATCTTTCTTTTTATAAAAAGACATGAGAAATTCCTCCTCATTCGGTGAGAGATTGAATTCCCGGGATGCCTCCTCAATGAGTACTGAAAGTTTCTTTTTTTCAGTATCCTCTAATCTGCTCGAAATCCACTTTATCGCCCGCTTCATTTTTTCACCCTTTGGCTGAATTGCTGCCATCTATCTTCTCCTTTCATAAATTTATTTATATATACCATATCATTATGATAAATTTAGCTTTGATTTTGTCGCCCTCTTGTACCAAATCTGGAAATAAGCATAAAAACAAGCTTAGGGCAATGTCGCTGAAGGAATACACCGATTTTGGCATGGAAGGTGATTACTTTTTCATGCTTACGCCTGTGAACTGCATGTGCGATCTGACGTGCTGCCTTTTCAGGTGTTGTTCTCAGCCAGGTAGGGATACGATCACGCACGTCGGGATGGTACACACCCTGTTTATCGATCTGGCGTATCTCTGTTTCGACGAAGCCTGGAGCAATAAGTACCACGCTAACGCCATAAGGTCGAAACTCATGCCGGAGCGTGTCAGCAAGCGCGTGGACGGCAAATTTACTCATTGAATAGGCCGACAGACGAGGTGTCGCGATATAACCGTTGACGCTGCCAATGATCGCAAGGCATCCTCGTGAGGCTATCAGGTGTTCCCGTGTTGCCTGAACAGTCCGAAGGACACCAAATACGTTAGTTTCAAACTGACGTCGAAAGTCTTCCATGGTTAACTTTTCAATACGACCGGCGATGCCGAATCCTGCGTTGGCAATTACATAGTCAATACGGCCAAACTCTTCTTGTGCTTTCCCCACCGCCTGCTCAAGATCACCGTTACGGGTAACATCACATGTTACTGTCAGGGCCCGCCGACCCGTTTCTTTAATCTCTGCTGCAAGAGACTCTAATCGTTCCTGCCGACGTGCCGTCAGTACAACGTCTCCGCCTTGATTTGCCACCTCACGAGCCAGGGCTGCACCGATACCTGATGAAGCTCCGGTTATAAAAGTCACGGTTCCAGAAAATCTTTCCATACAATCACCTTATGGCTTGCAATAACTGAAATGGACGAAACATAGTATAACCCCCTTTGTCTGGAAATGGGGAGTGAATTCAGCATGCCACTTGAATGAAATGATTGTTAGATTCTTAGCATCTGTTTGATGAGATGGTCAAGCTGAAATGCTGAATTATGAATGGCAAAGGATAACGGCTAAAGGCTAAAGGTAAAAACAAATCTGACTTTTGATTCTTAATTCCTGGCCTTTAGCCATTAGCCTTTGACCTTTTGCCTTTGCGGCTTTGCCGCATTAGGATTTATATTTCCGGTTCAATTACGCCTTTAAAGGATTTCCCTGTGTAGTTCATTGATCGTGACAACTACTTTTTCTTGAAGTCTATGGGCTTGAGATTATATTTTTTGAGGAGATTATAAAAATCGGCTCGATATTTTCCTGCCATTTTAGCAGCTTGACTGACATTGCCCTGAGTCATTTCCAGAAGATGTATGATGTAGCTCTTTTCGAAGTTTGCTTTGGCCTCCTTTAGGGGTCTTAACTCTTCAGGAGATATTTCCTTTTGATGTTGCAATAAATCTTCTGTGATATAATCTTCCTGAGCCATAGCTACGGCATACTCTATTGTGTTTTGCAACTGACGCACATTGCCAGGCCAATCCTTCATCATAAGTATTTGCAGGGCCTGAGGAGTCAGCCCTTTTATCTTTTTATTCATGTTCGTTGTAAAGATCCTTAAAAAATGATCCACCAAAGGAGGGATATCCTCTCTTCTATCACTCAGAGGAGGAAGATAAATTGGAATGACATGAATTCTATAAAAGAGGTCTTCCCGAAATCGCCCCTTTTTCACTTCTTCTTCAAGATCCTTATTGGTAGCGACAATAAGCCTTACATCTACTTCGACAGGTTCCTTACCGCCAACGGGATAAAAGCGCCTTTCCTGAAGAACCCGCAGCAGCTTAGCCTGGATGGATAAAGGCATATCTCCGATTTCATCGAGGAAAATGGTGCCTCCATTGGCCTGTGTAAACAATCCTCCCCGCGTCCTTACCGCTCCGGTAAAGGCTCCTTTTTCGTGACCGAAAAGCTCGCTTTCCAGGAGGCTTTCCGGAATGGCGGCACAGTTTATATCGACAAAAGCTTTATCATTCCGTTCGCTGATGAGATGAACGGCTTTTGCAACAAGCTCCTTGCCTGTACCGCTATCTCCATAAATGTAAATCGTAGACTCGGTTCTGGCTATGCGAAGTACCTGCTCAAGAACTCTTTGCATCTTTTCGCTTCGTGCCACGATATTCGAAAAATCATATTTATCAGTTAACAGTCCTTTTAACCTGCTGATTTCAGTTGATAGTTTTTGTTTCTCGAGGGCTTTCTCAATTTGCAGCAGGAGTTCACGTGCATCAAATGGTTTGGTGAGATAGCTGTAAGCACCTTTTTTCATCGATTCTACGGCGCTTTCAATCGTTCCATATGCAGTCAGTATAATTACCGGCATCTCCGGATTTATGGCGTGGATCTCTTCCATGAGTGTGATGCCACTCTTATTGATCAGATGCAGATCGATAACAGCAATATCAAAAACCTGATTCCGGGCTTTCTCAACGGCATCCTCTTCATTCATTGCTGAATCAACGTCATATTGAGCCGATTCTAACCTTATTTTTATCAATTCTAAAAGATTCCTATCGTCATCTACGACGAGTATCCTTCTCATATTCATAACATTCCCTATCTTGTGAGTTCCTTCCTCTTTTCTTCAATTTCAATATCGACCTGCTTGGCTTTTTCCATAGTCTCAAGCACTTCTATCCATATCTTTGCCTGTTCATGCAACGCACTTTTGGGGAACTCCTCTGTAAGTCTCTTGAAGTAGGCAGTAGACTTTTTATAGTTCCTGTCGGGATTATTATAGTGGGCATATACCAATGCCATGTTAAAAAGGGCCCTGTCCCCTGGGGGGGTGTTGGGAAAGAGGGATAAAACTTTTTGATTTTCCATAAGTGATCCCTCAAAATCTCCCAGATCAAGGAGTTTCTTGGCAAGATGCAAATAGTCAGGTTCCTGGATCTGTTCAGGCGGCGTCTCCTTTTTTTCTTTTTTCTTAGTATGGGACAGTTTAATATAAGACACCTTTTTTCTCTCAACAGCCGCAAGCACTTCTATCCAGATTTTGGCTCGTTCAACCAGGGGGCTTTGGGGGAATTCCTTTGTAAGTCTCCTGAAACATACAAGGGATTTTTTGTAACTCATTGCAGGATTGCCGAAGTGGGCATATATTATTCCCATATTAAAAAGGACTCTGTCGCCCGGCGTCATATGTCCAAGCAAGGACAGCGCTTTTTTATGTTCCTGGAGGGATAGCTCAAGGTTTCCCTGTTCAAGAAGCTTCTCGCCGCGATACAGGTGATCCCGGGCTTCTACTTTTCTCTCCAGGTTCGTCAGGGCTGTACAGCCAAAACAACAAAGTGCTATGATTAAACTGGTAATGCAAAGATAAAGGTGCTTCCAGTTCCCGGTGTGCTTTCGACCCAAACTTTTCCTCCATGTCCATTGATTATGTGCTTAACAATTGCCAGACCTAACCCGGTCCCTTTTTGTTTGTTATTATCGGGAAGTTCTGCCTGACGATACTTATCAAATATTCTTGCTAAATCTTCCTCAGGGATGCCGGGACCCGTATCCGATACTGAAAATTCTATCCATCGATCCTTTAAACGTGTGGATATTCCTATGAGACCGCCATTGGGAGTGAACTTTACGGCATTCCCTATCAGGTTTCTTAATGCCCGGCTTATCATCTCATAATCCATCTTTATAGGCGGAAGTTCGTTTGATATATCAACTTTAAACTTTATGTTTTTAGCCTTAGCCAGGTGTAAAATTTCAACAAGGGCCTTTTTGATCAGGTATATAACGTTTTTCTCCTCATAGTTGTACGTCATCATGCCGGCTTCCATCTTGGATAGATCCAAAATGGAATTAACAAGATTGATCAGGCGGGTTTCTTCTTCCGCTATAATGCTTAAAAGCCTTTTCTGCTTTTCGGAAATATTTCCTCCTACTCCTTCCAGCAGAAGGTTTGTGCCCTCTTGAATGGAAGAGAGGGGGGTCCGAAGCTGATGGGACATGACTGAAAAAAAATCGTTTTTCATTTTATCTACTTCTTTCAGACGCATACACATAACATTGAAAGCACCGGCCAATTCGCTTATTTCGGGCAGGGATGACTGCTTAAGGGAAAGATCAAAATTGCCCGAGGCTATTTCTTGAGTTTTTTTCTTCATGTCTGAAAGAGGTTTGGTAATGTTTCTTGTTATTATAACAGATATCAGAATTCCTACCAGGAGTGTAATTGTGATCATGACAAGTGCTACGGAACGTGATTTAGCTGCGGCCATATCCAGTTTTTGAATCTTGGTAAAGATATTCTTTCTGCTATAATCTGCCAGTTCTTTTAGCCCATCAATTGCCTTGTTTATTTCGCTCTCTTTTTTCTCTTCATACAGTTGTTGATCGTAGGGTCGTTCCGATTTCATATTTTCTATTTCTTCACCAACGAGGGATTGATAACGATGGTGAAATAATTTCACTCTATTCAGCAAATTTTGAGTCTGGACAGAATCTGCAATAAAAAAAGCCTTTTCGAGATCACTGTCAAAATCGGCTTTTGTTGCCAGGAATTGATCATAGAGTGTATAATCCTTCATAACGATAGATTTTTTTCCATAGCGCAGTTGGGTAAACAGGGAATCGGTAAGCTTCTTCTGCAGGTCAAGCATACGATTATCAACCTCCAACACGGAACGGGTAACCTCGTTAACATTTCCCAGCAGATACATGGAATAAATGCTTGCAACTACAACCATAGAAAGGATGGTTATATAACTGATTACCAATCTTGAGAAAATCGTTAATTTCATGGCGCTACAAAATGCTCTGCTATTTTTTGTGTGAAATGGCGATAGGCATGAGAAGGTGTCTGTGCTAAATTTAATTAGATCTCTATTATTTTCCCTATTTCTTCTTCCTGCCTAACACAAGGGAGGACAGGATGCCACTTTTTTCTCTTTTGAACCACAATGTGTAGAAGGTTTTTACTTGACACAAAATCTTTATTGCTATATGCAGTGCTCCTGAAAAATTGGAGTATTTAAAGGTACCAATAATGAATGAAGAGTCACCCACATATCCGAAGTCATCAGTTTTGATACTCTGGATATGTGTTGTTGTAATGATGCTGATGGTTTTTCTCTCCCCTCTTTATCAGGGTCGAACTGATACCCATGCAGTGGCTGGTCCATTCGTGGTTCATGAAGCTCTGCCGGAGGAAAACACTGATTGTGCTCTGAAAAACAATGTGGTGTCCGTAGATGCCAGGAAATCCGAAGACTTATTTTACCTGATTATACAGAAAGCAGCAGATCTCAACGATGTTGATCCCGCCCTCGTAAGGGCCATCATTATGGCCGAATCCAGTTTTAACCCCCGAGCGGTATCTAAAAGGGGGGCAAAGGGTCTCATGCAGTTGATGCCAACAACCGCAAAGGCGCTTGGTGTTGAAGACAGCTTCAACCCGGAGCATAATATCAAGGGTGGTGTCAGGTATTTCAGGCAGCTTATGGATCAATTTGGTGGGGATACCAGACTGGCTCTCGCTGCTTATAATGCCGGCAGCACAAAGGTAAGGTCATATCAGGGTGTCCCGCCATTCAAGGCCACCAGGTACTATATCAAAAAGGTATTTGAGTATTATCAATACTACAAGGAAAACATGGCGCCGGAAACTGGCAAGGTTTAAGGTAAATATGTCCTTTCTGCCCGCTTAAAAGAAGAGACCCTTGTAAAACACTTCCTTTCGCCCAATTTCTGCGTCAGGCTCAAATTTTAATCCTCGAAATACTCAGTGTATTCCTGTGTTCAAAGTTTTTGCCTTCCTTGAACTTGAACACAATTGAGCATTCTGCAAAGGTCTCACTCTTTAATTATCCAAGAACAATCAGTGCATCAACTGCAATCGGCTTGCCTTCCAGTATTTTGAGGGGGTTGATGTCAATCTCGCGTATCTGATCGTAGTTCATCCCGATTTGGCCGACAGCAATGAGGATATCGGCCAGAGCCTCGCGGTCTACCGGCGGTTTTCCGCGAACAGCGTCAAGGATTTTTTTGCCTCTGATACTTTCCATCATGTCCATTGCATCTTCCCGGCTCAAGGGGGCGACGCGAAAGGAAATATCTTCCAGGATTTCGGTAAAGATACCGCCCAGACCGAACATTACGCAGGGCCCGAACTGGGCATCCCGTGTCAGTCCGACAACCAGCTCACGTTCCCCTTTTACCATTTGCTGTACGAGAACTTCTCTGACGGGGACTTTCCGGTTGGCAGTTAATTTTTTGCAAGCTTCACGAACATCATTTTCATTCCTTATATCCATGGCTATCAGGTTAAGCTCTGTCTTGTGGCCCAGTTCCTCTCCGGAACCTTTAAGAACTACTGGATAGCCGATTTCAGCGGCCGCTGAAACAGCATCGTCTTCGGTAGTGACCACCTTTTCCCGGGTAACGGGAATTCCGTGGGCGGCTAAAAAAAGTTTTGATTCGTGTTCGGAAAGTGTCTTTGCCCCTCTTTTCAGTGCATCTTCAATAATTGTCATGCCTTTTCCTTTCTCGCCTTGCTACAGGAAGCTTATGAAGGGAAAATCATTATTTGTCAATAATGAAAATCTAATCTTTCTGTCATTGATATTTCGGTTGACGGGATATGATATTTCAGCAATAGAAGATTGATGCATTCGTAAAAAGTCACGCAACCGATTTAAGTTCTAATTTGCTGTTGTGCGGATATTGCACAAATAAATACTTGATTTTATATAGATTTACGTAAAAGAGCTCTTTCAAAATAAAAT
>Ga0268278_1000233_pt1 | contig 42766 bp, 36 predicted proteins | sample saktaG_3_FD_190135 | JGI IMG/M metagenome (GOLD analysis project Ga0268278, IMG submission 190135) | Saline water microbial communities from Sakinaw Lake, British Columbia, Canada - sak_2010_1_5_55m | ecosystem: Environmental > Aquatic > Non-marine Saline and Alkaline > Saline ...
CTTCGAATCCACAGATTGCTTCGCTCCGCTCGCAATGACGTCTAAAAGGGGAATGCGGGCGGGTTTAAAAACCCGCCCCTACAAAAATGTCATTGCGAGGACGTCCCAAAAATGTCATTGCGAGGAGCGTAGCGACGAAGCAATCTCAGACTATGGTGTCTTCGAATCCACAGATTGCTTCGCTCCGCTCGCAATGACGTCTAAAAGGGGAATGCGGGCGGGTTTAAAAACCCGCCCCTACAAAAATGTCAATGCGAGGACGTCCCAAAAATGTCAATGCGCGGACGTCCCAAAAATGTCATTGCGAGGAGCGTAGCGACGAAGCAATCTCAGGATATGGCGTCTTCGAATCCACAGATTGCTTCGCTCCGCTCGCAATGACAGGGTGCGCGGACGTCCCAAAAATGTCATTGCGAGGAGCGTAGCGACGAAGCAATCTCAGACTATGGTGTCTTCGAATCCACAGATTGCTTCGCTCCGCTCGCAATGACAGGGTGCGAGGACGTCCTAAAAATGTCATTGCGAGGAGCGTAGCGACGAAGCAATCTCAGGATATGGTGTCTTCGAATCCACAGATTGCTTCGCTCCGCTCGCAATGACATGGGTGACGTGCGCGGATTGAAACTCACCGGCCGTTTGGTTATCATCTAAGCGGTATTTACATGGAAAAAACAAGGGTCCCGGGCTGGCTGTTCACCGCTGCTGTGCTTGTTGCCGCCATGGCCGTGGCCTTCTATTTCCGTGCGGCCCTGCCCTATGATGCGGTCTTCGACGAGCCTTGGATAAAGCTGACAGGCATAGATGCATATTTCTACATGCGCCTGGTGGATAACCTGGTACGCAATTTCCCGCATCTTATCAGCTTTGACCCGTATGACATCTACCCGGGGGATGGCTACATAGGCAATATCCGCTTTTTCGCCTACATAATGGCCGCGATTATTAAATTATTGGGCGGCGCAGCTCCCTCCCAGCAGGCGGTGGATACCATCGCCGTATATGTGCCGGCCGTCATGGGCGTGCTGGTGGTGATACCCGTTTTTTTCATTGGGCGTGCGCTTATCAACCGATGGGCGGGTTTGGTGGCGGCCGTTGCGTCGGCCGTCCTGCCGGGCGAATTCCTCAACCGCTCCATGCTGGGCTTCACCGACCATCACATAACCGAGTTATTTTTCACCACGTTCTTTGCCATGTTCTTTATGCTGGCCATTCAGTACAGCAGGCCCTTCAATTACCGGTTATTAAGGGAAGGCCGGTTTCCCCCGCTCAGCCGCCACATTCCATACAGCTTTATTGCCGGCATCTTCATGGGGCTGTATCTTATCTCCTGGCGCGGTTCGCTCATTTTCATATTCATGGTATTCATCTTTTTCGTCATACAGTTCATCAGCGACCATTTGCGCGGCCTGCCCACCGATTACCTGAGCAAAACCGCTATAACCTGTTTTCTGATCGCCCTGCTGATCTATGTGCCGGTTTCGCGCTACAAGCCAGCCCTGCTGTCGCTTGGGGCCGTCATCCTGGCGCCTATCGTTCTGAACGTCATTTCGGTGGTCATGACTGCGCGAAAAATCAGGCCGGTTTACTACCTTGTTGTGGTAGGTGGGTTGCTGGGTCTGGGGCTGCTCGGCGCCTGGCTGATTTCCCCCTTTTATCTTAAGCTGGCAGCAGCTGAATTCAGCGGGATATTTTCCTGGAAATTAAACCCGGACGTCGTAGGCGAGATGAAATCGCTTTTCTTCCAGGGCAGCGCCTTTACCTTTGAGATGGCCTGGAGCCAGTTTGCCCTGGCGCTTTACCTGGGGTTGGCAGGGCTGGCCGTATTGCTTTACCGCGCCCTGCGGCGGGGAGCGCCGGAGCTTATCTTCACAGCCGTGTGGTGCATTGTGATCATGTTAGCCGCCTTCGGCCTGGTACGCTTATCGGCCTATTTCTCGGTTTGCCTGGCGGTGCTGACCGGATATCTGGCCGGCTCCATCATAGAGGCGCTTTACACTGGCCGAAAGCTGGCGACGGTGGAGAAGCCGGGTAAGAAAAAGAGGAAAGCGGCGCCGGTCAGGCGTATAAATGCCGGCAGGCTTGCCGTGGCGGTAGCTGTGGTTGTATCCATTCTTGTCATGCTCGTGCCCGGTGCATCCATCGCCGCCGGCCAGGCCAAAAACCCCTCCCACGCGCCGCCGGATGCCTGGATGGAAGCGCTCGACTGGTTGAAAGCCAATTCGCCCGAGCCTTTCGGCAGCGCGGACTATTACTACGCCTTATATAGCGATCCCAGTGGCGGCAAAGCCTATGTTTATCCCTCCACGGCCTACAGCGTCATAACCTGGTGCGATTACGGGTACTGGCTGACGCGCGCCGGCCGCCGCGTGCCGATGTCCAACCCGGGGGCTTTCAAGGTACGCTCAGCAAATTTTTTTACCTCTCAGGATATCAAGTCTTCGTCGGCCCTGGTAAAGAGCTGGCGCTCCCGCTACGTTATCATCGATAGCCGCATAGCCAATCCCAACGACAAGTTCTATGCCCTGGCAGGACTCAGCGGTAAAAAGGAAAACGATTACTACGAGCTATGCTGGCAGCAAAAGGACGGGAAATACGTGCCGCTGCTGGTCTTTTATCCCGGGTACTATCAAACCATGGTCGTCCGCCTGTATAACTTCGACGGCAAGGCGGTTTCGCCGGCCTCGACCACGGTGATGTCCTGGCAGGAGAGGCAGACACCGGACGGGCAGAAGTTCAAGGAGATCACAGGGCTTAAAAGCTTCCGCAGCTACACGGAGGCTGGGGCCTTTATCAAGGGGCAGAAAGAGGGCGATTACCGCATCATCGGCATCGATCCGCTGGTCAGCCCCGTGCCGCTGGAAGCTCTGAGCGCCTACCATCCCGTCTATCAGTCAAAGGAGATGGCCGGCGTCGGCTCCGCAACACAGCTTCCGGCCATCAAGATCTTCGAGATAAAGTAGTCCCAAAATGTAGGGCGGGTTTAAAAACCCGCCCGTAAAAAATGTCATTGCGAGAGCCCCCCAAAAATGTCATTGCGAGAGCCCCCCCAAAAATGTCATTGCGAGAGCCCCCCCAAAAATGTCATTGCGAGGAGCGCAGCGACGAAGCAATCCCACACTATGACGTCTACGAATCCACAGATTGCTTCGCTTTGCTCGCAATGACAACGTAGCCAGGCGGCCTAAAAATGTCATTGTGAGAGCCCCCCAAAAATGTCATTGCGAGGAGCGCAGCGACGAAGCAATCCCACACTATGACGTCTACGAATCCACAGATTGCTTCGCTTTGCTCGCAATGACAGAGCCTGAGGAGCCCCCCAAAAATGTCATTGCGAGAGCCCCCCAAAAATGTCATTGCGAGGAGCGCAGCGACGAAGCAATCCCACACTATTACGTCTACGAATCCACAGATTGCTTCGCTCCGCTCGCAATGACAGAGCCTGAGGAGCCCCCCAAAAATGTCATTGCGAGAGCCCCCCAAAAATGTCATTGCGAGGAGCGCAGCGACGAAGCAATCCCACACTATGACGTCTACGAATCCACAGATTGCTTCGCTTTGCTCGCAATGACACCATTCGCTGCCGGCGGCGGCATCTTCTTCTTCTCGAAATACTCGGCCACAAAGGCGGCGATCACGCCCAGCATCAGGCCTACCACCAGCGCGATGCCGATATTCGTCAGCCTCTTGGAGGGCACGGGATCCTGTGGTGCTGTCGCTTCATTCACCAGACGCACCGGCGCCAGCATTGCCATTCGTTCGATACCTGTACTTTCGGCGGTTTTCAGTGCGGCAAGGTAGGCATTCCAGCTGGTATCCCTGGAACCTTTCAGCTCGGCGGAGCGCTGGTTCTCCTGCTCCAGCCTGGCCGTCAGTGTATTGATCTCCTGCAGGACCTGGGTGGCCGTTTTGCCATATATGCCGGACCTGTTCTCGAGCTCTTGCACCAGGGTATCCACATCGGTCTGGCTCACCGGCGCCGCGCTGCCGGGCGCAAACTGCGTGCCGTCAGGGACGGAAGCGCCGTAAGCTTTCAGTTTGAGCAGTAGGAAGGCCAGGTTGGCCGCATCGCCGGGTACCGCCGATCCCTGGCCCTGCTTGAGACTCTCCTGTAATTGCAGCGCCTGGTACAGCAGGTTCGCATCGGCGATCTGCTGGCTTATCTCGCTCGCCTGGCTGGTCCTCTGGAATGATTCGTACGAGGCCTGCGCTTCCTGGTAAAAGTTGTAGCTGGCCTTGATCTGTCCCTGCAGCTCTGTCGGCGGCAGCAACGATTTGATATATATATCGGTGGTGTATTTAATAAAGGCGCTGCCCCAGGTGTTGGCCAGGTCTGCGGCTTTTTGAGCGTCCGGGTGGCGGGCGGTACACGAAATGTATATATCGCCTGTCTTGATATCGCCGGTCTTGACCTCGAAAACACCTTCTGTGCTTCCCAGGTTACGCCCCGCGGGCGTGGTATTGTCCGCCAATTCCTTCTGCACGAACTGGGCCATCCCGCGGGATTTGGCAAGCAGGGCCATCCTTTGTGCGTTAACTTCGCCGTAGGAGGGCTGCAGCAGCACCGTGGCCTCATAGATGGGGGGTGTGGCGAAGCTGATAACCCCGGCAACTATCACTGCCGCCAGGGTGATGCCCAGCAAAAGTTTCCAGTGTTTTAATACGGTCCTGGCGTATTGCGCCAAATTTATCTCATCTTCCAATTACGGTCTCCCCGAGCGGCTTCACGGCCGGCTCGCTATGTGTCATAATGTAGCCTGTATTTTAGCACACCCCGCCGGTTTTTTGCATCAAACTGAATGACGATATTACACGGACTGATATTGGGCGCGGTGCAGGGGATTGCCGAATGGCTGCCCATCAGCAGCAAGGGCATAGTCACGCTGATACTGGTCAACGCCTTGGGCATACAGTTCAAGGAGGCCTTTTTGCTGGCCATCTGGCTGCACATCGGCACGCTGCTGGCCGCCGTCTTTTACTTCCGCCGCGAGCTGTGGGAGATGATCAAGTCCCTGCCCGCTTATGTCCGCGATCTGCGCCACCCGGGCGCCACGGAGCAGGGCAGGCTGATCACCTTCCTCGTCATCGGCACTATAGTAACAGGCGCCGTGGGAGGCCCGCTGATACTGTTCAGCCTCGACAACCTGCAGGTAGGCAGCGCCCTGCTGACCGCCCTCATCGGCCTCTTCCTCATCATCACCGGCGTGGTGCAGAGGTTCGCGTTTAAATCCAGCAGCAACGAGGATAAGCCGCTGCGCATCAGGGATGCCGTCTGGGTGGGCCTGGCGCAGGCATTGTCGGCCTTCCCCGGCTTCAGCCGCAGCGGCATGAGCGTATCCGCCCTGCTGTTACTGCGCTACAGCAGCGGGCAGGCCCTCAGGCTGTGCTTCCTGCTCAGCATCCCTGTAGTACTGGCTGCCGAGGTAGGTCTGGGTATCATCAAAGGCATATCGATAAATGAGGCTTCCGTTGCCGGTCTGCTCTCGGCGGCCGTCTTCGGCATCCTCACCATCAAGGCGCTCATGAAGGTGGCCATAGTCCTGCCCTTCTGGATATTCTGCATAGCGCTGGGGTTGCTGAGCCTGGTGCCCTGGCTGGCCGGTCTATAGGTCAGCCATTACTTATCATATGTCATGCGAGGGTGAGCCGAAGCTGCGAGCCGAAGGCGTGGCAGTCATCAGGCGACGAAGCAACCACACGGCATCAGGCAATCGATCTGGAGTTTGCTACGCACAGGGAAAATGAAATTTGTTTTATCGAGTTAGGTCCGTAATTATTTGTTGAATCTGATTCTTTAAGACGGGCAGGTCATTTTTCACAGTTCCCCAGATGATTTCAAGATACACAGCCGCATATTCATGAACTATTACGTTTCTTATACCAATTATGCGCTGCCAGGGTATCTCCGGATATTTATTACGTATAGTTTGCGGTATTTGTTTGCAGGCCTCCCCGATTATCTCAAGGCAACGTACCACAGCATAATTAACCTGGTAGTTCTTGATAAATTCATCGAAAGACAAGTTGGTGACAAATTTTTCCGCATGTTCTATATTGGAAAGAATGTCCTGGAGATAAATGGAGTAGTCTCTCACAGGTAAATCAGATCCTTGAGTACGTATTTGCGCAACTCGGGACGCAGGCTGTTAAATGGGACTACATCCACTTTTCTGCCCAGCTGCTCTTGCAGGTAAATATATAAGCCAGAGAGTGTAAAAAGGCTGATAGATGTATCAAAGGTGACCAGGAAGTCCACGTCGCTTCTTTTCTTCTGATCTCTGCGCGCGTAGGAACCGAACACACCGATCTTGTCGACGTGAAACTCGCGCCTCAATTCCGGCCTATGCTGCTCTATGATCTCTTTGATCTCTTCAAGGCTCGTGACCTTTATCTTCCGCTGTGTAGCCATAACTTGATTATACCATCTTTCATGCGAGGAGCCGCCACCAAAAATGTCATTGCGAGGGTGAGCCGAAGCTGCGAGCCGAAGGCGTGGCAGTCATCAGGCGACGAAGCAATCTACTCACCGCGGGCCGATCGTGTAGTGCATATGCTCGGCGCACATGCGAGCCAGTATTGCCTTGATACTGTCCGTGCCGCCGCCGCCCGCCGCCTTTTCCAGCTCCTCCAGGTCCTGCTGCAGCAAGGCCTTATCCAGCCCGGCATTGCGCACCATGATAATCTTGGCATGCTCGGTGGGCAATTTCTCCTCGTGGTCCCAGGTCAGCTTCTCGTAGAGTTTCTCACCCGGCCTGATGCCGATAAACTCGATGGGAATATCCTTCTCCGGCTCCAGGCCTGAGAGACGGATCATGTTCCTGGCCAGTTCGATGATCGGTAACTGTTCGCCCATATCCAGGACGAAGATCTCGCCCTTCTCACCCAGCGCCCCGGCCTGGATCACCAGTTGCACCGCCTCCGGGATGGTCATGAAGAACCTTATCATATCGGGGTGTGTCACCGTCACCGGCCCCCCCTGCTCTATTTGCCGGCGGAAGATGGGCACCACGCTGCCGCTGGAATCCAGTACGTTGCCGAAGCGCACCGACATGAAGCGCGTGGCCGGGGCATCGGCATAGGATTGCACTACTTTCTCGCAGATGGCCTTGGAGAGTCCCATCATGCTGACCGGCTCCACCGCTTTGTCGGTGGAGATGAAGACGAAGCGCTCAACCCCGTTCCGCACAGCCTGCTCGCACAGTATTCTTGTGCCGAAGATATTGTTGTCCACGGCCTCTATAAGGTTGGCCTCCATCAGCGGCACATGCTTGTAGGCCGCCGAATGAAATACGACGGCAGGCTTATACCGGGCAAAGACGGCTTCAACCCTTTCGCGCCTGGTGATATCGGCTATCACCGCTGCCATTTTGAACAGGAGTCTGCGGCCGGTCAGCTCCTGTTGTATTTCGTACAGGCCTTCTTCGTCCTGGTCCAGCAATACCAGGGATGCAGGATTCATACGGCTTAGCTGGCGGCACAGCTCCGAGCCGATGGAGCCGCCCGCGCCGGTGACCATCACCGCTTTGCCGCTGATATATTCAGATAGTCGATCCATGTCCACCCGCACCGGCTCGCGACCCAGTATGTCGTCCACGCCCACTTCCCTGATCTGTGCCACGCCCACCGTTCCGTCGATGATCTGGTAGATGCCCGGCAGCGTGCGGCATTTTACCCCGGCGGCCTGGCACTGGAAGAAGATATCGCGTATGACCTCGCGCGAGACGTTGGGCATGCAGATGATGACCTCCTCTATCCCGTAATCCCCCAGTATTTGGCCGAGCTCCCGGCGCGTGCCGAGCACGCGGACGCCCTGGACCTGGAGGCCGCGCTTGGAGGTATCGTCGTCTATGATGCCCACCGGCTGGAAGGCCAGCTCAGGCCGGCTCTGCATCTCCCCAATGATGGCCGCGCCCGTGTCGCCGGCGCCGGCGATGAGGATGGGCCGCGTTCTACTGGACCACAGGGAGCGCGACCCCAGGGTGCGCAGCCCTCGCATACCGAACCTGACGCCTGCCGTCAAGGTCAGCGTCAGCAGGCCGTCTAATACCAGCACGCCGCGCGCCACCGGCAGGCGGAAGGCGAAATAGAATAGTATGACCAGAGCCGCGGAGGCGATGACATTGGCCACGGCTAACCAGAAAAAGTCCTTCACGCTGGCATAACGCCACAGACGGCGGTAAATGCGCATGAAGTAGAATATAGCAAGCTTTATGAGGATCACCGGCAGCAGCCATATCTTAAGGATTTCAAATTGCTCCGCCGGGATATTAATATCGTATCTCAGATAGAAGGCGCTGATGAAAGCCGCAGCAAAGAACAGAACGTCTAAGGGGATTTTTATGTAGTTATACAGGCCCAATCCGATTTTGAACTTCATCTCATTTATTCAGTAGGGGCGTACCTTCAGGTGCGCCCATCTTCCTATGTGTCATTGCGAGGCCGCCGCAGCGGCCGCGGCAATCTGTAGCCCGCGGATCCTCATAATTTTGCAACCGTCTCCTTCAAATTCCCCACCACCAGGGTAATCTCACGCTCGCTGAGGTTATTGTAAAATGGCAGCGCGATGGTACGCGCTGCTATAGATTCGGTGACCGGGAAATCGCCATTTTTATAGCCGAACATTTTTATATAGAAGGGCTGCAGGTGTATGGGCGTAAAATACCTGCCGCAATGTATACCTCTATTCAGCATTTCCCTGATGATTATATCACGTTCCCGTACGCCGTACTTATCGTGCAGAACTATCACATAAACAAACCAGCTTCTTTTGATGTACGGTACTGAACAGGGTATGCTGGCCTCAGACCAGTCTGCCAGCTTCCGGTTGTAAAAACCGGCCACCTTCTCGCGTTTACGCAGCAGTTCCCCTATGCGATGCATCTGGGCTATGCCCAGTGCGCAGTTGATCTCGCTCAGCCGGAAGTTATAGCCCATGCGCTGGTGCTGCAGCCATTCCCCTTTCTGTCCCCTGCCCTGGTTCCTCATGCTGCTGCACAGGTCGGCCAGTCCTTTGTTATCCGTGACGACCACGCCGCCCTCGCCGGTGGTGATCTGCTTATTGGGGTAGAAGCCGAAGGCGCCTGCGGCGCCGAAGGCGCCGGCTTTTCTGCCCTTATATTCAGCTCCCAGTGCCTCGCAGCTATCTTCGATCAGCTTCAAGTTATATCGTGCTGCAAGCTTTTCCAGTTTGTCATAATCAGCCGGCAGCCCGAAGGCGTCCACCGCCAGAATGGCGCGCGTCCTGTCATTTATTTTCTCTTTGATAAGCGCTGTATCCAGGTTGAGGGTAAGCGGGTCAATATCCACAAATACCGGCCTGGCTTTCTCGAAGAGCAGGCAATTGGCCGAGGCGATGAAGCTGAAGGGGGTGGTTATCACCTCGTCTCCCTCACCTATTTCCAGCGCCCTTATTATCAGGTGAAGAGCGCTGGTGCCGCTGTTGACGGCCACCGCATGCTTAACACCTGCATATTCAGTGATCAGGCCCTCAAACTCGGGTAATTTGGGCCCCAGGCTGAGGTTAGGTGTGCGCATAACTGCGGTTACCTGCTCGATTTCAAGGTCGGTGATATCCGGCCGCGAAAGCGGGATATTGATCTTTGGTGTGGTCATACTTTTTTCCCCCGGTGCTCCCATTTGCCCCTGAATGTGACCATGAAGGACAAAAAGATGAGCTTGAGGTCGAGCCAGAAGCTCATCTTTTCCACATACAGGTTGTCGTATTGAAACTTGGACTCGTGGCCTACGTCCTTGGGTGCGTAGACCTGGGCGAGGCCTGTGAGTCCCGGCCTGACTTTGCATCGGATATTATATCCCGGTACGTCAGAAATGCTGGCATAAGCGGCGCCGGGTTTTTCTATTTTAAGCGGTAGAGGTTTCGGCCCCACAAAGCTCATATCGCCTTTCAGTATATTCACCAGGTTGGGCAGTTCGTCCAATGCGCTTGCCCGCAGCAGGCGTCCCACCCTGGTCACACGCGGGTCATCCTCGGGTGATATGACCAGGTGTTTGCCCGCCGGCACGTGCCGCATTGTCCTGAATTTGAGCATTTTAAACGGCTTTCCCTGCCTGCCGCGTCTCTCTTGAATGAAAATGACCGGTCCACGGTCTTCCAGGTATATAGCAAGTTCTATTATCAGCCAGAGAGGCGAGGACAGGATAAGTCCTGTTAATGCGAGCATGAAGTCAAATGACCTCTTACATATGTATTCCATCGCTGTTGTTGAAAAGCGGGTTCAAGTTATTCCGATGAAGCATAATCTATCGTAAAAAAGGATGTGCCGTCAAACAATAAGCATTATTTTTGAATTGTCTCCTCTATCACCTGCAACAGGCGTTCAGCCAACAGAGGTACAGAATGGTGATCCATAACATACTCATATCCGCGCATCCCCATCCTCCGGCGTTCCTCCTCACTCATATTGCACAGCCGCAGAATGGCCTCCGCCATCGCCTGCGGGTCTTCCGGAGGCAAGGTTATGCCGCAGCCCGCTTCGGCTACAGGATTATTTATTGATTTTGCGGCCCACACTACTGGCCTGGCACTCATCAAATAGTCAAAGACTTTATTCTGGCTCAAGCCATATTTCACGAGAGCTAATTTATATTCAGAGACTATAGCGATGTCAACAGCTTTTAGAAGACGCGGCATCGCATTTTTAGCAATTAGCCCATAGAAGCTTACATTAATCAGGTCCCGGCTATCAGCCTTCTCAATTAACCTTTTCTTTTCCGGCCCTTCACCCACTATCAGGAAATGAACTTTATCTGCCCCTTCATCCTGAAGCACTTTAGCCGCTTCGATTATAGTGTCCAGGTTATTTCCCACGCCATGGGCGCCGGTGTAGCCCGCCAGCATCTTTCCCTTAGACTTCAATCCCGATATGAGTATATCTAACTCGCGAGGCAGTTGAACATCACCGTTATAAAATAATTCAGGGTTTGAGCCGTTAGGAATATAAACGATCTTATTACTCGGGACGCCCATTCCTATTATATAATCAGAAGCCCCCGGCATCAGCGAAACGATTTTTCTGGCTCTCCGGTAGAGGAATTTCTCAAGGATTCTTAGAAGCACCACTATCGGGCTTTTATTGCTGTAGCCGCCTATGTCCAGGAAAGTTTCCGGCCACAGGTCGCGGACCTCGAAGATAAACGATGCTCCTCTCAGTTTAGCCAGCAGCCATCCAGCCAGACCGGCGAAGGGGTGTGGTGAAGAAGCCAGGACCACCTGTGGCTTTTCTTTGAGCTTCAATCCCAGGGGTATAGCGCGTGCGGCATAGCTGAGCATGTTGACTGCACGGCGCCAGTCGTTGCCGCCGTAGTAGGGAAATGTCTTTATCCAGAGGAATTCCACGCCGTTAACATTTTCTTGCAGATGGTTTTGCCCACTACTTAACCTCTCGTTCTTCCTGCTCTTGTGATTAAAGCTGGAAGCGAAAATAACGACTCTATTCCCGCGTTTGACAAATTCCCGTGCGAAGTCATAGTGCCTTGTGCCGCCGGGGAGGTCAGGCGGATGAGCGTAATGATTCAGTATCCAGATATTCATGGAGACTAACCTTAAAGATTATGCTTATCGGTGAAGCGGATATTAAGACCAGATGCTGATTTACTTATTTTACCATCTCTCTTTGGTCTCGCCCTGCTCTTTTGCGGGCACGCCTATCACGATTTTGCCCGCGGCAACGTCTTTGGTGACCACTGATCCCATTCCCACAACCACATTATTTCCTATTGCTACGCCGTTTCTGATGCAGCTCCCCAGAGCTATATAACAGTGGTCCCCTATTTGCGTATTTCCACCGATGACACTTTGCGTGACTATTATACAATGCTTGCCGATGGTGACCTGGTGACCGATAGTGCAGAGATGCCCTATTTTGGTGCCCCGTCCGATGATGGTGTGCCCCATAGCCGGCCTCATGACAGCGCTGTTTGCTCCTATCTCAACATCATCCTCAATTATTACGCCACCTTCCTGTGGGAATTGCTCCAGCTCCCCTCTCTCATTCCTGTGGAAGCCCATTCCTTCGGCCCCAATCACCGCCCCTGCATGGATGATGACGTTCGTACCGATAATCGCCCCCGGATAGATGTAAACATTGCCGTCTATCATGGTATTTTCGCCGATCTTGCACTTGCCAATATATGAGTTGGGACCTATATACGCAGACGGATGTACTTCGGCGCCTTCGCTTACCACTGCTTTATCGGATATGCCGTGCCTGTTATCGGCTGGTGTGAAAAATTTCCGCATTATCCGCGTAAAAGCCAGCGTTGGATCTGCGACCAGTATAATTGTTTTATCATGAAAATCCTTCTCATTGAATTGCAGATCATCATAACAAATTACGACGCCAGCCTCAGAATTTATCACAGTATCCAGTCCCTCAGTAGCCTTATTATTGCAGAAAGTAACCGACATGCGGTCTGCCTCATGGATGCGCGCCACAGAGGATACCCGCCTCTCAGCGGTACCCAGGATTTTGCATGCCATCCTTGTGGCGCCTGCCAGTTCTTGGATGCTGATGCTTTTAGGTTGCTCCATGATTATGACGGGGTATTGTAATTAAACCGAAGTTATTTGTTAAAACCTATCCACTTTGGCAGATATTTTTTCAGACTGTCCTGGTCAAACTCATATTCTTTATACCCGGCAGGTCTTTTCAAAGCATAAGCAGGATCTATGTCTTTTAGTTTTCTCATCGGATTGCCGCCATATACGCCTGCTTCGAGAATATCCTTGAAAACGTTGGTTTCTGCGGCTATGACCACATTATCACCTATGGTAATTCCAGCAATGAGAGATGTCATGCTGCCTATGACCGCGCCGTACCCGATACGGGTTATCAGCTGCACCTCCTTCAAATTCCGTTTATGCATTACATTCTTGGTATGGTTGGACATGATCCCCGGCCCGATAAAGGCATTATCATTTATGATTACTGACCTTGATATACACGCTCCTGTACGCACGCCCACACCATTGCCTATTATGCATATTCCCGTTGTTTTGACATAGTCAGCTAGGTCGACATCGTTCATTACCCTGGTGCCGCTCTTTAAAGTGACATTGTGCCCCAGACTTACCTTATCACCGACGATTACGTCCTCCTCAATGATCACGTTGAAACCGCACTTGAAATTGGCTCCATGTATAAACGAATCATGAATATTGCTCATTTAACCTCCCCGCAAAGTAGTTTCTATGATTTTGTATTATATCAAACATTAGCTTACATCGTAATGGCCCTGACTTTCCCTCACTCCTGCTTGTTTCCCAATATAAAGTCCATGCTTTCGGATCCACAGTTAAACAGCATATCTATGATAGACATATTAGGGACAAACCCTTGCCATAATTGGGGATAGACGGGGTGTTTAAATTCATAATATTTGAGTTTTATACCGGCCTCTTCAAACAACTCCTCTTCCTGGTACTTCGCTCCACCAAATCCTGATAGGTATATATCAGCATCTACTTCTTTGCAAATATTGATTAACAACCGGCTGCTTTCCCCTTCGACATTTAAGTCTGAGGCACGAACCAGCCGCGCTTCAAGCTTAAGCATGGATAGTACAGCCATGAGTAACTGTGAGTTAAACTGACACAGGTTCCCCCAGTCGTTTGCGTAATAAACAGTCCTCAAGTTATGTAACACTTCGTCGTAGAATCTTGCTCTTGCGTAGTTCATCTCCAGGGTTTTGATATGTTTTGCTCTCCAATCCGTCCCATTATCTATCTCCACATCTTTTATTAACTGCCCAAATCGTTTTTTTATTTTCACCGGAATTGTAAGCCACATCTCGCCTTGAGGGCTCTTAATCTTATTCCTATTTATAACGCTGTTTTTACTATATTGCACATTGTCTAAAAATACGAAAACATCACATGCGTGAATCTTGTAGAAATATCCAAGCCAGGGCATGAAGTTAGGCTGATGTATAGCAGCTATCACTCAATCTTACCTCTGACAAAAGGGCTCATACATAAATGTAAAGGGTGAAATCGTTGGGTTTATAATCGTGTCTCAATACAACTTTGGTACTTAAATTTCGCAATACAAAGTCCGTAATCTCTATTGGATCGGCGAAGTGTGAGTCAGCAGGCTTCTTGCCAGGGGTAAATGCGCTGAGAAAGTTAACGCTAACACCTATTTTACTAAGCTCGTACATTCTGGTGGTCATCTTTTTAAAAATCTCCTCCCAATTAGGAGTTTCTAAACCGAAGATGCCCGAGGCAATCACGAAATCAAACTTATTCACTACAGGGGCTTCCAGTATATCTTTGACTTCAAAGACTGCATTCGGACATCTTTTCTTAGCGATGGCTATCATGTTTGGGTTTACATCGACACCAACATAGCTTTTCAAATGGCCACCCTTCCTATTAATAAAGCAGAAGAAATCACCAAAGCCACAGCCCACATCAAGCACATCTCGCCCTTCAAAGCTACCTATTTCTGACAATACTGAATACCGCACTTGTTGAGATTCAATACTACCATAGCCCACTGCCCGTACACTATCGCCCCAGCGCGTAAGTTGTTCCTGGTGATGCGCAATGTAAATTTCCTTGTCTGGTCGCGACGTTTGTTTCTGGCTCATGCTATTTATCCTGACATATTTTATCGTTCATTTTACTGACTTAGCAGGAGGCCTATCTTACTGCGTAGAGCATATCCTGCTGCTATTTGTATAGGTAAATTGTAAAATCGTGAGGCAAATAATCGTGTCTAAGTGTCACGTGCCTTGTCAAGTTTTTCATACAGTAGCTAAAAAGTCTCTCGGGCGAAGTATAATATGTAGCTGTATTCTTATTCTCTCGATAGGTAGACACTGCTCCAAATGCCACAGCCTTTTTCGAAAGGTTGAACATTTTCGTGATAGCCTGAATCAATACTTCCCAATTATATCTGGTTTTCACACAATTAAAACCTGTAGCTAACACATAGTCAAAGAGGTTATTGTCCTCCATTTCCAATATATCACCGATGCTGATATCCCAATCGGGTCTCTTGTTATTTGCAACCGCCACTACCTTGGATGAAATATCAATTCCAATGTACTTGAAATCAATCCCCTTTCTTTTCATAAACTCGGCTAAATCACCGAAGCCACACCCCACATCAAAAACTGTCACCTTCCTCTCTTCTTTGTCCAAACCTACTTCAATCAGTGCCTTAAATTTCTTTAATTGGGTTTCTACCGAGCCATAAGCTAAAGAACGAAAACTAAAACCATGTTTCTCCGTTAGCACATCAAAAAATTCTGCTACCTTCTTGTTTTCTTTCCTCATCGCTGTGCCTCCAATAAACCAAGGAATTTATCACATACGTAAGATACCATTTCCCTGGTAAGCAAGGGATAAATAGGCAAAGAAATTACTTCTCTTGCGAGCTTTTCACTATTGAGATATCTCTTCTCAGCAGGTAATTTCAATAACCTGTGTAATGGCTGTAATACAGCTTTACCACACAATATTCCCTTTTCTTTCATCATATATCTTATATTAGCCACATCGAAATCCGGCAGTTTCACTATATATCTATAGAAGACTGGCTTCATTTCACGGCTGTCATAACGGGATAGTAATAATCCTGGGTATCCGGTTAATAATTTAGTATATTGCACCGCTAAAATGGTACGCCTTTCTATAAAATTGTCTAAGTTTTCAAGCTGAACATTACCCAGTGCTGCCGCTATATCTGTCATCTTGTAGTTATACCTTACTCTATATTCTGTGTGTCCGGTATAATCCCTTAACTCTCTGACGACTTCTGCTATATCCCCGTCGTCGGTGATAATCATCCCTCCCTCCCCAGTGGTTAACATCTTGGTAGCATAAAAGGAAAAAACTGATATTACACCAAAGCTACCAACCATTTTCCCCTTATACCTTGCACCGATTGAAGTGGCGCAATCCTCAATTACCGGTATACCTAAACTGATTATTTGATCGAGGTTAGCTGTGAAGCCGAAGCTATGGGGAACAATTATCGCCTTAGTTCTGGATGTGATGTTTCTCCTAACTTCAACAGGGCATATATTCCCGGTCTCATATTCCACATCTACAATTATGGGGTGGGCATTGAGATACAAAACGGCGGCCAGTAATGCATCACAGGTATAGCTTGGTAGAATTACTTCATCCCCAGCTTTAACATTCAGTGCGATCAAGGATAAATGCAAGGCTGCGAGTCCGGAGTTTACTGCGATGGCATGTCTTCTACCAACATAATTCGCCATCTTATACTCGAACAGTTCAACCCTCTTGCCTTGAGATATCTGCCCGCTCCTGATAACTTCAGCAACGGCCACCTCTTCTTCTTTTCCCAGGGTTGGTTTCGAATGAGCAATCACCTCGTTATCCATTGAATCACCTGAACTGCCGCCGAATTATAGAAATGCCGTGGTGTTGCGGATCGGTTTTAGCTAAACCAAATGCTGACCATCGGACTTTTCCAGGGCGTTTGTTACGCAGTATGACATACATTAGAACGCAAGTAATTATAACACACGTCAAGAAGACCCAATTAAATCCAGTATGCGCTGGCTTGTATTACCATCCCATTCCGGATAGGGATTAGGTAACCTTTTCTTTCCCCATTCCGTCTTATTTAAAAATGCGGTAAGATGTTCTTTAACGTTCACAGGATCTAAATCAACCAATATATTGTTCCCATTTAATGTTTCAACCCATTCTGTGCTGTTGCCGAATTCACTTGGCGGCAGCGTCATGCAGGGAATACCTCTGTAACAGGACTCTACGATCAGGCCTCCACTATCTGTTAATACAGCTATAGCTCCATCCACTAAACCCTGGAATGCTAAATAGCCTAACGGCTCAATAACGTCAACATTTTGACTACATAGCTCTTGCGATAGCCCGAACTTTTCCATATTCTTTCTGGTACGAGGGTGCATGGGAAATATCACATGAACAATCCGGCTGACTTCCCTGATAACCTGCACCAGCTTTGTTAGATTAGGTTTTGAATCTACGATAGCCGTGTGATGGCATGTGACCAAACAATAGGGCTGACTCGCGACCCACCTTGGTATAAGGTGCCGGTTCTGCTCGATACTGTCAATGGCAACGTTCCCCACATTTTCGATCAGGCCGGTAATGTCTGCGCTGTTTTCCAAATTGCGCACAGCTTGTTTTGTGGGACATAAAAGAAAGGTGCTGCATACGTCAGTTATGATCCTATTGGTTTCTTCAGGTATGCTCAAATCGTAAACACGCAGGCCGGCTTCTACGTGAGCTACCGGGATATTTAACTTCCTGGCTGCAAGAGCGCCTGCTAAAGTGCTGTTGGTATCACCAACAACTATGACCAAGTCCGGCTCTTCAATGGTTAACAGCCTGTCTATACCCTCCAGCATATAGCCTGTTTGATACCCGTGAGTTCCCTCCTTGATTCCCAGGTTGTAATCCGGCGTCGATATCTGAAAATCCTGGAAGAAAATTTCATTCATGTTGAAATCATAGTGTTGCCCGGTATGAATACAAGAGTAATCGATTTCTCGTCTTTTGATTTCTCTCTCAATAGGAGATAGTTTTACGAAGTTCGGTCGTGCACCTACAATTGATGTAATCTTCATGAAATCACAGCCAGAAAATAATTCTTAGATTCTGCATTAGATAAATACGCAATTGGTCTTAGCTCAAGACCCACCGTATTATCTCAAAAGCCTCCGCGTATTTGATACCTAATTGTGTTCCGCGTACGCACGATAAGCTTCTGATAAACTCTTCGGTAATATATGCCCTTGCCGCCTGCGAGCGGTAGCACTTCATAGCGTTCACTTTTTTAGCTAATTGATTCTCATTGATCGCAACAAACAGATCTGTGCTGAAGTTTAAATTATTATAAGGCATCTCATAGCCTATTATCGAGATTCTCTTAAACGCGCGGAATCCTTCCTGTGAAATCGTTTGATGGTCCTGGTGAGTGTCATTAGTGGACGGCAGCATTACTATATCCGGATTTAATTCGTTTCCCAATCTGATCATGTCTTCAAGTATCTCTTGCCTGTGCGCGGGGAACTGCCTTACCGAATAGTTCAGTAAGAACAGGTGCTCCGGGGGAATGCCCAATAGTTTAGTCGCTTCCCTTACCTCGGTCTTCAGGATATCTTTTTCCATTGATTTGGGCACTGAGTCCTCGGCCGATGAGAAAGCAACATAATAAACTTCTCTTCCTTCCTCGATGAAGCGGGTAATAGAACCGCCGCAGCCGATCTCACCATCATCGGTATGTGGCGCCAGCACCAGTACTCTTTGAAAATCAGCTATCATATATTTCCTCACACCTATTTCTAAAGCATATAGTCTGTTAAAGGATACCTCATATTGACAAGCTCATCCAGCGGCGTTGCTAAGCATCCGGAAATTCATCTCATTATTAACATGGAAGCTAATACTAATCCGTACAATTAGTTTCGGCTCGATTAATGGGGTGCATCATAAACGAGATACAGCTTAAACGGCATCTGAATCTCCAGGTTGAATCAGCCAGTTTTGAGGATTGCTCAGGAATTCCTTAGAGATAGATGGGGAACTAGAGTAGATGCATAAATATTGACCCATAATAAATGGCAGAGAAATAAATCCGTTCTTTTTAAGAATACGCTGATAAGTCTTATTAGTTATTGAGTAATATAGAATAAAATCTGCTCCTTTCTGTCGTGATTCCTCTATAGCTGTGGATATTAAGCAAGGCATTATTTCTTCTGACTGAAACATTAAGTCACAGATAATTGTTCCCTTCACGTCCTTTCTCATTTTATTTAGTAATACCATATAACCAGAAATCCGGTGGTCTTTCTCAGCGGCGAATATAGAATAATTCGTATCCGGTGTGCTATACCTCCAACTAAGGTAATCTCTATTTCGCACCACCATTATCTGCGACTGATTACTGATTGTGGTCCAGAATTCATCAAATCGTTCATCAAAGGAGGTAATCTGGGTGATATTTAAACCTTCTATAGCAGGCGTTTTTTGTATCCTCCAAAATGGCTCATTAAATATCAAACCAGCTCCTGTTGCCAAAACGACTTGCAGGAATCTATTCTTTATTTTTAAATTAAGGGCATTTCTCCAGTTAAACGGCTTCAACATCATTTGCATATTTCGCACGTCAACCCAATCTAACTTAATAAGACCATGATGGGAGAATTGATTGGGTAATCCATAAATAATATTTATACCCTTATTAGCCGCTTCCTTATAAACAGCTTTGGCCAGAGTTTCAAAAATGCCCTGATACCGATAGTCGGGATGAGTCATAGTATCTAATGATTGTGCTCCAATGAGCGTATAAGAACCAAAGTTCATAAGTACCGGGACTATAGCATAGTGCCCGACTATTTTATCGTTATCCTCAGCAAGCCATACGATACCATTTCCGGCTGAATTCTCCTTATACATCCATCGCCGCCATCTCAGCCATTTCACCCGGTCGTATTCTTTGTTAGGACGAACTGCCTTCCAAAGCTCAAGGATACTTTCTTCATCGCCGTCTTTATAAGGCCTTGCTGACCATCGTTGATTCATGGCATTTATCTCCTAAGCCTCAAAATGGTGTCTTGTAAATCTCCCCATAATCCAGAAAACTTCCCCATGCATTTATTAAAATCTTCAATTGGTGCGATCCTGCTTAGCTGATAAATGTTATCCTTAGAACTGATCAGTTTACCGGGTAAAACAGAAACTGCGCAAACGAAACCGCTTTCTCCGATAAACTTAACCAGTTCAGCATTAAAGTCGCCGTTGGGATAGGCAAATGTAGTGACCACTTTCCCAAGCTTCTCCTCGATGTCCTGTTTTGATTGCAGAATCTCACCCTTGGCCTGTTCCAACGGTAGATTTGTTAGAACTGGATGATTAACCGAGTGAGCCCCAAAAGCAATTCCATCGTTGCTCATCTCAATTACCTCGTCCCAGGATAAGATCAGCTCTCTGCCTAAACCAGGAGGGATAACCGTACCAGATATGTTAAACAACTTTTCAATCAGGAGGTTCTTTTCTTCATCGGGCAACTTTTTCAGTCTTTCCGTAATCAAAGAGTTGGCGTGGATTTTATCAGACTCAGATTGCAGAGGCAAGCAGCCAAGGTCAGATAGGTCCAATTGTTTAACAGCGGTGTGCCGAATAATGTAGCTTACTTTATCCCACCAAAAGAGCTTGTCCGTGCCAATGTGACCAGTGGTGAGGAACATTGTTGCTGGGATATGGTATTTTTTAAGAATAGGATAAGCATAGAGGTAGTTGTCCTTGTAGCCATCATCAAAGGTAATCACCGCCGCCTTCTCAGGGAGAGATCCTTGCAGTAAATGATGTGCCAATCTGTCGAGAGAAAGAATCTCGAAGTTGTGGCAGAAATACTCCATTTGGCTTTCAAAAATCTGAGAGCTCAAAGGTTTAGGTCTAAGAGACCACCCAGCATACTCAGAACCAATTCGATGATATAAGAGAATAGCCACTTGAGATCCGGTGAGTTTTCTTCGGAGGAAAGCATAGGCATCTAGTAAGAGGAGGCGATTGGCAACCATAGCACCCACAGCAACTAGTGCCTTTGCTGAGCTACTCACTTCTCTTATCCTCCGTTGCTATTGGCCGAGTTGTAGCCGTGTTTACAGTACCATCTATCAACATCTTTGGTAAAATTCAGCCATGATTTTTTATCACAATAATAATGCAAAATTGTCTCATATTGCTTTGTCCACGTCTTTCTAAATGGGAAATCAGAGATATTGTTCATGTGCATTTGACTCAGCTGTGTGTATGGCTCTCGACCAGCTTATTATATGTTTCTTGAAGTCCGCTCAAATTTCTCTGCATATCTCCGCTTTGTCTAACTTTTTCATAGTTAATGATCGCGGTTTGATAACGCAAATCAGGATTTTGTAAAGCCTCCACAATTGACTCTGCAGCTTCCTGGAATGATCCTGGAGAAAAAAGAAAACCGTTTTCGCCGTGAATTATTAATTCTTGATTTGCAGCAATGTTAGTAACAACCGGGAAAGCCCCACAGGCCATGGCTTCCATTAAAGAGAGTGACGAACCGTCGGAGAGGGACGTAGAGACGTAAATTTGGGCGCCAAGCAGATTCTTTATTAGTTCCCGCTGGGTTTGGCCTCCCGTGAAACTGACAGATGAATCAAGGTTTAGCCTGGCAGCTAAATTCTGGAGACTTTTACGCCGGCTCCCTTCCCCGACTATTTTTACTTTGATCGATGGGATTCTCTTAATAACAAGCTGCAGAGCTTTAATCAGAGTCTCAACATCATATATCGGTTCTAAATGACGAGTGGAAATAATAGAAGAATCCTCCCTTACAATCCTCTCGGACTCCTTTATTTCCTTTATGCGATTCAGGTCCGTTCCATAGCTGAAAATTATGATCCTGGAGGGGGCAGCGCCAAGTTCTTTCAGCCTGTCGGACAGGTGGATGCCCTGCGCATGAATGCAATCGGATCTCTGAATGGTGTACTTGACTATCTCTTTAAAAAGACGATTCCTTTTGGGAGCGATCAAAATATCTGAGCCGATAGCTGAGATAACCAGGGGATGGAATCCGGAAAGCGCCCCGAGAAAGCCGTAACTCGATAGATAAACAGCGTGGACTATATCTGGATTGATCTCTGCTATCTTCTGTTTTACCCATGGAATTCCCAAAAGGTATGCCGCCCTCCTGCCCATCAGTTTTCTTGCGGGCCAGGCGTGGATCTTAATCCCGTCAAGCTCGCCCGACGCGAAGGTAACAACAGAAACCTCGTGGCCTTCCCTGCTGAAAAAGGCAGCAATATTTCTGAGGTGAAGGCTGCTGATGTTACCCAGATAGCAGATACGCATTCGTTTCAATGGTTTTCCCGGTACCAGAGTATGGTTTTGATCAGCCCCTCTTCTAAGCCGGTATCAGGTTCCCAACCGAAAGCTCCTCGAAATTTTGAATTGTCGAGGCAGCTTCTTTGCGGTCCGGCTGCTTGATCGGGCCTATAACGGGGGCTTATGTTTACTTTTATCAGTTTGACCAGCTTGCTAAAGACATCATTAACCGGGATTTCTATTCCGCTGCTCAGGTTAAATATCCCATTATTGCTCTTACTCATTGCAAGCATAAAAGCATCGATTGCATCGCCAATATACAAAAAATCCCTGGTCTGTCGTCCGTCACCATTAATAACAGGGGCGGTACCGGTAAGCAGCGACGTAGCTAAGCTCGGAATGACACCATCTTTCCATTGTCCTGGCCCGTACAAGTTACCCAATCTCAAGATTTGCCATTCGATCTGATTATGAGAGCAAAATTGATACAAAATCGTCTCCATCATAAGATTTGCCTGGCCGTAAAGGCTATTTGGTTGAGGCTGATATTCCTCAGGTGTGGGAATTAGCCCTGCATCGCTATAAATTGCGCCTCCGGAGGAAATCAGGATGACTTTTTTAGTCCCATGCCTGAGAGCCGCATTTAATAGATTCAGGAGTCCCTCTAAGAAGCTTAGACTGACTATAAATTCCTTGCTCATTATCGGCCGTCTCAGGTAGATCGGGCCGGCCAGGTGAAATAAGACATCGGGGGCGCTGCCACTAAATATTTTTTCAATTGCAGGGTCATTGATATTTGTTTTATACCAGGCCAAATCTGCTTTCCGCTCACGATTTTTACCGATATTTGTGTCAACCACTGCCACTGAATGACCGGTGTCGACAAGCCTGTCCACCAGGTGAGAGCCGATGAAGCCCGCACCCCCGGTTACCAGCACTTTCATGGTCTGTTTCTTCATTTACCCGTTACTTCTCCTGAGATCATCTATGCTCATAATATTGTCATCGCAAACATTGCCATATAGAGCAGCCATCTATGCACGGTGAATCACTCAATACAGTTAAGCAGCTCCGTAACACACCGTTGTGCGCTCTTCCCATCGTTGAAGGTACACAGCATCTTTACCAGGGCGGCCCTTTTCTCCGCGTCACGCTGCGGATTATCCAGGTAATCGATGATGCCCCGGAAAAGCTCCTCATAACTATAGCAGACCCGCACGGCCCCGGAGGCCACCACTTTTTTATAATGAGTGTAGTCGTAATAACGGCGGCTGGACTGTTCGTAAGGTAGTTCCATGTCCCCGTCAAAAGCGATGTTGAGAACTGGCTTCCCACACGCTGCCGCATCTATGGACATGGTGGAGGCCATATTGACATTGAGGACGCTGAATATCAGGCAGTCGCGCAGCGTCAGAAGCTCGTCGGGCGGTGGAAGCCAGCGGCTTACCGTATCTCCGGGACTCGCGCTTGGGCCGCATATCCCTATGGGAACTTTGCCGGGCAGGTGTTGATAGCGCGCGGCATAATCCCAGGGATGGCAACGCACCAGCACCTGAATATCCCCGGGGAGGCGTCCTGAATTGATGCTCTCTGCAAGCCGCTCAACGATTACCGGGTCATAGGGGGAAAGCCGTGGAGGAGCAGTGCTATAGAGAATAGTACGGCGGCCGGGGTCAAGTCCGTATTGGCGGCACCATGCTGTGTAATCCAGGCGCGGCGCAATGCTGTACACATCAAACTGGGGAATACCGACGACTTTAACTCTTTCAGCGTGGTATTCAGGATAGCCATTTAAGATCTCTTCCCTCATTACATTATTCCACACCAGCACACGGTGGAAGCGCTGGTTGATCACGCCCTTGCTTGTGAGGTTATCCCAGCTGGGTATGAAGCAGGCACAGGGAACATTTCGGCTCATAGCAGCCCTGAACAGAGACTCCTCCCTGTATTCGAACGGGCTGGTGCCCACCACCAGCGCAGGGTGGTGCCGTTCGATGACACCTGCGTAGAACCGGTCCCTGTTCACCAGGAAGTCGGCTGCCTCGCTTATCGAAATTAAATTCTTGCTCAACGGCAGACGGGTAAAATGGCGCAACAGCACTCCGCCGGCTCTCTGGTATAGCGCCCGCCTCTGTGCCTTCTCCCGGATCAATTCGGTCTCAACGCGGTTTGCCTCCAGGAAAACCTTCTTGCGAAACTGCCGGAACAGTCTCCATGACGCTGGTTCCGGCCGATCAGTCAACGTTTCTTTGGTGACCCTATTTTTCCCCGTCCAATTCGACAGCTCTACCTGAGCGGTCTCTGTCACGAGAACGATCACGTCGTGTCTTTCTGTTAGCTGGTCCACGATCCCCGTGTAAATCATGTTCCGGATAGTCCAGCCATTTGGCAACGACAGAAACAGTTTCTTTCTCATATCACGACTCAGGCAGGCTCCTCTTGATCGCCGGCCATGACAGCAGAATACCTAAATAGACCATCATTAATATGCTTATGGTACTATGCACGAACATCGTACCACTGTTCAACATTTCAGCGCCCAGTGAGTGGGCAGCAACCAGGAAACAGGTGAAACCGGCAGCAGCCAGAAAGAAGAACTCCCTGCCACGGCCGGCCTCGCTCCGCCACATCCAGAGCAGTTTGATCCAGATGAAGATAAGCATTCCGGCTATAAAAATGGCGCTGATCAGACCGCGCTCGGCCAGGACAGTCAGGATCAAGCTGTGAGCTCCTGAATAACCCGCTGTGCCGCCAGTTTCTTCTAACATCAGCGTACTGAAGCTGCCCAACCCGTTCCCTGTAAGTGGCGCATCGTAGAAGGAGCTGACGGCAAAACTCCAGATCTCCGGCCGGCCCGTAGACATAAACGCGCTGAGCCTGTCGGGGTCAAATGACACCAGGTCAGCCCAGGACGGGAGACTTAGCCTTCCCAGCCAGAGATTAGAGACTTGGCCAGACACGAAGAATGATAAGACGACGATCAATATAATCACCGCAAGTATGAACTTCTTATTCCGAAGCATAGAAGGTCGAAGAAAGGTAACCACCGCCAGCAGGCCGCCCAGCACAAAGACCGTGCGGGAAAAGGAAAGGATACAGGCCAGCAGCGTTACACCCACTATGATGACTCTCCAGAGAACGGGCCGCGAATTGAGCCGCCAGAAAAGGAAAGGCCAGCTAAGGAAGATGACCCCTGCCGCATAGTTTAGATCAGAGGCATTACGAGCTAATCCAATGCTGCCGTACTCTTTGACAGCCGTAGCCAGGAATGTGAGGATGATCAAACCTGCAAGGAAACCTACAACTCCTATGGTTATTGCCCCTGACAGGCGTTGCAGGCTACCGCCTACTTTGAAGAATGGATACAATGCCAGGAAAAACACCGCAGGCATAACCACGCCTATTATATACAGCATTATCACACTATCGGGCGCGTTATTTCCCAGAATAGACAACAGATTAACAAGAATCCACCCTGCAGCGACAAGCAGATATCGCCTGCTGATCGGCCTGGGTATAAGAAATAGAATCAAAGCCAGAAGTAATAAGAGGTAAAACGTAGAACGGATCAAAGATGCCCCGGGGGGCGCGTCCCACAGCAAGGCCAGCTGATAAAAGTAACCCCATAGCATGGCTATTAAATATAGTGGGACCAGGTAGGTAACAGGCAGTGGGGATCGCATGGAAAAAACAAGCAATAAAACACCGGCAGCCAAAAAGACGGGAATCAACCCCCCGCGAATTCCAGGAAGAGGCTCGGAAAGGAGATCACCGACCGCAAAGTAACCGATAACAAAAAGCAGTGCAGCCAGCGGGATAAACCACAGGAGGACAGACAGTAACTTCGGATACCATGTCATACCGCTTCCGCCGGGCCCCACGGATTCCTCAATGGAATTAGCTCCTGTAATGTGGGATATACTCTTAATGGTCTGCACTCCTTTAGTTGGACAGGTAAGATCAGGATAGACTTGTATTGGTGCGCCAATCTTACATACACCAGCGGTCCGGTTTCAATGGTTCACTCCATCTTTATTTCAGATCTTTTAATCCTATTATCTCATCCTGCCCTATGGTTCTTCCTGCTGTTTTACCTATCACCTCTTTTATTCTGTCCGGTGATAGACCTGCTCCCGGCCTTTTAAAACATATCATGCTTTCCGTTATTTCTTCACCAGCTTTAATTATACGCTTTGCAACTATGCTTTTCTGAGCCCACTCTTTGCTGCCCAGTTCTTCCCTGGAAGGCTTTTTTTGATGTCTGCCCAGGGCTCCTTTTACTTCCCTGATTTGCCTGACCATCTCAATTAGTTCCTTATCATCACACGACACAAGACAATCCTGCGAACCTGGAATATACTTGTCGATTGCAATATGTTTTTCTATCATGCAAGCACCGATTGCCACCGCAGCCAGTGGAATATGAAAGCCGATGGTATGGTCTGAATACCCTGTAAGAAAACCGAGATTCCGCAGCACGGGAATGGCATAAAGATTCACGCGATTGGCTGGAGTGGGGTAAAGTGTGACACAATGAAGTAATATCAGGTTTCTGTTTCCCGTCTTCAAGATGACTTTTATTGAATCTGTTATCTGACCTAAATTAAACATTCCTGTCGAGAGAATAACCGGTTTTCCCCTTGAAGCTATTTTTTCAATATATCCGTAATTCTGTAATTCTCCCGAGCCGATTTTAAAAGCAGCGGGCTTCAGTCTGTTGTCAAGGAAGTCGAAGCTCTCTTCATCGTGCGCGCTGGCTAAAAATGTAATCCCTCTTTTGTCGCAGTAGTCTTTGATTACCTCAAACTTGTCGTATGACAATTCCTTTGATTTCATCCTTTCGAACCAGGCAGGGCTTGCAGTTTTACTTATGAAATTTTCGGCTTTGAAAATTTGAAACTTGACAGCATCCGCTCCCGCATTAACTGCTATGTCCACGAGTCTTTTTGCGTTCTTAAGACTTCCGAAATGGAGCGCTCCCGCTTCAGCTACAACATACACGGGATGCGTATCACTGATTATTTTATCATCGATGATTATTTTTATTAGCTTCATGGGATTCCTGTGCAGAATACTGCGGAGCCGGCAACCTGGAGCTTCTCTCGAATATTCATTCTATGTTTAAAAATACAATTTCTCAACTTGTCTTGATTCTTCCGATTGCCTTTTCAATTATAAATCTCTGTGTCTTGAACCAGGCGTCTCTTGTCGAGCCGGCAATATGAGGAGTGATTATAAGATTATCATGACTCCCGGCGTATTCCACAAGAGGGTGATTTGATACTTTACCAGGAAATGAAGGTTCAAATTCTCCGTCCAGGACATCCAGAGCTGCACCGGCAATCTTTCCGCTTTCAAGGGATTCGAGAAGTGCCATTGAATCAACTACCTCTCCCCTTGATGTGTTGATAAAATAAGAATTACTTTTAAAACAGGAAAACCTTTCCCTGTTAAAGAAATTCCGGTTTTTCTCTTCCAGGGGAATATGTACCGTGATAATATCCCTCGTTGATACAAGCTCAGCTATCGAATTTACTCTCGTTGCTTTACTCCGCCTGCGGGGCGATATATAGGGATCATAGTATGCAGTATCCATTCCAAAGCATGAAGCATATCTGGCGATCATAGTTCCCAACCTTCCCAATCCCACGATACCCAGGGACATCGAGGAAATCATCTTCGGCCCGCCAAATTCCCATCTGTTCCAGTTTCCCTCTAACACGGAATTAAAGGCCGGGGGGATTTTTCTGATAAGGGCTAACATCAATCCAAAGGTAAATTCTGCCGTAGGTGTGATTTTTCTTAAGAAAGCACGCTCTCCCTTTAAGGAAATCACACTTATCCCCCTTTTACTGGCGTAATCAACGTCAATATGCGGGACGCCCGTCGTATTGGTCGCTATAATCTCAAGTTTTGGCGCCAGATCAATAAATTCTGCTCCAAAATAGTAACCCAGCGGAGCAAATACAGCTGTTACATCTTTGAGAATTTCTTTATCAACAAGAGACGGGTCCCTGAGCGTCAATACTTCATAATTTTTGCTCAGTAATTCTATGTTGGAAGGATCATAGTGCAGAATTTCAAAATACAGGGCTTTTTTCATGACGGTTTATTAGATAAAAGGAATTCTGCTATTTTCAAATCTATGGGGTCGTTTATATCAAATGCGGTTATCGAATCAATGATCATGGGTAAACAGGTCTTCCCATACAGGCTTTTTTGTCTGACGAGTGTCCCATACCTGAAGGCATACAGGTTGCCGAAGGCATAAAATCTTGGCTTTTCCTGCCTGTTGGTATTGTGGTAGTGTTCTTTCGGTAAAAAAAAATCAACGCTGCCATCCGCCCTTATAGTCCTGACATTGTACGGATGGAAAACATGGGCTATTTCTATCACACTGGTTACGGCATCGGCATCGGGATGGCTAATAAGCATCTTCACGGCGCTGTCAATCTGTCGGCTTTCAACAAACGGGGAGGTGGGCTGCAACATTAATATTATCTCGGGCTCATAACTATCCTTTTCCCTCAGTCGTTTCACAGTGTCGTACAGGGCATCGATCACATTGCTGTTGTCTTTTGCCAGCTCGGGAGGACGCAAAAATGGGACGTCGGCGCCTAAGGATCTGCATATCTCCGCGATCTCGTTGGAGTCCGTGGAAACAACAGTTCTATTTACATATTTTGATCCCCTGGCTGCATTGATGACATAGCTTATCAGAGGTTGCCCGCCGAGAAGCGCGATATTTTTCTTGGGAATGCCTTTTGATCCCCCCCGTGCAGGGATCAGCGCCATTATTTTTCTATCAACCATATATAATAACTAATTCATTTTCCACTTTACTGTTGGAGCAATCACCGAAGTGTCGATATTGTCTTTATGCTCCATTATCCTTTTGAACATACTGTTAATTAAGGTGTCTGAAAGCAAGTGTGGTTTTAAACCAAGTTCAGGCAGTCTCGTATGCACCGGATTATAATAATGTTCCTCGCTTTCAATTCGGGGATTTGGAAAATGCTCTATATTTATTTTAAGTCCCATTTTTTCCCCACATTTCTTTGTGATATTTGCGAGATCCATTACCGAAAACAGTTCTGTAAATTGATTAAATACCCGGTATTCTCCTTCTTTTGCGGGGTTAAGCACTGCAAGTGTTACACACTGAAGAGTGTCAACCATATTCAAATAACCTCTTGTCTGGCCGCCTTTTCCATATACCGTTAGCGGGAACCCAATCACCGCCTGAGCCAAAAATCTGTTTAAGGCCGTCCCAAAAAATTCATCATAGTGAAAACTGGTAACAAGCTCCTTATCAAGAACTGTTTGTGGAGTATCGATTCCATACACTACGCCCTGATTTAAATCAGTGGACCTCAGCCCCCATATCCTGCAGGCAAAATGGATGTTATGACTGTCATGTACCTTCGTTAAGTGATAAAAGGAACCTGCCATCTTGGGGTACGGTAAGGTATCTTTCCTCCCTTTATACTCAATCGTGATAAAACCCTCCTCAATATCGATATTGGGAGTGCCATATTCACCCATTGTGCCCAGTTTTACCAGGTGACATTTTGGATTAAATTTTTTAATGGCAAATAGTACATTCAAAGTACTGGAGACATTATTTACCTGTGTGTAAACAGCATGCCCCCTGTCGATCATTGAATAAGGAGCAGACGGTTGTTCGCCATAGTGAATTACAGCATCAGGAGTAAATTTTTCAAAAGCTGCAAATAAAAAGTGATGATTATTTATATCACCGATTTTCACTTCTATCTTTTTCCCTTGTACCCTCTCCCACACCTTGGCTCTTTCATGCAAAGTCGCTATTGGCATCAGGGGTTTGACATTTACCTCTGTCTCCCATTGCCGCTTGGCAAAGTTATCTATCACCATTACTTCATGCCCCATGTCTGAGAAATGCATGGCTGTCGGCCATCCAAGATATCCGTCTCCGCCCAATACAATGATCTTCATAAGTTCCTCCTAATAAATTATTTAATAAGTCATCCTTTTTTCAATCAGTCTCTGATTTATCTCTGCATTCTTAAGAATTCTGACTATTTTTTCTGCACACTTACCGTTACCGAAGACATGGCCGCAGTATTTCAATTTTTCGCGGAATTTTCTATCGTGGAGCGCCATATTTATGGCCTGGTATATAGAAGCCGTTTTCGGCTCCGCATCAATGACATTTTCTTCTCTGAGTCTTCCCATCTGCCTTTTTCCCACGTTTACTACAGGTAATTTGAAATAGGGTGCTTCAATTAACCCTGAACTCGAGTTTCCTATAAGTACTTTTGTACAGGAAAGCAATCCCAGGAAATCAGGCGCTTCAATATTTTTATAAATGTGGAATTGATCAGAATGTGACACTTCGTTTATTGCATCTATTATACCCTGATACCCCTGATCAGAACAGGGATATGTAAGGATAACCTTTAGGTTGGACCTCTTAACTGCCCTCAGGACATTTCTCATATCCCTGTACGAATTTTCAGGTTCAGTGGTAACGGGGTGATAAAGAACCATCACAAAGTCTTCATTATTAGAAAGTCTAAATCTTTTCCTCACTTCTTTAGCGGGTGTGTACATCTTTGCCTTTATGAGATCGACATGAACATCTCCAACCACATGGACCCTCCATTTCTCCTCTCCCATTTTAGCAATTCTCATGGCGCTGTCTTCTGTTGCCGGAAGGTGGATGTGTGAAAGCTTTGTAATGGCATGCCTGAACACCTCATCAACATTTCCGGAGACATCCCCTCCCTGAATGTGGGCAATCGGTATATTCAGATTAGTGGCTGCAATGGCAGATGCAAACACTTCTCCCCTGTCACCAATTATCAGCAGTATATCGGGTTTTAACCTGCTGAACGCGCGGGCCATCTTATGCATACATAATCCCATTGCCTCTGTCCTGCTCACGGAAGTATCATTTTCCTGTTTGATAGCCACTTTCTCAGCCACACTGAACCACCCTTCGACCTCTTTGGTCGTATAACCGAATTTCCTGGAAAGATGCATATCTGTCAGGATAAGCTGGAGTTCAAGATCAGGATCTTTTTCTATCAGCTGCATGGTTCTAATTAAGGCGCCGAACCCCCCTCGCTTGCCGGACAGGACACAGATTTTCCTTTTCATATCGCTTACGTTTCATACCTTAATCGGTGCATAAAATTGAGAAGGTCATACTACTTCTCTTGAAAGAACGGCCCTTTCAAACCGGTTGATGAAGTGCGTGTAAGATATTTATTAATAAGCAGCCTCTATCCTCACGGACATGGGCCACTTCACCCGCGATCTGGTAGTGCACGTCTGGCCAGATAGTATAGCCCCCTGTCCTGACATTTGAAAGTCGTTGTTTCAGCGCTTTCTGATACGACCGATAGCATTGTACATGAGACTAACGACTTTTGCAAACTCCTCCATCCGCAGCAGGGCTGCCATGCCGGAATAGACTATTATGCCCAGCAATATCAACGAGCCTAACTGCAGGATCTGCTGCCACACCGAAGCGGGACTCTGAAAGAAAGGCTGCGACAGGTTACTCACTATCCAGATCGTGATACCCATCACCGCGGAGGCAAAAATCATCTTTGCCAATGACACAGCTAACCGCCGCCCATCAATGCTTTGTAGCTTCCTCCGCAAGCCGAACAGCAGGAGCAGGAAGCTCACGGTCGCAGCAAGCGAAGTGGCCAGTGCCAAACCGTTTTGAGCCATGTAATCCACAAGAGCCAGGCTGAGGACGATCTTCATCACCACCATAATGATTACGATCATTGTCGGCGTCCGCGTATCCTGCAGCGAATAAAATGAACGCAGCATTATCACGTTCCCTCCAAAGGCTATGAGGCCAAACGCGTAGAACATCAGGGCGCCGGCAGTCATGCCGGTAGCTACTGCATCAAAGGCCCCCCTCTCAAATAAAACCCGGACGATCGACTCCCGCAACACTATCATCCCCATAGCTGCCGGAACCATCAAGAACCACACTGTCCGGACACCTTCGGATATTGTCTTTCGCATCAGGTCCAGTTTGCTTTCAGCGGCCTGCTCTGCCAGCGTGGGGAAAATGGCGGTACCCACGGCCGTTGCGAAAATGCTCCAGGGTAAGTGCATGACGACGTAGGCGAAGTTCAATGCGGAAATGCTTCCCTCGGCCAGCCCGGAAGCCAGGAACCGGTCTATAATTACATTGAGCTGGTTCACCCCCGAGCTTACCAGCAGAGGTAGAATCAGCCAGCCGACCTTTTTCACGCCTGGATGGAATAAGTCCAGGGTCAGGCTATAATATTGTCTCTTCTTTGCCATGACCCCAATCTGCGCCAGCATTTGACCGGCGGCGCCGATAACCACACCCACAGCAAGGCCGGCGATACCGAACCGGCCGGCCAGCAGCAGAACTCCAGCGATGATTCCCACGTTATAGAGCAAACTGGCGAAAGCCGGGGCAGTGAAGTGTTGATAAGCATGGAGGATCGCCGTAAACAGGGCGGCCATCCCCAGCAAGACTATGGCGGGCGACATCGCTTTGGTGAGCATTACCGCAAGCGCCATGGTCCCCGTATCAAACCCCGGCGCCAAGATCGGAACTATAAACGGCGCTGCTACAACAGTGAACACGGTACTCAGGAGCAGGAAGATAAGGATTCCGTTTATCAGGCCGCTGGCAACGTGCCAGGCCTCCTTTTCACCATGTTTATTTCTGTAGTCGATGAACACGGGAATAAAGGCTCCTGTAATGGCGGTGGCAACAAGCACCATGATCACACCGGGGATTATATTTGCCACCAGGTAAGCATCGGTCTGTGCAGAAGCGCCGAACTGCTGCGCGATTACCATATCCCGTACCAGGCCGAGTATATGGCTTGCGACTGCCGTCACAGTCAGAATGATGGTTGCCTGGATCACCGGTTGTCTGCTGATCTTTGACGGAGCGCTTCTATTTTGCATCTCTCATTTTTCTCTTTATACCTGTGATAGAGGGTGCAATATCCTGCCGGCATTTCCAACCGGAGTTGTCCGGTTTCGGAAGTGCAGTCCAAGATCCGTGCCTGGAAACCGGACTCCGACTCTAATTATTTGGAGCAATATTTCGCGTTATCTCCAAAACAGTCAAAGTCTTTCCTTGCCATGGGATTGTCTTGATCTCTCTGGCCTGCGGAAACTGGAGTCGGACCTCCGACGGGTTATCCGTCAGGATCTGGTTTCCTTTTACCTTTTGCATACGTCCTTTTTCATAGACAAAATAGATACTGTTCTTTATTTCTTCCTCAGTACTGACCCATGAGGTCCCGGCATATTTCTCATTAAAAAAAAGGCCGTAAACACACAACAGCCTTTCTTTCTCATACATTTTATTCCAATCTTCCACGTAGACACCGAATTCCTTGGCAGGGACTTGATTCAAAACAGGTGCAGCGCTGTAGAAGAAGTCTGCCGTCTGCCTGTCTTTGATAACTTTATCGTACGCGAAAGCGCCGTTATAGGCGGGGCACCAGATGGCAATCATAACCATGAATAGCAGTATGGCTGTGGGTGATTTCAGATATTCTATAACCGCCAGCCACCCTATAATAATGAGTGGAATAACAATGTATGCCATCCTGATAATGTTGGGCACATCCCTGGCTTCAGGATGCATAAAAGCATAATAGTGATCAATTCCAAACTTGAGAGCAAAGCAAATACAGACCAGACAGATGATTGCATAAACTGAATCAAACTTATATTTAAAAAAGAAGTTAAATTTACTCGAAGGCTGCCGGTTTTTTTCTTGCAGCAATGTGGCCAAATATATTGCCAGGGCCAAAGAGCAGAAGACAATGGCAGGATAAATATAATTGTGTTCACCTTGCCAACGTCTCGTGACGGCATTTGCTAGCACAAGAAACACGACAAAACTGACTGCCGCGAAACATAAATTTCGAGTTAAATTTTGTCTATAGGCGCCTATTAAGATTGCTATCGAAATAACGACGGGTAGATAATATTGACGTAGAAAGATGTCAAAGTATGAAAGCCTTGGGGAATCATATATGAATGCATATCCTATACCAAAGTATTTCAGCATAATTTGTGCTTGCCATACAAAGAGATCCCTGATGGATTCCCACCCGAATACTATAAAGGTGGCGAACAAGATTACCAAGGTGCTAACCGTGAAGCCGAGTAGAAACTTTGTGGATTCGCCCCGTTTACGTTCTACGGCGATGAGTATTATGAAAAGAATCAGAATTGCAATGCCGGAAATCTTACTGAAACAGCAGAGTGCCGTAAATACGCCCGCTAAAATCATTGGGTCAAATAGCCTGTTTTTATATTTCGCGGAAAAGAAAATGAATGCTAAGAGTGCAAAAAGTGCCATTGTCTGGTCGGCATATATATAGGTGCCATAGGCAAGAAAAGAATATGATGAAATCAGCAATATGCCTGCAAATAGACCGGCTAAAAAGCCTTTCTTTATATAACACCAGAAAACACTGATAAATATAATCAGCAAATTGACGGTGGCGATATAGTACATTCCGGCCATATAGTCAGGAGAGAATGCCTGGCAAAACAGGCGAAGGCCGGTAACTAATACTATGCGATCAATGAATTGGAAGTAAACCATATGACCGGCAACTGCCAGCGGGCTTATGGCTATTTCGCCCCAAACTGCGGGGCCCAGATACGTCAACGGGTCACCGGTCTCAGGCAATGTCCAAAAATTTTGAACTAAATAGTACGCGTATATTGCCGGCAACAGCAACAGGATCAAAATCTGAAGGATACTGGCCTTGTTGAAGCCGGGCGGTTCCGCAGGCCGGGACTGAGATGCTGGTTTGGGGGCCAGGGTGGGTTTGCTTGGAGTTACCTTAACCAATTTTAACGTTCCCGCGGTTCAAAAATAAATTACCGCTATCTCTTTGACCATCCGGATGATATATTGTACCTCTGTGTCTGTTAATTTGGGATATAGCGGGAGAGTGATTGTGCTGTCACCTATGCTCTCGGCCTGGGGGAACATGCCTCTTTTATACCCGAATGTCTGCCTGTAATAAGACAGCAAGTGTATGGCCCTGTAATTTACAGCTACGCCGATGCCTCGTTCCTGAAGCTGTGCCAGCGTAATATCGCGTTTTTCTGGCGGAACAAGTATTGTGAACATGTGCCTGGCGCTTTTAGAGCCGGGTAAAACCGTGTGGCAGGTGATACCCGCTATATCTTTAAATGCTTCTTCGTATAAGCGGCAAATTTGTTGGCGCCTCTGCCAGTTTATTTCAATGTTCTCTATCTGGTTAAGCAAGAGCGCGGCCAGGATGTTACTCATATTGTATTTCCAGCCGAGCATCTCCATGTCCCAGTGCTCATATCTCCTGGAATATCTCTCAGCCGCCCCCTTACTCATTCCATGCAATCTCAGTTTCCTTAGAACTTCAGCAATTTTCCCATTGTTGGTGCTGACGGCGCCACCTTCCCCTGATGTAATGTTTTTCGTAGCATAATAGCTGAAGCAGGCTGCGTCACCAAGCATGCCGGGCCGTATGCCGTCACGTACCCCTTCAATACAATGGGCTGCATCTTCTATGATAATTAAGCCGTGCCTGGCGGCAATCTCCTTCATCTTTTTCATATCGCACATCTGGCCGTAAAGGTGCACCGGCAAAATAGCTTTTGTCTTCGCGGTTATGGCGCCCTCTATAAGATCTACATCCAGGTTACCGGTATCAGGTTCGACGTCGACGAATACGGGAGTAGCCCCGGCATGTATTATTGCGTTGGCAGTAGCTATGAAGGTCATGGGAGTGGTAATTACTTCATCTCCGGCGCCGATACCATAGGCTAAAACGGCCAGATGCAACGCTGCCGTACAGCTATTTACGGCGGCCGTGTATTTACACCCAAGGTACTGAGAAAACCTGTTTTCAAAATCCTCCACCACATCGCCATGTGTAAGAAAGAGGGAATTCAATACTTGCACTACATTATCGATATCCCGTTGACTGATATTGTGTTTATAAAAGTCTATTTTCATGATTTTGTGTCACACCTTGCTGCAAACATAGATTATGCCGGCAAAGGCAGTGTCCCGGGGGCGGACCGTTTTCACCTCGAAGTTCAAATTATTCAAAATCCCGTACCAGTATTTCGATGTCCGGAAATAGCTTTTGCTGAACGGGTATAAAATCCGGTCGGATAAATAGCTGGCCCAGTACCTGTAGAAAGGTTTGGCGGCGGGGTCAACTTCAGATATCACTAAGATTCCGCCTTTCCCCAGGCTTTGAGCTGCTCTATCAAGCACAATCTTTTGATTTGACGGCGAAACGTGATGAAGAAAATCCGTCATTATTATACCTGAACAGGTAGGCCAGTCCCATTTTATGGCATCCCGTGCCAGAAATTCTATATTCCCCCTTTTACCGATCGTCTGCATTGCAGCAGCTATTCTCTTACTGTTCATGTCAATCCCGGTAATCCGGTTACCCGGTAAATTCAAACTCAAATAGTTTGCCAGCACGCCGTAACCACAGCCGGCGTCAACAATCAGGCCCCCGTGCGGAATAAATTGCAAATAATATTCCAGCTTTAAAAGCCTGAACCTTGCAGCCACGTAAAATTTAACGCGGATATTTTGATCATCATAGAGCTTGATAAGATCATTGATCATGCTGATGTTAATTTCTCTTCCCTGCCAGTACCAGTAAGGAAGCCCCGAAAGGTAAATCTATATAACGGATAAGATATTTCTCCGATCTTAAGAATGCGAGGAAAATATCATTGATAACGGGGATTGTTTTATATTCCAGGGAATTAATACTTCCTCCGTCCATTTCCTTATTATTAAATAGCTTCCCGATTAGCCTTGAGGAAGCCAGTAACGGAAAAAGAGAACACATGAAATATGTAACTTTATTCACCGAAAAACCGCTGCGCTCAAGCTTAGCTATAAGGTCTTTTTTGCTGTAGCGCCTTCTATGGTGTGCCTTTTCATCTTTTTTACTCCATAAAAACTGGTAAGCGGGGACGGTTAAAATCAGGTAGCCACCCGGTCTCAGGGCTTTGCGGATTTCAGATAACGCTTTACCGTCATCTTCGATATGCTCAAGCACATCAAACAGTCCGATGACCTCGTATTCCTCTTTAAAAGGCAATGCAAGGGTATCTATTTGATAGAGGGGTACTTCACCGGTTCTCTGCCTGCAGAGCCGGAGGCCCTCCCTGAAAAGGTCACAACCTTCCATATTGATATTATTCCGCCTTAAATAATTCAGGACGCTACCATTACCGCAGCCTATCTCAAGCATTCGGGCGTTATCCAGGCCGGGAACACTTCTCTTGAGGACGTCCAGGATGATTTCTTTCTTGCCCACGTGCCAGAAATGCGTCTGCTCCATCTTGTACAGAAACTTAAAAGCCCCGGCATCGAAGCTATCCCGGCTCACATGCCAGTCGATGAACGAAGGGAATCCATCAACCGTGGGATATTTAACAGCGCATTTGTCACATAAATACGCGTCATCGAGGACAGAGAGGGCCCCCTGGCATTTCGGACAATATAAATCCATAGTGATCAGCTTTAATGATACTCGATCCTGCCATCTCTTGTCTTGATGGGCACATGCCGCATCCATAGCTGTTTAGCCCACCAATCGCGGTTTTGTCTGTACCATTCAATGGTACTGGTCAGGCCGTCATCGAATTCAACCGTCGGCTTCCAGCCCAGGGTTTCGCGTGCCTTTACTGTGCCCGCAGTATGCCTGGTCACCTGTCCGGGGCGGTCGCCTATATTGGTAATCAGCGACCTATGCTTATTCATTCTTTCAAGAACCGATTCAGCGATTGTTTTTATTGCCACATCCTTACCAGTGCCGATATTGAACACCTGCCCCCTGACCTTATCCAGGCTTGCATGAATGACAAGGTCCAGCGCTTCGCACAAATCGGTCACATATGTCCAGTCCCTGGTGTTTTTGCCGGAGCCATGGACGGTCAGGGGTTCGTCGAGTATGGCGCTGGTGATGAAGCGCGGGATAACTTTTTCCAGGTGCTGGTTGGGGCCGTAGATATTGAAAGGACGGATTGTAATGGCAGGTATGTTGTACGTTGACCAGTAAGAATATACCAGTCTGTCCGCTCCGACCTTGGCAGCGGCATAGGGGCTGGGTGGGTTAAGCGGATGGTCCTCTGACATGGGGTTGGTCAGGGCGGTCCCGTAAACTTCGGATGTGGAAATATGAATAAAGCGGTCAATCGAATCCTGGTATTTAAGTACGGCATTGGCGACTATCTGAGTGCCCAATACATCAGTTTCAAAAAAGATGGTGTTGTCGAATATTGACCTGGCAACGTGGGATTCGGCCGCAAAATGGATGACCGTATCCGCCTTTGATACTAATTCACCGACCAGTTCGCCATTTTTTATATTCCCATACCAGAAAGAAAACCGCTTATCATTCTTGATATTTTCAGGTATGTTTTCTATGTTGCCGGCGTAAGTAAGAGCATCAAGGACGACGATATGGCAGCCGGGGTAATTTTCAAAAATATACTCTACAAAATTGCTGCCAATAAATCCGGCGCCGCCGGTAATTAAGATAGTTTTCATTGTTTTTAATCCCGATCTAATCGTTTTTTAATGCGCGTGGCCCCCTATTGGCCATAAAGAAGTATTAGCCCCAAGAGTTATTTTTATACTATTTATTATCTCATCAGCTTTTACCTTGCTCTGTTGATTTGCGCGTTGAACATCCTCTATTACTACCGTACCGTCGCCTGTCAGGACTCTTACGCCCCTCCCACGTAATATCTGGGTTACACGGCCCGGTATACAACCAACATATCTCTTGTTTTCGTTGTCTAAAGCAGCTCGCCAAACATATAGCTTTTCTAAACGGGAGCCAGTTTTCAAGTAGGTAAAAGCTCCAGGATATGGATCCGTTAGGCCCCTTATCAAATTGTAGATTTCACTCGCAGATTTTGACCAATCTATTACTCCATCTTCTGGGGTGCGCTTACAGGTATAAGTAGCCTGGGTATGATCTTGAGGAACTCGCGCCGCTTTCCCTGACGCTATCAAAGGAAGATTTTCGCTGATTAGTTCTAAATACAGCGATATGATCCGTGCGTCCAGTGTATTAGCGTTATCCAAAATATCTATTGCTACCGTTTTTTGAGCTATTATATCTCCTGCGTCTACCTCATCTGCAATATAGATCATGGTAGCTCCAGTCGATTTTTCTCCGTTTATTATTGCCCAGTTCATGGGTGCAAATCCTCTATATTTTGGAAGTAGCGAGTCATGTATGACGATGCATCCCTTCGATGGAATTGAATATTGTTCCTTACATAACATATATCTCCAACCAACTACTAATATAAGATCCGGCTGTAGTTTTATTAAAATCTTTGTTGTATCGTCTTTGTTAATTGTGCCGTGCTTGAAGACAGGTATTCCCATTTTTGCAGCTATGTCCTGCACCTTTTCATACCATATTTTTTCATGTTGATCTTCTTCGAAATAGAATACGGCAATGATTTCTTCGTGAAGCTCTAGTAGTTTGCCTAATGTGGCTGAACCTTTATTTTTACCACCGAAAAGTACTATCTTCATGGTCAATTATCAGATGACTGATTAAGCTCCCCTTTAACAATTATATTCTACAGTCTCACCTAAGATTTACAATGCGGCAAGACTGATAGCATGTTTAATCAGACAATCCGCCAATTTGTTCTCGTATTATATACTCTGGTTTGTTCTTTACCTCTCTGCTCATTCTACCGATATATTCACCAATGATACCGAGCGAGAGCAATTGCACTCCAGCAAAAAAGGTGATTAATATGGTGAGAGTGGCGAAGCCAGGAATACTATATCCGCGGAAAATATATTCAAGGAAATAGAATGCCGTTAAAATGAATGCGATAATCCCGAGAAATACACCAGCGAATGTTGCGATTTTGAGCGGTAGTTCAGTAAGCGAGACAGCCATATCCAGCGTAAGGCCGATCAGCTTCCATGGCGTGTACTTCGACTTTCCACTATGGCGCTTACTATGTTTTACTTCTACCATCCCGACCTTGTAACCCATCCAGCACAGTAATCCATCAAGGAACTTGCTTTTCTCGTTCAGCAACTTGAGTTGATCGATTGTGTAAGACCGTAGTGCCCTGAAGCCGCTCAAATTAGTCGTTTCCACGGGTAATGCCCTGGATAGCATCCACTTGACAAACTGAGACCCTGCCCGTCTGAATGCCGAGTGCTTACGCTTTAAGAATACCCCAAATACTATATCGTACCCCTCACTAAGTTTCTTAACAAGTTTGGGTATCTCCTCCGGCGGATTCTGCAGGTCCGCGTCTATTGTTATGACGATCTCGCCCCCGGCGGTATTAAATCCCGCCATGACCGCAGGATGCTGCCCGAAATTACGAGTAAGCCTGATAATCTTGACATGGTTATCCTGACTGTGCAAATCGCTGAGTATCTGAAAGGATCTATCGGTGCTGCCGTCATCGACATATAAGATTTCGTAGGCCTTACCCAATCCCTGCATCACACCGCTGAGGCGATCATGAAGGATAGGCAGGTTGCTTTCTTCGTTGAATACCGGAATTACTACTGAGAACTTTAATTGGTTACCGGGATCAGTACTGTTCATGAAATCGCTGTCCTGCTACTTTGCCTGTTGGGCTATTTTATCATTTTTAATAAATATTTGGCTCTCAGGGCAGGTCATTCGGCCTGCCCTGAGAGCCTCGAGGCAAATATGTTGACAGCGATAGCGCTCTTATTTAGGTTTTGGTTTCATCCCCGGGTCCGGTTGTAAGCGGTTGACGAAGTTACGGCTGTTGGCGTTAGCTGCGGCATTGGTGCACCAGCCGGACGCGTTGCCCGCCCAGACTCTCCAGTAGTAGGTAGTGCCGTCGTTGGGGAAGCCGGTCACTGTTCTGGAAGTTACGTTGCCCACATCGGCATTAAATTTCCTGGTTGCCGAACTCCATGAGGGGCTGGAATTTACCTCCAGCCAGTACCTGGCGGCTCCCGTTGACGATTCCCAGGAGAAGTCGACGGAGGTAACTGAAACAGTGGCGCCGTTAGCCGGCGAAGCTAAAGTAGGGGCTGAGGGTATAACGCTGTTGACGAAGTTGCGGCTATTAGCGTTAGCTGCCGCATTACTGCAGTAGCCGTTAGCATTTTTAGCCCATACCCTCCAGTAGTACCTGGTGACGTCGTTTGACAGGCCGTTTACCGGCCTGGAAAGGACGTTACCGACTTCGGCGTAATATTTCCTGGTGCCTCCGGCCCACGAGGGGCTGGAATTGACCTCGAGCCAATAGCCGGTGGCGCCACTTGCAGCATTCCATGAGAGGTTTACCGTGGGTCCGGAGACAATGGCGCCATTGGAGGGCGAGGACAGTATGGGGGCAGGAGGCCGACCGCTGATACCGTTGATGAGGTTGCGGCTGTTAGAGTTAGCCGCCTCATAGGAGCACCAGCCGGACGCATTGCCCGCCCAGACCCTCCAGTAGAAGGTGGTGCCGTCGTTGGGGAAGCCGGTCACGCTTTTAGTTAGATTATTTCCCACATCGGCGTTATATTTCCTGGTGCCCGGGGCCCACGAAGGGCTGGAATTTACCTCCAGCCAGTACCTGGTGGCTCCCGCCGCCGTATTCCAGGAGAAGTCGATAGCGGTGCCTGGGACAGTTGCGCCGTTAGCCGGCGAGGCGAGGGTTGGCGCCGGCGGCCTCGCACCTAAGGTACCGTTAATGAAGTTGCGGCTTTTGGCGTTAGCCGCGGCGTTAGAGCACCATCCGTCGGGTGTGCCGGACCAGACACGCCAGTAGAAGGTGGTGCCGTCGTTGGGGAAGCCGGTCACGGTTTTGGTGAGAACGGTGCCCACATCGGCGTAATATTTCTTGGTGCTGGAACCCCAGGCGGAGTTGGGGTTGACCTCGAGCCAGTACCTGGTGGCGCCTGCCGCAGCGTTCCAGGTGAAGGTAACAGAGGTTCCCGGGACATTGGCGGCATTGTCTGGTGAAGCGAGATCGGGAGCTGCGGGGGTTACGGCAGCGATTACAATACTCAGCGCTTTATAGGATGCCAGACCGCCCGATACAACTTTTACTGTGAAGGTGAGTGTGGTAGGAGTTGTTGGTGTGCCGGATATTACACCGGTGCCCGGATTGAGGGTGAGTGGTGCCAAACTGCCGGAGTAAATCGACCAGGCATAGGTGCCGGTGCCGCCGGTAACGTGCAATGTCTGTGAGTATAGCGTGCCCACATTGCCTGGTGGAAGCGATGTGGTGGTTATATTAGGTGCCGAGCCGAAAACTTCCAGTTCGAAGGCCTTGTAAGATGCCTGGAGGGCATCCTTTACCTGTAGACCGAATTTATATCCGGGACCACTCTTGGACGTTGTCGGGGTACCTGAGAGAATCCCGGTAGTGCTGGCAGCAAGTCCGGGCGGGTATGCACAGTCGGCGCAACCGCCGGGTCCATAGAACGCCCAGGTCTTGGCGCCGCTGCCGCCCGTGGAAGCCAGCGTCTGGGAGTAAAACACCGATGTCTGGCCGTCCGGCAGCGGTGAATCGGTGGTCACCGTTATATCGCCGCCGCCGGGAGCGGATGTATATGCTGCTACCAGCCAGGGCTGGAAGTTCACATTAGCTGAAATGGCATCGCCATACGTAATGGCGCCGAGTGTGGCGTCGGTGTGGCTGGGCCCGGAGGCATCGCCCCAGTAGTTGAATTTGGCCTCGAGGGTGCCCGTAGTAGCATTATTCGAGATACCGGAGGTGGTATTTCCCGTGATGTTATTGTTGGTCACTGTCCAGGTAGAGACATCGGCTACACTGGCATCAATATCGATGCCAATCGGGTTGTTGGTAATGTTGTTATTCTGCATGCTGAGGTTGGTGATATTCTCTTTAAGCCTG
>Ga0268278_1000238_pt1 | contig 42430 bp, 36 predicted proteins | sample saktaG_3_FD_190135 | JGI IMG/M metagenome (GOLD analysis project Ga0268278, IMG submission 190135) | Saline water microbial communities from Sakinaw Lake, British Columbia, Canada - sak_2010_1_5_55m | ecosystem: Environmental > Aquatic > Non-marine Saline and Alkaline > Saline ...
TTTCACGGGGACGGGAATGACATAATTATATAACCCCTTGCAACTATTTAAGTTACAAGAGTGTCTGAATCGATGGTGACCCCAGCGGGACTCGAACCCGCGTAAACGGCTCGAAAAGCCGTTGTCCTAGACCGCTAGACGATGGGGCCACTAATAAATCGTGCCTTGTATTAACTAACCTACTGTCTCTGCGACAACAGAGGCCACTGCCGATACCTTATCTTTTGTGCCTTTAAGCGTAATAACGCATACCCCCTGCGTAGAGCGGCCGCTTTCCCTGATACCTTTTACGGATGTGCGAACAATTGAACCGCTTTCCGTGATAAGCATTATCTCATCATTTTCGGATACTACGCGCAGGGCTACAGCAAAACCGGTTTTGTCTGTTGTCTTTATGTTGATTATACCCTTCCCGCCTCGTGATTGTATTCTATATTCGCCAATAGGGGTTCTTTTGCCAAATCCTTTCTCGGATATTGTCAGCAAAGTCGAGTCAGCACGCGCTATCACCATACCTATCACAAGGTCTTTTTTGCCTAAAGATATCCCCCGTACGCCCCGGGCGGCACGGCCCATGTTCCTGATGGCACTGGACTTAAATCGAATTGCCTTGCCCTCTTTTGTGGCCAAGATAATGTCATCCTTGTCATCTGTGCATGCCGCCTCGATAAGCTTGTCCCCTTTTTCGATAGTAATGCCTATGATGCCGCCTTTACGCGTATTGGCATAGGCGGCAAGCTCGGTTTTTTTGACAACACCTTGTTCTGTTGCCATAAAAATATAACCGCCTTTTTCAAAATCCTTGACCCTTACAAAAGCACTTATGGCTTCTCCAGTAGACAGTTGGAGAAGATTAACAATCGCCTTGCCTTTTGATGCTCTTCCAGCCTGCGGGATTTCGTGCACCTTGACCATATACGCCTTGCCTGTGTTGCTAAAAAATAGTATGTGCTCGTGCGTTGTCGCGATAAATAAATGCTCGGCAAAGTCCTCTTCTTTAAGCTCGGCCCCCACCATGCCTTTGCCGCCTCTTTTTTGGCGGCGGTAAGCACTTACAGGCAATCTTTTAATATACCCTCCGTGGCTTATAGTAATCACCACATCTTCTTCCGCTATAAAATCTTCTATCCGCAGGTCCTCTACTTCACCTACAATATCCGTGCGCCTGTCATCACCGTATTTTTTTTGCATCTCAAGCAACTCTTCTTTTATGATGCCCAGGACGCGAACCTCGCTTGCCAGGATTGCCTCATATCCTTGTATTTTTTTGATCAATTCTAAATATTCCGCGTCTATCTTGGTGCGCTCAAGCGCTGTCAGCCGCTGAAGCTGCATCTCGAGAATAGCCTGAGCCTGACGCGTGCTCAGGTCAAAGTTTTTTTCAAGCGCATTTTTTGCCGACTGCGTATCCTTTGCGGACTTTATAGTCTTAATAATTTTATCGATATACTTAAGCGCTATTTTTAAACCTTCCAAAATATGGGCGCGTTCCTGGGCCTTGCGTAACAGAAAATCTGTACGCCGCCTTACAATCTCTTTACGATGGTCAACATGCAGATCAAGCATCTGGCGCAGGTTCAAGACCCGGGGCTGGTTGTTAACCAGCGCAAGCATAATAATACCAAATGTCGAGGCAAGTTGTGTGTGTTTGTAGAGTTGGTTTAAAATAACCTGCGCGGGCCTATCACGCCTAAGCTCCACAACAATCCGGATCCCGTCTTTGTCGGATTCATCTCGTATATCGGAAATGCCGTCTATTTTTTTATCCGTCACAAGCCTTGCGATAGACTCGATAAGGTTTGTCTTGTTTACCTGATACGGCAGCTCTGTTATGATAATGGCGCTCTTGCCGGCTTTTTGTTCCTCCACGCTGGCGCGCGCATGCAGTTTTATAATGCCGCGCCCTGTGGTATAAGCGCTCTTTATACCGCTTTTACCACAGATAGTCGCCCCTGTCGGGAAATCAGGGCCCCTTACAATCTTCATAAGGCCGCTCATATCTGTCTGCGGCTCATCTATCACTTTAATAATCGCGTTGATCGTCTCGCGTAAATTATGAGGCGGAATATTAGTTGCCATACCTACCGCGATACCGCTGCAGCCATTTACAAGAAGGGTAGGAAGCGCTGATGGCAGCAGCACCGGCTCTTTAAGCGAGCCATCAAAGTTTGGCGTGAAATCCACGGTCTCTTTATCAATATCCGCAAGAAGCTCATCCGCTATAGAGGCCATGCGCGCCTCCGTGTATCTCATAGCCGCCGCGGGGTCACCGTCGACCGATCCCCAGTTGCCCTGCCCGTCAACAAGCGGATACCGCAGAGAAAAATTCTGCACCATGCGCACCAGGGCATCATACACTGACGAATCGCCGTGCGGGTGATATTTTCCGAGGCAATTGTGAGAAAGTATGCCGTTTGCAATAAATTCGTGGTCCCCTTCGACTTGTATATCGTAGGTTTTTTCTGCAGGCGCTCGTTCGGTTGATGCCACGTTCATGAAATATATATCATCCCTGATAACATCTCTTAAAAAAGTGTAGAGCGGCGAGTTAACCTTGTGCAGCTTATCCAGTATGCCCCATTCGATAATCTGGGATTTCCTGAGCGCTTTTTCTTTAAGATCTGCCGCATATCTTATCTTGCAGCCCCCTGGATATTTTATGCCCGCCCTGAACTTGTTGCCTTCTCCGCCTTGATACCATCCTGCCCCTATGTGTTTTTCGCTTAATTCGCTAAAAACCATCGCGCCGCTATATGGTATAATGTCGCAATTTGATTTTTTTAAATTTCTGTTATTTAGTTCCGCGATCCTTTCTTGTTTCTTTTTATCAACCAGGTTTAGTTTGCCCGCTAAGAGTTTCGCGTTTATGCCTTTTAACTCCAGGGAATAAAATGCTTGCCTGGTATTGACGCGCCTGCCATTTATAACATCCCCCCCCCTTTTGTCTTTGTTTTTGTATTTCGCGCCGAACATACCGTAGTGTTGCAGCAAGACAAGAAGCTTATCAATTAAACATTCTGAAGTTGAGCCGTAGTGTATAACGCATCTCTCTTTATGAATACTGCCGTCTCCATCGACCAGCCCCGAAACAAAGGAAAAAACAACAGATTCAGGTGAATTAAATATTTGCTGTGGTATTGTTTTTGTGGCCGCCTTTGCCCCTTCTATCCCAAAATTTTCCCTTAAAAAATCCACCACATTTTTTCTGCAGGTTCTTGTCGTGTATTGACGGTGTGCGCTGATTACGTACTTGCCATGCGATACATAGATTTTTTCTTTGATACACGGCACATAGTTGAAATTGGCCATCAATATGTCTGCTATCTTTTCTATTGTTTCGCGCGAATTACAAGAAAAGCCTATTCTATAAGTGTCTTTTCTGCTCTTTTCCTTTGTTATCCATCCTTCGGCTATAAAAAATCCTAAAAGATAAGCCATATCTTCGTTTAGTTGCGCTGGGCACTGCCCGCCACAGCATTGACTCAATGCCGTTTTATGTTTGATATCCGGGTATGCGGCCCTTAAAACTACGTAGTCGTTGCTTGTTAGGTTTTTTGCTTCCTTCCACTCAAGCCCAAATTCTTTGTTTAGCACCTTAAATTTCTGTGAAGGGGTTGCTGTGGCTGTGTTTCCGTTGGCAAGGATAATTTTTACCAGTTCCTTGGGCGGCATTTCATACAACTCTGATACCGCGCAAATGCCCTTCTGCGTGTAAACACACTCTCCTCGTTTTACATCCTGAATAGGCACAAGCCCTCTGCTTGTCAAAACAAGTGTGTCTTTTACGAAACAATCCCCTACTATACGAGCGCTTTTTTTGTATGGCTTGGAGTACTGTAAGCTGAGCCCGTGCATAGTGTAAAGTATTCTGCGCTGAACAGGCTTTAGGCCGTCGCGCGCATCCGGCAGGGCGCGCCCGACAATTACACTCATAGCGTAATTAATATACGAGTCTTTTATCTCGTCTTCAACATAGCGCTTCGCTATCTTTTCACCTTGTGTGTACATTTATATTTCCTTTAGTCTGCTATATATCTAAGTTGGTAACTTCCCTCGCGTGCTTTTCGATAAACGCACGCCGCGGTTCAACCGCATCACCCATAAGCACTGTAAACATCTCATCCGCCTTAACCACGTCTTCTAACCTCACATTCAAAAGTGTGCGCCGCGCGGGGTCCATTGTTGTCTCCCACAGCTGCCCTGGGTTCATTTCGCCCAGGCCCTTGTAACGTTGCACAACCATGCCATGCCTGGCGCGCTCCTTGATCTTGTCTATCAGCTCTTTCAGGCTATACACAAGCGTGGTTTCGCCGTCTGCCCGTAATTTCAAGATTGGCTGCCGCTGGTCCTCTGATACCTTTTTACGTTTCGGGGCCTTTTCTACGTCTTCCGATTTAGGGTCATATGCTTCCACCAGGGGGATACCCAGCTTGTCAAGGCTCGCGATCGCCTGAGCGATGGTTTCTGCTTCAAAAAATTCGACCACATCGATATCTTTGGATGTTGGCGCTTCTTTGTCTGTTTCATTGTGCAGCTCTAACACCTTGCCGCTCTTTTTTTCATATTCCTTAACGATTTTCGCTAATTCCGCATCTGAATAAGCAAAATGGGCTATACCCTCCACTTTTACCATAAAAACGGGCACTTTTTTGGTTTTTGGCTGCACCAAAGACAGATATTTTATGAACTTTACTCCCCTGCGCTCTATTGCCTTGCCCATCTGCGCTATCTGTATTAATGTCGCACACAAGTCACGAGTCTGCTTGCTCGACAACTCTTGCGCCGGCCGGGTTTTGGATAACACCAGATCATCTGTGCCCATATCGAGCAGTAGGGCGTCCATTTCCGCTTCTGTTTGTATGTATTCTTCGCGTTTTCCGCGCTTGACTTTATAAAGTGGGGGTTGAGCAATGTAAATCCTGCCATCTTCAAGCAGTTTGGGCATTTGCCGGTAAAAAAAAGTGAGCAGCAGGGTGCGTATATGAGAGCCATCTACATCCGCGTCTGCCATCAAAATGATCTTATGATACCTGAGGCGTTCTGCATTGAACTCCTCGCCAATACCGCAGCCAAGGGCCGTGATAATAGTTTTTATTTCTTCATTCGATAAAATCTTGTCCAGCCGCGCCTTCTCTACGTTTAGAATCTTACCTTTCAGGGGTAATATGGCCTGGAAGCGCCTATCGCGTCCTTGCCGGGCACTATTATGGACAAAAACTCCGCCAGATAAGGCGAAATTATGGGTGTATGGAACCTCAATATCATAAACATCTATTTTTTGTTTCAGTAATCTCACGCTTCTTATTTTATGGTTAAATCCTTTCACCGCTTCAAGCAACTTAGTTTTATCGCCATCAAAAAATCGCTCTGTTATTGTATCCAGCTTGAGCAAGTTCTTGTTCTGCTTTGGCAGAAGCCTTCTATGCCTATCGTATGAGTTGGTACTACCCTCTTTTTCGTATACTTCTCTTAAAAATCTCATGCTGTGGCCCAAATAGGTCTTGCTATAAGCCAGCTTTCTTTTAGCCCTGAATCCATCTGTCCATTGTTCCTTTGTCTTTTCTCTTCTCCACGACAACAGGCTTTCGTCCTGCCATTGTTTCTTGGCCTCCATGGATAGGAATTCTCTCCATTCAGGGTGGTTTTGGGCATATGCCCTTACCTTCCCTGACTGCTTTTGTCTGTTTTCTGCAAAAGCCCAATAGCGTTTTTGGGCATCGCTGAGTCTCCTTAACAGGCGTTTTCTATATTCAGGGCTATTGTTGTAAAAAATTAGATATTTCTGTTTCATAAACTCTTTATAATCTTCGTCCTGCCATTGCTGCTTAGCCCTTTCACTCAATACCCCTGAAAGCTGTTTCATGGTGGCGGCCATTTTCTTTCTGTAAGAGGGTGTCCTTTTAATTTTGTTACATTTCTCTATGACGTCTTGCCTGTGAAGAGTTCTTTTTGCGTGTTTGCTATGAACCCCCAGGTGTTCCTTTCCGGAAACCCTGATAATATTGTCGGGGTTGTTGTTTAGTTTATTAAAATCAACGTGGTGCCTGTAGCTGCCGTTGCTTTCTTTGTATGCCTCGGTTTCCAGGTTATATATATCTGCCAGCTTATGGGTGAGGCCCCACTTGTGTGTTTTGGGGTTAAGCACCATTTCATATCCTTTGATCTTGATGCCTCCCTTTATTTCGGAAAGCTTTCTCCCCAATGGCATAAGGCTCATGCCGGGCACTAGAGCTCTTGCTTCGATAAAAGAAGCGTCTCTTAACATAAACTTATGGTCGGGGGTGCAAATTATTTTTTCGTTATTGTCTAGCGTAATTTCTGCCACGGCAGTGTTCTTTTTAGTACGTCTTGGATATAATATCTTCTCTATACCAACATTTCCGTCCTTCTTAACAGTGTAACAATAGTTGGTTTTTCCTTTATGCCATTCCTTCATAAGCTGCTTGAAAGAAAGGTTTCTGCCGTCTAACAAGGCTACTTTTGTTTCTCCTGAAAAGCAACCCCCGGCGCTGTCTCCTTCTACAAGATACACCTCGCACATCGAGGCATCTGTCTCTGAACAGTCGGATAGTTTGCCCGGGAGCCCGGACATTTCCAGGGCACCTTTCCGCCTGGTGAGTTCTCTCGCCTTGCGCGCTGCCTCGCGTGCCCTAGCCGCTACTGTAGCTTTTTCAATGATCTTGTTCGCCACTGTTGGGTTTTCTTCAAAAAAACTACTTAATGAGTCATTAACCATAGAGGCAACCACGCCTTCTACATCGGCATTGCCGAGCTTGGTCTTGGTCTGTCCTTCAAACTGGGGGCTTGGCATCTTTACGCTGATAATCGCTGTAAGCCCTTCGCGAATATCGTCCCCGGAAAGCACGGCCTCTGTGTTTTTAAGCAGCTTTTTATTTTTGCAATACTGGTTTGCCGCTCGCGTTAACGCGGACTTAAACCCGCTTAAGTGAGTGCCGCCTTCTATGGTGTTTATATTGTTTGCGAATGTGAAAAGGGTCTCTGCGTAGCTGTCGTTGTACTGCATTGACACCTCTACAGAGACGTCGTCTTTTTCGCGCTGAAAATATATCGGCTTTTTGTGTAATGCATTTTTGTTTTTGTTAAGGTGCTCTACAAACGATACAATGCCCCCGTCAAACTTAAACGTTTCCTCTTTGTCAGAGCGCTCATCGGCGAGCGTAATCTGCACTCCTTTATTCAAAAAAGCTAACTCCCGCATACGTGTAGCCAGCGTTTCGAAACTCAGGTCTATGCTGCGGGTAAAAATTGTCATGTCGGGCTTGAAAGTAACTTTTGTGCCTGTTTTATGGCTTTTGCCTATTACGGTAAGCTTGCTGGCTGTGCGGCCCTTTTTATATCGCTGATGATACACCTTGCCATCTCTGCGGACCTCTACTTCAAGCCATTCAGACAGGGCATTGACAACGCTCACGCCCACCCCGTGCAGGCCTCCTGAGACCTTATACATCCTATGGTCAAACTTGCCGCCCGCATGCAGTGTAGTCAGCACAACCTCCACCGCAGGCTTTTTCTGTTCTTTGTGCATGTCTACAGGAATGCCCCTGCCGTCATCGGTCACGGTAACACTATTGTCTACATGTATCACAACATCAATGTTGACGCAATAACCCGCCATTGCCTCATCAATACTGTTATCGGTGACCTCGTAGACCAGGTGGTGCAGTCCTCGTGTACCGGTATCACCAATATACATGGCAGGCCGTTGCCGCACAGCCTCGATACCCTCGAGCACCTGTATCTTGGTAGCGTCGTATTGCGTGTCTTGTGGGGCACATTTTGCCGGTGTGGTTGTTTCTGCGGCCTGGCGCTGTTGCGGCACACGCGCCGGCGCAGGCTGTTTCTTGTTTGTCTTTGTTTTTTGCGTAGTCACTTTATTCTCCGGCGCGCAGCCTGATTTTTATGTTGTATTGGGTTGATAATTGCTTGCGCAGCTGTTTTTCTATGTGCTGCCTGCGGTTGTGCAGATAATAAATCCACACGGAACTATCCACTGTCACGGTCAGTGTCTTATTGGTTATTTGCCGCGGGAAAGAGTGTTTCGCCGCTTCTTCACCCGCTGCTTCCCGCCACGCGCGCTCCAGTTGTTGCGTCGCCTGTTGTTGCGCTTGTGCTTTTGCTATGGTGGACTTGAGAATGTTTTTTATTTGTACTGGCTGTGCGCGTACCATGTTTTATGTTATCTGCATGGGCAGGACAATATATACATATTCGTCACGTATCCTTAGCACCCCGGGCTTCTCCGGGCCCGTAAATTCTATTTCCACCGTTTCTTCTTCTATGCTTTTCAAGACATCTAAAAGATATGTTGGATTAAACCCTATCTGCAGTTCCGCGCCCGAATAAACCACCTCAAGCTCTTCTGTGGTCTCCCCTACCTCCGGTGTTGTTTTACTAATTATGAGTTTATTTTTTGTCAGGTGAAGCTTTATTGCCTGCGATTCTACTGTTGTTAGCAGGCTTGCCCGTTTTATGGCTGGTATCAACTGTTCCTTGTTGATCGTTAGCGCGGTTTCTGTTTTGCATGGTATGGCCTGCTGGTAGTTGGGGAATTCACCCTCAATAAGCCTTGATATGATGGTGGTGTTGTCTATTTGGAAAACAATTTGATTGGTTGTAAATTTTATTAGCACACTGCCGTCTTCTTTTAGGGTTTTGAATAACTCTTGTACTGTTTTTGCTGGTATTATTATAGTTTGCCCCTCCCGCACCTCTGATTTATGTGGTTTCTTTATAATAGCCAGGCGCCTGCCGTCCGTTGCTATAATTTGCAGATGTTTCAGTTGGATCTCCATGCAAACCCCATTCAACACATACCTGGTCTCTTCCTTGCTCATCGCGAACGCTGTATAGGTAAGCATTTGCTTTAGTGTGTTTTGTTGCATAGTAAGTGTTTGTGTGTTTTGATTGGTAGGTATATTGGGAAATTCTTCTTTTGGTATGGTTAGTATTTTAAAAACGGTGTTTTTGGTTGTAATTAATAAGATGTTGTTTTTTTTGGTTGTTATCTGTATATCTTCATTCGGAAACTCTTTAATGATATCCAGAAACCTTTTTGCGGGTATTGTGGTAGAGCCTTGCTCAAATACACCCGCTTCTTGTGTATGTGTTATGCCTATATTTAAATCTGTCGCGGTTATTTTAATTGCGGTTGGTTCTGTTTCAAGTAATATGTTCGCCAATATAGGGAGTGTATTTTTTTGGGCCACCGCCCCCATTACTATTTGTAAAGATTCTAGCAGTGCTTGTTTTGGTATAGTTATCCTCATATTAACACCCTCTATTTTATCTATTTATTTATTAAATATAATAGTATTAATAGTAATTGGTGTGGAAAGGTGTATAAACACCTAACCCCCACACCTAATTTGTTTTATAAGATTATCTACAATTTGTGTTAGTTGTGTGTTATTTACCATAGCCGACTCTATCTTGTTACAGGCATGCAATACGGTTGTGTGATCACGCCCCCCAAAAAAACCACCAATTTCTGTCAAGGGGGATTTGGTAAGTTCACGCGCTAAATACATAGCAATCTGCCGCGGGAAAGCCAACAACCTGGTTCTTTTTTTAATACGCATAGTGTTGGCGCCAACACTAAAATAATCCGCTACAATGCGCTGTATTTTATCAACAGTAATATCAAGCCCCCGCTTGGCCTCAACCTCTTGCAGCACATCTTTAACCGATCCCATACTCACAGGCTGGCCCATAAGAGATGAGTACGCGATTACGCGAATAAGCGCGCCCTCTAACTCCCTTATGTTTGTTTTAATATTTTCGGCGATATATAACAAAACCCCATCTTCAACCGAGGCGTTTGAAAACTCAAGTTTTTTTCTTAAGATCGCTACCCGGGTTTCTATATCTGGCGGCTGTATGTCTGTGACAAGCCCCCACTCAAACCGCGAAACCAGACGATTTTCCAGGGCAGGTATTTCTTTGGGGGGCCTGTCGCTAGAGACAATAATTTGCTTGTGGGCGTCGTATAGGGTGTTGAATGTGTGAAAGAATTCTTCCTGTGTCGATTCTTTACCGGAGAGAAACTGTATGTCATCAACCATTAAAACATCCAGTTGCCGGTAGTGGTCTTTGAATTTTTGCGTTGTACGGTTTTGTATAGCACTGATTAGTTGATTGGTGAATTTTTCGCTCGACATATACAACACCTTAAGCCTGGGGTGTTTTGTTAGGGTGTGCTGTCCAATCGCCTGCATTAAATGAGTTTTACCAAGCCCGACACCGCCGTAAATAAACAGCGGATTATAGGATTTAGCGGGTGATTCCGCAACAGCAGTGGCGGCAGCGTGTGAAAAACGATTACACCCGCCAATTACGAAACTGTCAAAGGTGTATCTGGGGTTGAAATTACTTTCTTTCGCGGCCGGAGCGCGTTCAAATGGATTCTGGAAAAGACGAAAACCGCCACGCTTATCCTGTGCGTGCGTATCGTCCTGCGGGCCCGCTTCTACCCTGGCCGGTGTTTGGTAGTCTATTGTTAGCTGCTCTTTCTCGATACTTTTTAGGGCGAGGCTTATCTGGCCTGAATAATGTTCTATAAGCCAGTCTTTAAAAAAAGTGTTTGGCACCTCGACGGAAATTGAATCCATTCCTGAGGACAGCTGCCTGGTGGGGGCGAACCACGTTTCATAACTTTGCGGGCTTACTTGTTTGCGTACGTGCTGCAAAACAGCGCCCCACGTACCATCAAGTGCTTGAGACATAAAACAAACCTCACTTTAATGTGTAATGGAAAAATAAGAATGCAATCATTATAACAAAAACTTGCCCTTTTGCAAGAGAAAAGTTTTTGCCTTGACTTAAAACCTTTTTATGCTATACTCGTTTTACTATGAAAAAACACTTAACAAATAAGTCTAATTTAAAGCGTAAGCGCAAACATGGCTTTAAAAAGCGCATGAGCACAGCAGGCGGCAGAAAAGTGCTTAAGCGGCGCAGGCGCAAGGGAAGAAAAACCCTGTCTGTATGAGGCGGGAACCGCCTGTGCGCATACCTGTGCGCTTAGCAGCTTACCGGCTAAAACGAATCTCTAAGACACGGGATTATCGGCACGCTTACACAGCAGGCACAAAGCTTTCGACGCAACTGCTTAAAATATACATTGTGGGTAGCCTGTTAGGCTGTACAAGATTGGGTATTGTGGTTGGCAGGCGTGTCAGCCTAAAAGCGGTTGTGCGCAACAGGATAAAGCGTGTAATAAGGCACTGGTTTAGTCAACACCTCCCAGCCGCGCTGCGCAATTCATATGATATCGCGGTTGTGGTGCGCCCGGGAGCTGCGCGCGAGAACTGCTCCGCGTCTCTACACATCGACTTAGAAACAGTACTAAAAAAATGGCCTTTGTAAATAAATTGCTCTGCCTGTGCGCTGTGTCTATGATTAAGCTGTATCAGCAGTGTTTTTTTGCCTACCGGCAATACGCGCGTTGCAAATACTTCCCCAATTGTTCTGACTATATGATTATGGCTTTGCAAAAATATGGTTTTTGGACAGGCGTAACGCGGGGCGTATGGCGTATAATGCGTTGCCACCCGCTGGCAAAAGGCGGGCTTGATTTACCATAATCAATATACAACCGTATCATAACATAACCCACCTTATTTAAAGGACTTATAATGAATACAGAAAAACGCTTAATGTTAGCAGTAGCCGCGTCAGTTGTTATTATTGTTTTATACCAAGCTTATATGAAGCAATTTGTGAAACCGTATCAGGCAGGAAATGTAAATGATACGGTTGCAACAGAGCGGGTTGTAGAACAATCGCCTGTGCCAAGCGTGGCGCAACAGGGGACAACAGCCGTTAGCCCAACCGTATCATATGATACGGTTACCATAAGTAACGATATAATGCAAATAGACACAACCGATTCTGGGGCAACGATTAATGAATTATTATTACGAGATTATTATAATAAAGAAGGTCAGCCTTACCCCTTGCTTGTGTACCAGGAGGGGCAACCCATGCTGTTTGAAACAGTTTTTCTCTCAGGCAACGTGCCCGGCAAGTGGCAATTAGACTACAGCCAGGGGCAAGTGGCCCGATATAAAATTGCAAGTGACGGTTTGGCCATATCAAAGACTATTACATTAGATAAGGCGAACCACTTTATTACGCTGGATCTTACAATAACAAACACGAGCCCAAAGCAGCAGCTAATACAGTATCGCGTGTATAACGGTTATATAGAAACAGTGCGTGGCCACATGGACAGTAGGTATCTGGGTGCTGATATCTTTGTGGATGGTAAGGCCCTCAGAAGACGCGCGTCAAGGGAAACCATGCAAGATGGCGAATTGATACCAGGTACACCAACATGGATTTCCACGCGCGGTAGGTATTTTTCGTTTCTTATGAAGCCCGGGCAAGATGCCGAGTCAGCGTTTGTGCAGAGCAGAGGTAAAAACGACCTTTGCACTGGTTTAGTCTCTTATCCTATTACCCTGATGCCACACAGCGTAGTTAAGCACACTTTTTGGGTGTATGCCGGCCCAAATGATCTTGATGCTATGATGGCTCTTGACCCAACCGCAACAGAGGTAATTAATTACGGCATTTTTCACATTATAGGTAGATTATTGTTTAAGGGCTTAGGTATGTTTTATCACTGGACCAACAACTATGGCGTAGCCATTATTTTGTTGGCGCTGGTGATAAGTTTAATTATGTTGCCGCTTACTCGTAAAAGCCTGCATTCCATGAAAGAGATGCAAAAGATACAGCCAGAGACAGAGCTCATACGCAAACAGTATAGTGATAACCCGCAAAAGATGAATAAAGAGATAATGGGGCTTTATAAAAAACATAAAATTAACCCTATTGGTGGTTGCCTGCCAATGCTTCTACAGATCCCGATCTTTTTCTCTTTATACCAAGTGTTGTTACGTAGCGTAGAGCTCAAGGGGGCTACTTTTTTATGGATAAAGGATTTGGCAGAACCAGATGCGGCATTTGCATTGCCATCTGCCATGCAAAACCTGCCTTTTCTAGGTGGGCACATCAATATACTGCCCATACTAATGGCTATTGCAATGGCATTCCAGCAAAGGTTATCGCAGGGCGGTAGCCAGAAAATGTCTGAGCAGCAACGCCTGATGGCAGGGATAATGCCGATTATGTTTGGTATGATATTTTATAATATGCCCTCAGGGCTCGTGCTATATTGGTTTACCAACACGCTCTTCATGCTTGTTATACAGGAAGTGGTGTTAAAGTCACGTTTTTTTGCAAAGGCAGTATAGTAGCAATTTTTATATCTTTTATGGTTGACAAAGCAGTCGTAATGGTATAAAATTTCTATAGTAAGTAGCATAAGTTGTGACCAAAGTGTTATGGCGAGTGGGGCATGTTCCACGTGAAACTTATGCGGAGAGGACTCAGTGGGCAAGACAATAGCAATATGTAATCAAAAAGGTGGTGTAGGCAAAACAACCACTTCTATTAATCTTGCAGCATCCCTTGCTCTTTTGGGCGCAAATACCCTGTTGGTTGATCTGGACCCGCAAGCGAATACTACAAGCGGCGTGGGCATAGATAAGAAAACTATTGCACACAGCATATACCACGTGCTTATTGGTGCGCAACCGTTAAAAAGTGTTGTTGTGAATACGGCTATTGATAAGATGTCTTTAGCCCCAGCAGATATGCATCTTAACGGCGCGCAAATAGAGCTGGTTAGCGCATTCAACAGGGAAAAGCGGTTAAAAGCTAGCTTAGAAGCAATAAAGCAAGAATACGATTTTATATTAATAGACTGTCCGCCAAGCTTGGGCCTGCTTACCATTAATGCCCTCACTGCTGCTGATACCACGCTTATACCATTGCAATGCGAATATTATGCCATGGAAGGCTTAAGCCAGTTGCTTCATACGATTAAACTCGTGCAGGACCACCTTAACCCAGCCTTGGCCATAGAGGGGGTTGTTCTTACAATGGCAGATTATAGGACGAACCTGACTAATGAAGTTATAAGCGAAGCAAGGGCATTTTTTAAAGACAAGGTATATAATGCTATTATCCCCCGCTCTATTCGGCTGAGCGAAGCGCCTGGTCACGGGCAACCTGTTATTTTGTATGACAAACATTCAAACGGTGCTGTGGCTTATCAACAACTTGCTGTAGAGATACTTAATCATAACAACCTTATTAGCAGTACTTTACAAAGCATATCAAGCCTAACTAACAAACAACCCACAGAAACCATACATAGCGCAAATAATAATGTTGAGCCAGCATGTGTGGACACAGCCAACACTCAAAACCCAACACTTAACCCCCAAAACTTAACACCTAATACCGAGCCCATAAGCGGAGGAGAGCATGGATAAACGTAAGGCCCTAGGGAGAGGTTTCCAGGCATTAATGCCTGATATGGATAGTGATAGCAATACTGCGAACATCTTAACAGCTCAAACAAGCGCCAGTGTGCATATGCTGAGCGTAGATGAAATTATACCAGGCAGATATCAACCGAGATCAGCTTTTAAGCAGGAAAAACTTGACGAGCTAATCTCATCGATTAAAGAAAAAGGTGTTGTCCAGCCGGTCCTTGTCAGGCGGACAGATGCCGGCTATGAGCTCATAGCCGGAGAGCGCCGCCTGCGTGCGGTAAAGGCATTAGGCCTTAAAACCATGCCCGCGATTATCAAGGACGTGGATGATCTTAATGCTATGGAGATGGCGCTTATTGAAAACCTCCAGCGCGAAGACCTGAACCCAATAGAAGAAGCTCATGCGTATCAGCGTCTCAACCAGGAATTCCACTTCACACAAGAACAGATTGCCCAAGCTATAGGCAGAGACAGGGCATCTGTGGCTAACACACTGCGCTTGCTTAACTTGCCGGATAAAATACAGCTCTTAGTGTCAGATGACATAATACAAATGGGTCACGCGCGGGCATTGCTTGCTGTGCCCGATGCGCAAAGGCAGATGCGCCTATGCGAAAAGATAATAAACAAAGGCCTGTCTGTGCGCGAGGTTGAGCATATGGTGCGGCCGCACGCGCAGCAACGCAGACAAAAGCCATATGGCGTTACGCAGGATCCACACACCCAGGCGGTAGAGGAAGAACTTGAAAAAATATTAGGGACAAAAATCAGCATACACCACAGAAAAAAACGCGGAAAAATAATAATAGATTATTTTTCGCTGGATGACCTTAACCGCATAATCGAGATAATTAAAAAATGACAGCGTGTGTCATTTAAAATAGCAATTGACATTTCTCTATCTCTATATATAATATATCAATACACAAACAAGAGACAATTTTTATGAAAGAAGCTACATTAGTTCTTATCAAGCCGGACGGGCTTAAAAAATCCCTTACAGGAAATATCCTTACGCGGCTTTCCGAAACTAAGCTTGACATAGTCGCGACGCGCATAGCCCATGTTAGCGTTGAGTTAGCTAAAGAGCATTACAGGGCGTTGGCAGGTAAACCGTTTTTTGCCGAACTCATCAAATATATACAAGGCGAGCTGCATGAAAAACGCAAAGTTATGGCAATGGTGTATTGTGGAGAAGGCGCTATAGAAAAGGTGCGCAAGATAGCAGGCGCCACCAACCCGGAAGAGGCTGACTCGGTAAGTATACGCGGCCAATATGGGCGGATTACCACAAAGGGCGTCTATGAAAATGTTATACATGCCTCTGCCAATACTGAAGACGCGGAGCGTGAAATCAAGCTGTGGTTTAACCCTTCGGAAATTATCGTCGATCTATACCCCACAAAAGAAGCGGAATTGGCCATACGCGGTAAGGTATGGGCTTAATCGTTAGCCCCGGTTATTTGCAAACCACTCAAAACAAAGGTAAAATATATGTTGCTTAGCATGACAGGTTTTGGCAAGGGCGAGGCCTCAGGAAAGCCAGGTGTAGTGAAGATAGAGATCAAGAGCTTAAATTATAAATTTTTTGAAGTGATAAGCAAGCTTCCGCCCAATCTGGCAGTATTTGAGGACAGAGTAAGAGAGTTGCTTCAAAAAAGGGTGGCAAGAGGTAGGTTGAATCTTTTTCTGGCATATGATACTAATGCTAAAAAAACAGACGAGGTGCACCTTAATAAGGATATAGCAAAGCAATATTATAACAGAATAATCGCCCTAAAACGCTTTTTAGGCGCCAAAGGCGATATCAGTATAAGCCAGATTATAAATCTGCCGGGGGTTGTAGAATATAAGCCGCAGGAAGAGAAGACGAATAATCTGTGGCCTCTTATACGGCAAGCCCTGGTGCTCGCGATTGATGATCTGCAAAAGGCCAAAGCCCGCGAAGGCCTGATGCTTAAAAAGAATGTCCGCAATATCGTCAAGGAGATAGAGACCTCATTGCGCAAAATACAGATTCGTTCACCGCAGGTTACCAATGATTACAGAAAGAGGCTGTTAAAAAATGTCAAGGATTTAGCGGGTACCAAGCGTGCGTTAAACGGACAGCGCATCGCGGAAGAGGCCGCGGTGTTTGCTAGAAACTGTGATATAACAGAAGAAACACACAGGATAGCCGCGCATATAACAGGTTTTAAAAAGGTGCTTCTTAACAGCGGCGAGGCCGGCAGGCGGCTGGATTTTATAGCACAGGAAATGCATAGAGAGGTAAATACGATAGGGGCGAAAGCAAATGATTTTCCCATAGCAAAGGAAGTTATAAAGATAAAGAGCCAGATAGACAAGATAAGAGAGCAGGTGCAGAATGTCGAATAAGAAAAACTTCGCCACCCTTATCAACCTGGGCTTTAACAACGTGGTTGTAAAGGAAAAAATAGTGGCAATAGTATCTCCTGATGCGGCACCTATAAAGCGCTTAAAGGAAGAGGCGCGGCAAAGCAAAAAACTTATTGACGCTACAAGCGGTAGGCGCGCGCGCGCGGTTATTATAACAGAAAGCGACCACGTGATTTTAGCAAGCGTTCAGCCCGAGACCATAGCCCAAAGGTTTAAGTGATGGTAATGCCTGCCTTACCTCCGATAGTATTAAAAAAGATAAAAACAAAAGGCAGGCTTTTTGTTGTATCAGGGCCTTCAGGCTGCGGCAAAACCACGCTGTGTGAAAAACTGCTGAAACAGAACTTAGGCCTTGTCCGGTCAGTGTCAGTTACCACACGCGAAGCCCGCGGGACGGAGCAGCATAAAAAAGATTACATCTATACAAGTACGGCGGATTTTAAACACCAGCTGGGTAAAGGGTTGTTTTTAGAGTATGCTCAGGTTTTTGGTAATTATTATGGCACCCCGAAACGTTTTATAGAAAATAAACTGGAACGAGGCAAGGATGTTTTACTGAACATAGACGTTCAGGGGGCCGCGCAGATAAAGCGAAAATCAAAAGATGCTGTTCTGGTATTTATCCTGCCGCCATCTATACAAGAACTCAAAAGGCGCCTTTTGGGGCGCTTAACCGATACAAAAGCACAGATACGCAAGCGGCTTACTATCGCGCGGACAGAGTTAACGGCAATTAATAGTTATGACTATTATGTGATTAATGGGAACCTGAAGGCCGCGGCTGAAGAATTAAAACATATTATAATGGCCTCGCGGCGCAGAATATTATAGGAGGACGATTTGGATAAAATAAACATAGACTTAGAAACACTTTATAATAAGACAGGCAGTATCTATAAGCTGGTTGTAATGGCAGCCAAGCGCGCGATAGAGATAAACGCGGGTGCCGCGCAGTTAACGCAGCACCAGAAAGGTAATGTTATCGCGACAGCCCTGCAGGAAATATCAGAAGGCAAGGTATCTTTCAAGGCGCGTAAAGCATAATAAGACAGATGCGAAAAACAAACGGAAAGAAACATACAGTTCTTCTTGGCGTATGTGCCGGGATAGCGGCCTACAAAGCGTGCGACGTTATAAGCTGTTTGCGCAAAGATAATATAGATGTCGTGGTATGCATGAGCAAAGACGCGCACCATTTTATAACACCTCTTACATTACAGACATTATCCGCCAACAAGGTTTTTGAAGGCATGTTTGCGCGTCAGCAGGATTATAGCCCGGTTCACATATCGCTTGCCGAGAAAGCGGACCTTGTGCTTATTGTTCCGGCAACAGCGGATATTATAGCAAAAACAGCGCACGGAATCTGCGATGAACTGCTTACCTGTACCATTGCCTCCACTGCCGCGCCTGTCTTATTTGCCCCCGCGATGAATAGCCTGATGTATAAGAATAAAACACTGCAGGCAAATATCAGCACATTAAAAAAACTCCATTATCATTTCGTAGGCCCTGTAACAGGCCGTCTTGCCTGCGGCACAACAGGTATCGGGCATATCGCGGATACAGATGATATCCTGCGTAAGGCCAAGACCCTCCTTAAATGATCCCGCTTAATATATTAATTACAGCAGGTCCGACACACGAAGCGATAGACCCTGTGCGGTTTATTACCAACCACTCCACAGGCCAGATGGGCTATATAATAGCGCGCAAAGCCCAACGCGCAGGCCACAAGGTAACGCTTATAAGCGGGCCAGCGGGCCTTAATCCCCCGTCACATGTGCGGATGATCAGTGTGCGCACCGCGCGGGAGATGTTCGGCAAGGTAAAAACTTATATCAAAGGTAAAGATTGTCTTATTATGTCTGCGGCAGTGTCAGATTTTCGCCCTATTGTGTGTTTAGCAGGTAAAATGAAAAGAAAGAATAGCCCGGGGGTGATTCGTCTTCAACAAAATCCTGACATACTCTCCTGGGTGGGCAAGCATAAAGGGAGGCTTATTGTAGCGGGTTTTTGCATGGAGACGAAAAATCTTTTAAAGCACGCTAAAGAAAAACAGAAAACAAAAAATGCCGACTTTATGATAGCAAACAGGATAACGAAACTCAACACGCCATTTGGGGCAGGCCCAACAAGCGTCGCTATCCTGTGCCCTGGCAATAAAACATTACGCTTACACAACGTAAGCAAGGATAAAGTAGCCGGAATTCTGCTTGATAAAATACAGAAATTGTGGTATAAAAAACATCCTCAATAAGATTTACCCAGGGCGTGGTACCCAAGCGGTAAGGGAGCGGTTTGCAAAACCGTTATTCACCGGTTCGAATCCGGTCCACGCCTCCATTCTTAATTATTCTATAATTCTAATAATCCTATCTCTCGCGATAACTGTATTTGCACAGCAATTAAAGCTATATGAAGTATCTCCTACAGATTGGGCCTCACTCTCAGAGATGGAAAAAGAAATATTTGTTGCCCAGTCCTGTCAGGAGATTATGGAAATCGGCAAAGAAAAGTTTGCTATCATCCCTGATGTGAAGATGATTGTCAGGGCTCTGGATGCAGGTGTTAAAGAAGTTAAAAAAGAAAACCCAAAAATCACCATGTTTAAACTTCTATACCATTCCCTGAAAGATACTGGATATTTTGTACAACACTAAAAGCGAGGTTAGATATGACTTGCCCCCTATTAGATTTATGCAAATGTGACGGAGCGCAAATATGTTTATTCTGTAAAGTACTCACAGGTATAGCTATTGCTGTGGCAGCTGGTGCAGTGGGGTATGTTGTAGGTAAAAGGAAAAGAGGTTAAGCATAAAATAGCAGAAATGGGTTGACTTATCATTAAAGGTATGGTAAATTTATTATGCAAGGTTTACATATGTAAATGATGATAATGTGGTTTACAAAAGTAAATAGAATTTAGCTAGTTTACAAGGTGGAATAAATGGAAAACAAAGAGTTTATGTCAATACCTGAGGCTGCAAAAGTGCTTGGTTTGAGCCGACAAGCAGTGCATAAGAGGGTTAAAAATGGGAAAATCGAGGCAATTAGGATAGGCAGAAACTACGCTATTCCTATAAAGAATTTAATCGGCGTGGTGAACAAAAGTCTTCAAGATGAAGATAAGGACAAAATACGTGATATAGTGAAAAGGGTCGTTGAGGAGTATGGAGAAGTGCTTAAATTGCTGGGTGATGGATAATGGCAAGTATTTCATTAGAAGAAGTTCAGTTTATAGCGCATGAATTAGCCCAGCAAAAACTAGGCTTCAATGAGCCAATACCGAGTTTTACTACACGTTATCCAAAAATATTGGAAAGCTGTTTAGCGGCCCCATTTCAAACATTTTCTAGAAAGGAACTATATCCAGGATTAGTTAACAAAGCAAGTATGCTGTTTTACCTTATGATTAAAAACCATCCTTTTCAGAATGGCAATAAAAGAGTAGCTGTAACAACCTTATTATTTTTTCTTGCCAAACATAAAAAGTGGATAAAGGCTAATTTTAGAACGCTATACCACTTTGCTGTCGACGTTGCTCAAAGCGATGCCAAGAAAACGAAGCAAATGCTGTTATATATAAAAAATTTCATAGAAACTTTTATGGTGGATATCTAGAATGGCTATATACAAGAAAAAAACAGATTACTACATAGACTACTACGCTAACGGTAGGCGTATACGAGAGAAGGTAGGTTCATCTAAGACTCTTGCTGAGAATGTTCTGCGTAAGCGCAAGCTTGCCATAGCAGAGAATAGATTCCTTGATGTTAGGAAGCAGAATAAGATTAAGTTTGAAGAGGTTAAGGATATACGAAAATCCTTCTGGACAGCCTGTAAGGAATCTGTTATATTAAATGTCCGTTTCCATGGGCTAAAGTACACTTTTACATTTATAAGCAGTTAGGTTCTTCGGGCGCATAGCTCAGTTGGTTAGAGCGCCACGTTGACATCGTGGAGGTCAGAGGTTCAACTCCTCTTGTGCCCACCATTTAGTTGACAGATAAGTAAAAAAACGCGTCCTGCTTAAAACAGGACGCGTTTTTTTTGCAAAGACTATTTTTTAAACCGGGCGCGGGGTATGCGGAGGCCAGGGCTCTTTACGTTGGTCAATGACAAAACAGCTGCCAGGCATATTTTTCGCTTTTTTCTTCACCTCAGCGGCTATATTGGTTACCTCGCCGTAAGAAGCAATAGGCCTTATCATATTGCTTATGCCCGCAAGAGATATAGTCATTATAGGGAACTTTATTATCTCATCACCATGGCGCGCTTTTGCCTCTATGTAGCCTTTGCCAAGATCCTCATTATCATATAATGGCCTTATGCGCTTATCGAATTCAGTAGTTATGCAGCTGCTGATATTGTCCGCTCTTTCAGGCGCAGTAAGTAATATAAAATCATCCCCACCCTCATGGCCTATAAAATCATCCGCGGAACCGTTTTTTCCCACAGCCTCTTTGAAGATCTCAGCGGTAAGCTTTATGGCGTCATCGCCCTTATGTATGCCGTATTTGTCGTTGAATGCCTTGAAATTATCCAGGTCGCAGTAAATCACAGTGAACTTCTCATTTTTTGATATACGCTCCTCCACCCGTTCCTGTATTACTATATTACCGGGCAGCTTAGTCAGCGGGTTGGCATTCTCTGCCCTCTGGCGCATTTTTTTAAGGTCTATTGCCATCAAATTAAATGTGTCGGAAAGTTCTTCAAGCTCATCATTTGTATTAATATGAATCCTTAGATTTAAATCACCGCCAGCGATTTCTTTTGTAGCGGTGTTAAGCAATGATATAGGCCTTGTTACCCGCTTTGACAGCATGATGCCAAAAAATGTTGATGAAATAATAACTATTATTACAGTAAGTATCAGAGGCGCGTAAACCTGCTTAAGCGCGTCCTGCATATTGCCAAGAGAGATATCAAGACGCCCGACATAAGATGTACCGTCCTCCTTGGGCCTTATTGGTATATATAATGCAATAGTCCTTGTATGCTTGTCTACATAGGTATTGATACCCCTTGCGGACGAGCCGCCTTGCAGTGCCTGGCTGATCTGCGCTAATTCTGCGGTTGAGGCTTTTTTGCCAGTATATAGGTTATGGGTAGATGCCTTTATAGCCCCATCGTCTGAATATATATAGGCAGTATCAAAAAGCCCGGACTGGGTCAGCTGGTTTAGAGAGTTATGAAGAGTTTTGCTGATATTATCCTGCGCGCCAGGCTCGTTTAAAGATTTTTGTACTGCATCTTTTAATATCTGAGCGGCTAATCGCGCCTGCAAAGAGTTGAAAAGGGTGATTACGTGCAGCTGATTCTGAACCTGTATTGCCGCAAAAGCGCTTATGAGGACTACGGCAAATATAATTATAGCAGTCGTAATTCTATTTTTTAAAGTAACGCGCATATAGTTTCCCTGTTTAAATTACACTTATTTTACTATAAAGTATATGCAATGTCAATACTCATGGGCAAATGGCCTCGGTATTTATTGACAAAGCACGGGTTTTTTGGTATATTACGCTAAACAAGTTGCCCGTTAATCATATAAATACAACAAGGCGCCGGGATGGCGGAATTGGCAGACGCCTTGGACTTAAAATCCAATGGGTAGTAATACCCGTGCCGGTTCAAATCCGGCTCCCGGCACCATAACATAGAAAAGAATATGGACATAGAGATATTAAGGCATAGCACAGCGCACGTTATGGCGCATGCAGTAAAAAGTTTATGGCCGGATATCAAGATAGCGATAGGCCCTGCTATATCCGAAGGGTTCTACTATGATTTCGATAAAAAAACCCCGTTTTTGCCCGAGGATCTTGGCCTTATTGAAAAAAAGATGAAAGAGATCATAGGGCAGGACCATAAGTTTATAGAAAAGAAAGTGAGCAAGGATCAGGCACGCGAACTTTTTAAAAACCAACCATACAAACTCGAGCTGATAGACGGGATACCTGAAGGCGAGATAACCGTTTATTCTGGCGGCGATTTTTATGACCTGTGCAAAGGCCCACACATATCTTCAACAGGCGCAATAAAGGTGTTCAAGTTATTAAGCATAGCAGGCGCTTATTGGCGGGGCAGTGAAAAAAATCCAATGCTTCAAAGGATATACGGCACAGCTTTTTTTGCAGACAATGAACTTAAGCAGTATTTACATTTAATTGAAGAGGCCAAGAAGCGAGATCACAGGAAGATTGGACGTGAACTCGGGATTTACCTGACAGATGATTCTGTGGGCGCAGGTCTTATAATCTATCAGCCCAAGGGTGCTCTCCTGAGAACGATTATAGAAGACTGGGAAAAGAAGGAGCACTTAAGAAGAGGTTACGATCTTATAATCAGCCCGCATATATATAAATCAGATATATGGATTCGTTCAGGCCATTACGAATTCTATAAAGAGAATATGTATATGTTCAAGGTTGAGGATGAGGAATATGCTGTAAAGCCCATGAACTGTCCAGGGCATATGCTTGTTTATGGGTCAAAGACGAGAAGCTACCGTGAGCTTCCACTTAGGCTTTTTGAATTAGGCACGGTGTATCGAAACGAAAAAAGCGGTGTATTGCACGGCCTGCTGAGAGTAAGAGGTTTTACGCAGGATGACGCGCATATATTTTGCCTGCCCGAACAGCTTAAAGTAGAGATAAAGGATGTTTTGGATTTTGTAGTTTACGCGCTCGGGGTATTTGGTTTTTCCGATTATGCTGTTGAGATAAGTACGCGCCCTGAAAAATCCATAGGAAGCGACAAAGACTGGCAGGAGGCAACATCCGCCCTGACAGAGTCTTTAAATGAAAAGGGCATATCTTATATAATAAATGAAGCTGATGGCGCGTTTTATGGGCCTAAGATAGATATCAAATTAAAAGATTCACTTAACAGGGCATGGCAGTGCGCTACAATACAATGTGACTTTGCTCTTCCGGAGAGATTTAACCTGGAATATATAGCACCGGATGGGACGGGAAAGAGGCCTGTGATGATACACAGGGTTATACTGGGTTCCATGGAGCGCTTTATAGGGGCACTTATAGAGCATTATGCTGGTGCTTTCCCATTGTGGCTTTCACCCGAACAGATAAGGGTTGCCCCTATTACGGACAATCAGCATGCTTACGCTAATAAGGTTTTAGAAGCCCTGTCAGAGTGCGGCTTCAGGGCAAAGCTTGATCCAAGAAACGAGACCATAGGATATAAGATACGTGAAGCCCGCTCAGAAAAGATACCATACATGCTTATTATTGGACAAAAAGAAGAGCAGGCAGAAACGGTTGCCGTAAGAAGCAGGCAAAAAGGCGATGAGGGCCCTGTCAGGATTGAACAGTTTATAGAGAGAGTGAAAAAGGAAATCAACAACAAGAGCTAGCATTAGGAAGGAGGGGGTTATTATACAAAATCGTTTAAGAGTAAATGAGCAGATCAGAATAAGTGAAATAAGGGTGATAGGAGCAGAAGGTGAACAGCTTGGTGTTATGACTCCGCAGGCTGCTTTGGCTAAGGCGCGTGAGACAGATCTCGATTTGGTTGAGGTTGCCCCGACGTCAAGGCCCCCTGTTTGCAGGATAATGGATTACAGCAAGTTTAAATATGACCAGGAAAAAAAAGAAAAAGAGGCAAGAAAGCGCCAGCATATAATAAAGATAAAAGAAGTGAGATACAAGGCCACCATAGAAGAGCATGATTACTGTACCAAGCTTACCCATATAAAAGATTTTCTTCAAAAGGGCAATAAGGTCAAGGTCAGCCTGCGGTTTAGAGGCAGAGAGATGGCTCATCAGGAAACAGGCAGGGCTCTGATGCAGAGGGTAATTAATGATATAATCGGTGTGGGTGAAGCAGAAAAGCCGCCATCAAAAGAAGGCCATTTTCTGAATATGGTGCTTAACCCTAAGTAAATGAGGCCACCCCCATTCTTGCTTTCGCAAGAAAGCATGGGGGGAAGGATCTACAGAGCTAGATTCTTCGTCGCGCTTTATGACAAAAGCACATAAATTACGCATAAATTTACAATAGGAGCTCATTATGCCAAAACTAAAGACAAGAAAATCTGTTAAGAAACGTATAAAAGTTACTAAGAGGGGCAAGGTAAAAGTGAAAAGGTCCTTCTCGGGGCACCTTTTAACCTGCAAAAACAGAAAACGAAAGCGCCATATGAAGAAAAAGACGGTTTTAACAAAAGCAGAATCCGCTAAACTGCGCGCGATGATTCAATGAGGCTAGATTCTCCGCCCTCCGGATTCTGAATAACAGTAATTATAAGCATGTAATTGACAAAGCAGTTATACACAAAATAAGGAGTGATATATGGCAAGAGTAACACACGGTGTTTCATCAAGGAAGAGAAGAAAGCGGACACTAAAGGCCGCCAAAGGTTACAGAGGGGGCCGCGGCAAGCTATACAGAACAGCCAAAGAAACCGTTGCCAGGGCCAGGGCCTATTCGTATAGAGATAGGAAGGTAAAAAAGCGTGATTTCCGTTCTTTATGGATAACAAGAATAAACGCGGCATGTAAGATAAACGGCATAAAGTATTCAGAGTTTATCGACGGGTTGGCTAAGGCGAAGGTGCTTATAAACAGAAAAGTATTGGCAGAGCTGGCTGTATCGCATAAAACCGCTTTTAAAAAAATAGTCGATATCGCTAAACATAAAAAACAATAAAGTGTTCACACACTAAGCGCATGCGCAAACACAAACTACAGCCTCCACAGGTCATAGTATTAAGTTTTCTTGCCGTTATAATATTAGGGGCAATACTATTAAGCCTGCCCATTGCCACAGTTGCGGGGCAACGGATAAGTCTTGTTGACAGCCTCTTTACCGCTACAAGCGCGGTATGCGTCACAGGCCTTGTTGTTAATGATATAAGTACTTTTTTTTCTCCTTTTGGGAAGCTTGTCATGCTTTGCCTGATACAAACAGGCGGGTTGGGTATTATGACATTTTCTACGATGTTTGCCATACTATTAGGGCGCAGGCTTTCCATATCTGAGAACATAACAATTAAAAGTGCTTTAAGCCATACAAGGATAGAAGGCCTAAGCAAGCTCGTTCTTTATATTATTTTATTTACATTCACTATCGAAATAATTGGCGCGGCGCTGTTATATATCAGGTGGTCGCGGATTTTTAACTGGGGCATGCTTGTAACAGCAGAACAGGCGATATTCCATTCTGTGTCAGCTTTTTGCAACGCGGGATTCTCCCTTTTCCCGCATAGCCTGGAGACTTTTTCAAAAGATGTTGTTGTTGTATCCGTATTTTCCCTGCTTGTTATAATTGGAGGCTTAGGGTTTGTTGTTTTTATGGATATACCAAAGCTTAAATTCTGGAGAAAAGACAGAAGACTTATATTATCTCGTATCAGCCTGCAGACAAAAGTAGTATTCTTAGTTTCATTTTTTCTTATCATAGCGGGTGCGTTAGCAGTTTGGTTTTTTGAAAATGATTTTGCCCTGCGTGGTATGGGCATAAAAGAAAAAATATTGTCATGTTTTTTTACATCTGTTACAACGCGCACAGCGGGGTTTAATGTTCTTGGCACGGCGTCGCTGCGGCCCGTTACGCTGTTTATGATGATAATGCTTATGTTTGTAGGGGCATCCCCGGGTTCAACCGGAGGAGGTATTAAAACAGTTACGCTCGGTATTATTATAGCTGCATTTTATTCAATGTTTCGAAACAGGGACAGGATAACTATTTTTAAAAGAACAATACCAAAGGAGACCTATCGACGCGCCGCCGTTATAGCCTTTCTCGCTTTAGCTGTTGTATTGTTATCAACTTTTTTGCTTTCTGCTACAGAGAGCGTTCCGGCGCATAGCAGTCATTATTTTCTAAGCATGCTGTTTGAATCAACATCGGCCTTCGGCACAGTAGGCCTGTCAATGGGCATTACGCCAACTCTTACGGGCTGGGGAAAGATTATTATAATATTAACAATGTTAATAGGCAGAGTAGGCCCGCTTACTCTCGCGCTTGCTATAGCGATGAGAAGCGAGAAGGTGGAGTATCGTTATCCGGAAGAGAAATTAATGGTCGGGTAATTTAGTTCGTAGTTCATGCCTGCCTGTCGGCAGGCAGGGTTCATAGTTTGTAGATTAAAACATTTAGGCTATGAACTATGAACTCATAACTATGAACAATGAAACCAGGAGAAGAAAATGAGACAGTTCGCCGTGATAGGATTAGGAAGATTTGGTTCAAGCGTGGCTAAGACCTTAAGTGAAAAAGGTTATCAGGTCCTGGCAATAGATATAGCCGACGATAAGGTGCAGGATTTTTCAGAGATTGCATCGCAAGCAGTCTGTGTTGATGCCACTGATGAAAAGGCCCTAAAGGCAGTTGGGGTGGATTCTGTAGACGTAGCCGTAGTAAGTGTCGGCAACAACATAGAGGCATCTGTGTTGATAACGCTTGTGCTTAAAGAGATTGGCATCAAAGAGATTGTTGCCAAGGCGGTTTCAGAGGAGCAGGGCAAGGTGCTGGAGAAGGTAGGGGCTGACAGGGTGGTATTTCCTGAAAGAGATATGGGTATTCGCGTAGCTAACTCTCTTACATCACCAAAGGTAAGCGAACACATAGACCTTTCCTCCGCCTGTAGTATTATAGAGATAAAAGCGCCAAAAGACTTTATAGACAAAAGCCTTAAGCAGTTGAGCGTAAGAGTGAAATACGGGCTTAACATTGTTGCCATAAAAAGTATTGATGAAACAGGGGCTGAGTCAATCAACCCTACGCCTGAAGCGGATTACAAGATAAAGGCCCTTGATAAGCTTATGGTGGTAGGCCCTAATGAGAAAATAGAAAAGCTTAAGCAGAAAGAATAAATAAGTGAAAGAGCGTTTAAAAGAAATAGAAATACAGGCCTTATCTGAAATAGACGCGGCCTCTACGCGGCAGGCCCTTGAAGTGATACGCGCGAAATATTTAAGCAGAAAAGGTGTTCTATCCCGGCTTTATAAAGAACTCGGTTCGGTTGATGAACAGGACAGGCCCGCAATCGGGCAGGGAATAAACAGGCTCAAAGCGATCTTTGAGCAGGATATAGCGCAAAGGCTGCATGAGCTTTCCGCCAAAACAGGCCCGGCAGAAAGTGAAGCATTTGATATCACTATGCCAGGCATTTACCCTGATATCGGTAAAAAGCACCCAATAACAAAAACAATTGATGATATATGCGGGGTTTTTTCCCGCATGGGTTTTGCTATCATAGAAGGCCCTGAGATAGAGACCGAATTTAATAATTTCGAAGCACTTAATATACCGCTTGATCATCCCTCGCGGGACACATTCGATACTTTTTATCTTGATACAGAAAATTTTGAAACAGACCCGCAGAAAAGACGCCTCTTAAGAAGCCACACATCCCCGGTACAGATTCGGTATATGCAAAAGCACAAGCCGCCTTTTTCAATTGCTGTGCCCGGCAAGGTTTTCAGGCCCGACGCTACAGACGCGAGCCACTCTTTTATGTTCCATCAGATTGAGGGGCTGGTTGTCGGAGACGGGATAAATTTCGCTAATCTTAAATGGGCTTTGTTTGAATTCGCGAGGCAATATTTTGGTGAATCGACGAAGGCCAGGTTCAGGCCGCATTTTTTTCCCTTTACAGAGCCGAGCGCTGAAGTGGATGTATCCTGTATAATTTGCCAAGGCCAGGGTTGCAGGGTGTGTTCTCAGAGCGGCTGGCTTGAAATACTTGGCGCGGGCATGGTAGACCCCAATGTTTTTAAAGAGGTCAATATAGACGCTGAAAAGTACAGCGGGTTTGCCTTTGGCATGGGGGTTGAAAGAATTGCCATGCTGAAATACGGCATTGATGATATACGTCTTTTTTATGAAAATGATTTAAGATTTTTAAGGCAGTTTTAATTATGAAAATATCATACGAATGGCTTAGGGAGTATATAAATACCAAGGTAAGCCCGGGGACCCTTGCGGGCTGGCTTACCATGGCAGGGCACGAGGCCTCTTTAATAAAACAAAATAAAGGCGACGTTGTTTTTGACATAGAAGTCACTCCAAACAGGCCGGACTGCCTTTCTCATATAGGTATAGCGCGCGAGATATCCGCGGCGACAGGAAAGCCTTTTAGGCTTGGGCATATCAAGCTTTTAAAGACGCCGCGGGAAAAGAAAGGTTTTAAGATTGTCAGAGACGATAAGGCAATGTGCCCTTTCTATGCTATGCGGATTTTAAGAAATGTCAAGGTAGCCCCTTCCCCGAAATGGCTTGCCAAAAAGATAAGCTCCATAGGCCTTAGCCCGATAAACAATATCGTAGATATCGCAAATTTTGTGCTTTTTGAAACGGGCCATCCTCTGCACGCCTTTGATTTAGATAAACTTTCAGGAAACGAAATAATCATAAGAAAGGCACGCGCAGGCGAGTCTATCATTACAATAGACGATGTTGAAAGAAGGCTCAAACCCCACATGCTGGTTATCGCCGATCAATCAGGCCCTGTTGCCATAGCGGGTGTTATGGGGGGTAGAGACTCAGCCATAACAAGCCAGACAAAAAATATTCTTTTAGAAAGCGCGTATTTTGATCCAATAAGCATAAGAAGGACATCCCATGCGCTTGGGCTTTCCACTGATTCAAGCTATCGCTTTGAAAGGGGCGCTGATTTGGAAAGCGTTGTGCCTTCATCAAACAGAGCAGCGTCCCTTATATGCGATATTGCAAAAGCAGGTATCGGCGGATTTTTAGAGTCAAGGGATAAGGCGCAGTCTCCTGCACGCATAATCTTGCGCGTGCCATATCTTAACAAAATACTCGGAACCTCTCTTAAGCGGGCAGAGATAAGGCAGATACTCGTAAGGCTTGGATATAGAGTAAAAGGGTCTTCTGTCCTGGAAGTTATACCGCCTTCATATCGCGGCGATACCGCAAGGGAGGTGGATCTTATAGAAGAAGTCGCGAGGATATATGGGTATGATCGCATTAATTCTATCCCGGCTTCGATAATCGCAACATGCCAGGATGATAACACCAAGGACTTTATCGCAAAGCGCAATATGGCAAAGGAAGCGCTTGTGTCGTCAGGTTTCAACGAAGTTGTCTCTTACAGCCTTATCAGCAAAGATCTGCTAAAAGACGCGCTATGGGCCGATGAAGGTTTTATTGAAATTAAAAACCCATTAAGCAAAGAGCAGGAAATTATGAGGCCCTCCCTCCTGCCGGGCATAATCAAGGCAGCAGCTTACAATATGAGCAGGCAGGTGTATGATATTAAGCTGTTTGAATTATCCAATATATATTTCAAGGATGCCAGAGAATACAGAGAAGAGCCGTATCTCGCGCTGGCATTGTATTCAAAAGCAAAGACTTTAAATCAAAAAGGTGTTTCAGGACAGGGCCTTTTACGGTTAAAGGGCGCTATCCTGAATCTGGCAGAAACACTTGGTGTAAAAAATCTTAAGCTTGAGAAGGCAACATCCAACATGCTGGATGAAGGCAGGTCAATAGCCGTTCTTTCAGGCAGCGGCATGCTTGGCTCAATGGGTAGATTAAAAGATAATATAGCTGCCGCTTTCGGCATCACAGGCTCTTTATTTGTTGCTGAAATCAACTTCAGGCAGCTTGCCTTATCAGCGCACCCGGAACGATATTATAAATCTCTGCCGCGTTTTCCATACGCGTACCGTGATATTTCCTTTGCGATAGGGGCTTTAGTTGAGTATAAGGAAATAGAGGCACTGATAAAACGTATTGGCAGCCGCCTCGTAGAAGAAATAGAATTGTTAAGCGAATATCGCGGCGAGCAGATAGAAAAGGGCAAAAGAAGCCTGGCTATACGCGTAATCTTTCGTTCTAAAGACAAGACATTGACAGAAGAAGAAATCAGTTCAGCTGATGCCGCGATACGAAGCGGGATAGAGAAAACTTTTAACGCTGTTTTACGCTAAGGCCTTGATTTATATCGCGCGGCGTGATATATTGAATGTAGCCCTGCTGTGTGCGTGGCTTTTCGGTGAAACTTTGAGCCAACACCTTTATATCGGGAGCTTAACTTCATGAGCGGATGGCACGCCCTCTTAACAGAGAGAAGCCTGTGAAACTTGTGAGAGAGCACCCACTTTACTATAAGGGTTCAAAGTGCATCATTTGCCCGGCACGTGCGGGGCGTTTTAGTTGACAGTCCACAGAGAGGGTTAGAATTTAACGCCATGGATCTATTCCAACAAACCGGCCAACCACCTAAAAAAGACTCCCCGCTCGCTGTTCGTATGCGGCCAAGAAACCTTGATGAATTTATAGGCCAACAACATATCGCGGGCCCCGGTAAACTTTTGAACCGTACAATTGAGGCAGACAGGGTCGCGTCTTTTATTTTTTATGGCCCAAGCGGGGTTGGAAAAAACTGCCTTGCTCATATAATAAGCAATATAACAAAAAGCTATTTCGCGCGGATAAACGCGGTATCGTCTAATGTTTCAGAGATGCGTAAGCTTATAGAATCGGCAAAGAACAGGCGCGCGGTATCCGGCAAAAAAACAATACTATTTGTTGATGAAATACACCGCTTCAACAAGGCGCAGCAGGATATACTCATGCCCTACGTTGAAGAAGCAGACATCACCCTTATAGGCGCGACAACGCATAACCCCTTTTTTTATATTGTCCCGGCCCTTATCTCGCGCTCACTTATATTTGAATTAAAACTCTTAAGTGAAAATGAAATCAGGGTAATACTCCTTAATGCCTTACAAGACAAGGACAGGGGGCTTGGCGATAAGAATATAAAGATAGACGATAAGGCGCTAACTTTTCTTGCCAAGGTTTCTGATGGTGACGCACGCAGGGCCCTAAACGCCCTGGAAATCGGGGCATTGACCACGCCAGCCGATCAAGGCGGATACGTACATTACACACTAGAGGTAGCGCAGGAATCTGTACAGAAAAAGGCCGTCCTATATGATAAAGATGAGGATAGCCATTACGATACCATATCAGCGTTTATAAAATCCATGCGCGGTTCAGACCCTGATGCCGCGTTATATTGGCTTGCCAAGATGCTATATGCCGGCGAAGACCCGCGTTTCATAGTTAGGCGTATTGTGATATGCGCGTCAGAAGATGTTGGAAACGCGGATCCGCAGGCCTTGGTAGTTGCTAATGCCGCTTTGAATATCGCGGAATTTGTAGGCATGCCCGAGGCGCGCATACCATTAGCCCAGGCAACGGTTTATATAGCCACAGCGCCAAAATCAAACGCCTCTTATCTGGGTATTGAAAAAGCGCTCTCAGATGTAAAAGAAGGCCGCACGCTTGAAGTACCAGCACACCTTAAAGACGCAAGCTATAAAGGCGCCAAACAACTTGGACGCGGCCAAGGCTATAAATATGCTCATGAGTATGAGCACCATTATGTGGAACAGGACTATCTTCCCTATTCCTGTAGATACTATGAGCCGACAGAGATAGGCTATGAAAAGAGGATAAAAGATTATCTGTATAAGTTAAAGAAAGATATTAGATACAAACCCCAGGATCTCTTGACTTAACCCCTTGTTTGGTGTATACTTAGTATATAAATGACCCATATGGGTTTTATTTTAGCATAAATAATACATACTTTTAATAAGATAATAATATCATTAAGGGCATATATGTTTAAATATACAAAAAAGATACTATCACTTGTTTTAATTGTAAGTTTTATACTTACCAGCGCTATCCCATCATATGGGTTTAATGGCAGGACCCTGTTTACCCATAAATCCCATGCCCAAAGATACCTGAAAGATAAAGAGGCGTTGACCAATATAATAGAGGCCCCATTCCTGTTAGATATTCCTCAATCAATGGGCAGAATCGTAGAAACTTACAAGGGTAAATCTGATTCCCTTATTATCCACATCCAGGACCGCCATATAGACCAGACCGCGCAAAGTAACATATCCTCAATAATCGAACAGCTTAATACAAAATATAATGTTAATCTTATGTGCCTTGAAGGTGCATCAGAAGAGCTCGATACATCTTTTTATGATAAGTATGAAGCAGGCCCAGCAAAGGAAAAGGTAGCAGGCCTTTTCATGCAGCAAGGGCTTTTTACAGGCGCGGAACTCTATAAGATAAACAATGCAGACAGATACTTAAAAGCAGTAGGCGCAGAGAACAAGCAGGCATACTTAGCCCACCTTGATTGCTATAAGAAGAATCAGATTGATAAGGATGCTGTGCTTAAACTGCTCAATAGCCTGGGCCAAGGTACAGATAAGCTTAAGCAGATAATATATACAAAAGGCCTAAAAGCTATTGACAGTCTTTCAGGTTCTTATAAAGGCAAAAGCATAAACCTTTCAGAATACCTTGCTGCATTAAAAAAATATTCTAAAAAGGCGAAGATAGATATAGCAAAGTATCAGGATCTTGAAAAATTCATCCAGCTTACAGAGGATGAGAAGCATATAGATTTCAAAAAAGCAGAAGAAGAGAGAGAACATGCCATAAGACTGCTTTCTGAGGATCTGGACGAGGCAGATGCAAAAGAGCTTGTGCGGATGAGTATGGATTTTAGGCTTAACAGAATCTCTGATATCGCGTTTTATGAATATTTCCAGGCGCTGCTTGGAGCCACAGATTGCAAGATAACAGCCAAGGACTACAAGAACCTGACAGATTATATAGATTACCTTAAATTCTCAAAGACCATAAACCACCTTAATGTATTTGACCAGGCAGATAGCTTGGAAGAAGAGATCCAGGCAGCGCTTTGTAAAGACCCGGTGCAAAAACAGCTCTTAAAATATGCAAAGGCGATAGGCATGCTTAAAGATCTTTATGAGTTAAAGCTCGCCCATCGCCATCTTGATTATATGGATGAAAACAAAGAGAACTTTGATATTGTGAAGATACAGCAGTTTTTAAAAGAGACCTCAGCAAGATATGGATTAGGCATAGAACCATACACCGCAGAGAGCAGAATAGACAAAGAGAGCTTGGAGCATTCAAAAGAGTTTTATAGGCTGGCTCTTAAAAGAGATATAGCGCTTACAGAGAATACCATTAATAATCTAAAGAAGTATCGCAAGAAAAAAGCCATACTTGTCACAGGTGGTTTTCATACACAAGGAATTACTAATATCTTAAAAGAGAAGGACATCTCATACATCGTAATATGTCCCAACATAGGGCTGGATGATTGTGAAGAGATCTATAGCGAGAGAATGCAGGGAGTCTTTCCAAGCATAGAGACGCTAAAAGAGTTATTAGTGAATATGCTTTCAACCCCGCTTTATACAGGAGATGCAGCAGGCAAGGCTGCTTCGGCAGGGGTACAAGAACTCTTTGGTGCTATTCATGATTTTGTTTTAGGAGAAGAGACAGCAAAACCTCGTGCTGAAACCCCTTCGTTAGGCCAGAGCCTGTTAACAGCAGAGGCTGCCGAAACCTTGACGATAAGAAGAGAAGAGATCTTGCGCTCTATTAACAAACGCGGGGTTAAATCAAAACAGCTTCTTGAGGAAGAAGGGCCTATAGATGTTTTTGGAACAAGCCAAGCAGATGAGCACGGAGAGTATGTTTTCGTAAAAGTTGCTTCAGGAAAAATCAGGAATGAATATGAATTTGTACAACAGCCCGATGCCCTTAGTATTTTCCATATATTGCTTGAAAGAGATAAAAGTCCTGTTCAAGGAGTCGATCCGATAGCAGTAAATCGACATAACTTAAGCAGAGAAACAATAGAGGAACGTTTAAGATCAGGGGTAGTAATTATAATAAACCCTGCTTTATTAGACAAAAGATTTGGATTTAAGCTCGGTGGCTATTCCAAAAAGAAAGAAAGTATGCAAGAAAGGATTCCTGGGGGAATTGCTGCGGAATCTATTGCTTATGTTTTAGCGCCAGCTGGGTTAGCAGGCTTAGCACGCAAGGCGTTTGATGATAGAGTGCAAATTATTACTGTTGATGAAAAAGATTTTAAGCTCATTGGATTTATTGGGGAACCGCAAGTAAAAGCTCCTGATTTTGCAAAAGCGATAAATGAAGTTTTACAGAGAGAACCAACATCGATGCTGATACACGCAGTTGCTTTGCCTGCTTTAGAGGATTTAGAAAAAGTAGATCCGCAGGAAAATATTTATAAATCGTCTTCTTCAGGTGAATTAACTCCTGAAGAGCCTAAGGCCTTTTCCGCAGGGGAACTCGAATCTGCTGAGGTGTCGTATGGCGTCCCCGCGGCAGAAGCCGAGCCAGAACCCATTGTGCCCCATGCAGCTGACAGCGCCAGGCATTTAGATATCCGGTATGAGATAAACAGATGGATAAAGAGAGTGCCAGTTCTCATTACGGGCATTGTAATTTTTTCGCTGACATTTTTCTTTGGCACTAAGCTTGTTGTAAGCACTAATATACTTTCCAATCTGCCGGTCGAGGATTCAGACATGATAATCGCCGTTAGCCTCTTAAGCGCTGTTACCAGTATTTATAGAATCGGGTTATTAGCTGAAAAACGCTTGTACAATAATCTTGTGAAAAACACACGATATGTAAGCGCTGAACTTACAGGTAGGACCGTTTTGCTCCATGTGATTAAAAATAGCAATGAATTACAGGTAAAGCGCGCGCTTGCCTATAGGTTTGTTGCCAGAGAGGCCCGCCGGGTAATTTTTGATATAATACAAAGGATGGATCAAGGCGAAAAACAGGTCCAAGGCATTCGCTATATAACCGCAAAGAGCCATCTTCTAGCAGACCAGCGCCATGGAAAATTAGGCATGGCAAACCCTGTATTTCAAAAAGAACTTGAGCAATTAGGAATAACAATCCATGTAGTTAATATGTGGAAGAATCCGCTGGCTGTTTTTGTGGCTAAGTTGTTTCATGGTGCTAATATTTCTTGGTTAAGGCCCATGGAAGGGCATTTTGTTATAGATGTGTCGACACCTGAAAAACTCAAAGCCTTTACAGCTAAAATACAATCAAGTGAGTCTAAAGATGTTTCTGAAAGCCCCTCTTCATTTGTCACTGACAAACGCATTACAGAACACGAACAGCTTTATGCCAAGGCAATAAGAATTGCCCCCAAGGCCTCCTCGGCAGGAACAGACCGCGATGCAAGGGCTATAATGGAGGAGTTTTTACAATCTGCTCATGTAGAAGAGAACACTTTAAATGATATAAGAGCGATATTAAAGAATGAATCACTTAAAGCAGAAGAAGAGCTTGCATTGCTATTTTATATTTTAAGCTATAAAGCATTTGCTTCAAAGCCCGTAGAGTTAGATCCTGAAGTTGCAAGGCATTTCTTAAGTGTTTGCGAGCAAGTTAGTCCAAGCCCAGCCTTAAAAAGAAGCGCAGTGAATTTTACAAGAGAGGTAAGTAATAATATCAGTGCCCGTGTTATTGGCTCGCTTGACGAATTGAATAATCAGCTGCTTAGGGTAGGAATCTATCTGGATATGGATTACGAGTCAAAACAGGTTGTCGCCGGCGTTGTGATTAACGAAGAGCAATATGACGTTACCGTAGAGCAAGCTATACAGCCCATGAACCTTCTCTTTGTAAAGCCACTCATAAATAATCAGCACTACGGTGGATATGGAGGGACTAGCCATCGCACAAGAGCAGAGGAATATATGGGCCCTTATAGGCCACAGAGACGGCTGCCTGTAATTTTTATTTCAGACACAGAAGATCTTAAGGCGCTATATAATGATTTTACAGAGTTTGCCTCCGGTGCTGGACACGATGACGCATTACACCTAATGGGTGCAGGACTTTCTCTTGCAAGGCTTGAGCAACCAGCAGATATCGATGCTTTTTTATCATTACAAGAGAAGGGTTTTGCAGAGCACGAGCTTACGCACACACTGCAAGAGTTTCTTATACGAAATAATAATCCTAAACTGCCTAGGGGTCTGCCAACCATAGAGGCATATAATGAGTTTGTAGCATATGCAGGAGAATTTATAAATGGTTTTACATTGTTCGAATTTGGGTCTGCAATATACATGGGTAAAAGAGGAAGAGAAGCGCTGGAAGGTGATATACCAGATATCCCGCACGTGCATGCAGTAAGGTATATACTTTATAATTTAGCAAAAGCTATAGGAGTTAGAACTGACAGAGAAATAACTAATATAGATGATATTACAAGAGGATTAGCTCAAATGGTGGATAGGCTGGGCCCAGAAGCAGCAAGCGATAAAATAAAAAATATCCTGCGTAATATTATTAAAGAAACCATGCCAGAAGGCCAAGGCCAATTGCTGATAGATGGCTTAAAGGAACTTGCCAATGGTCCTGTAAAAACTACAGATGATGGATTAGCAGCTCGCTTTATAGCTAAAAAATCCTCCTCAGCAGGGCTGGTGCGCAGCATCAAAGAACAATTAAGAGGCCAAAATGAGAGAGAAGACGCAGTTTTTCAATGGTTCGATACGCCGGAAAGAAAAGCAGAAGCAGAAGAGATTATAGCAGGTATTGATAGTCCAGATACGCTGCTTTATGATTTATCAGAGGAGAGATTTATGGAGGCGCTGGCAAATCTTATTATTAAGCGAGCAGAAATCGGAGCAAAAAGCATACGTATTGCTAACGCACTTGAAAAAACATCATCAGCTGGTGTTGTAAATGTTGATAATGGTGATCGTATGTTTTTAGAAGAAGGCGACCAGCGAACATTAAAAGCGGGTTTGGAAGTATGTCTTGCTGTTGTGGGCTACAAAATAAACTCAGTGACAGGCCAAAGCAGAAGAGTTATGGCGCATTTCCTGCCGCACGGCCATATAGAAATAAGCAGAGGATTGGAAGCAGGCGGTTTACAGGCAGCAAAAGAACTTTATTTAAAAAGATTATTAAATGGCATAGAAGGAGCAGGCTGGCAGATTGCTCTAGTGCGGTCAGGAGATGATTTTGATGTAGAATGGGCTAACCCAGACTCAATAATATCAGAAGAAGATCTGGCAGGATATTTACATTATAAAAACAGTGTCCCGAAAGAAAACATTAGAAGAGATAAAAAAGATGCAAAATTTAGTAAGATAGCAACTTTTGATTATAATGGTAATATAATAATGACGCCTCTAAAAGAAACAGATACAAACAAGCCGTATTCAATCTCCCTGTCTGACACCAAATCCTCCTCAGCTGGCAGAAAGATATTAAAGGATGAACTGGGATCAGGCATAACTACATTTAATAATGATTGTTTAAAGATTCTTTCACCGGAGGCTTTTAGCTATATTAACTTTGGTAATGGGCGGATCACATTTATCACAGATGTGACATCGTTTGCTGAAACAGACAGAAAGTTCCTAGCCAAGCTAAACCAGATAAAAGAGCGAATAACTATCGTCGTGGCAGATGAGGATGCAAGAGCATCTCTAACAACAGCAGGCTTCATTGGCAACATAGAGACTATAGATGAATATGAGTATCTTGCAGACAGAACAGGCAGGCCATGGGATATGGAGAGCATGGACAATAGTGAGCGTATCGCCATGATTGCAGCAGATATACGTGGGCAAAATAGGGCTGTTATAACAGTAACAGATAGCACGGTAGCAACGGAAATAGGTAATATCATGACTGCCAATAAGTTGCTGGAGAGCGATCGCAAGACAGGAACAATAGTTGTCGCATCGATGAATGGAGCAACACAACAGACGCAGATAGGAAACGATGTTATAGATATAGGCCAAATACTTTTTAGTGTTGTTGCTGCAAACGGCCTTAAAGAAGGAGAGAAGGCCTTGCAATTGCATAAGGATCAGCAATTATACGTGATTACTTTGCCAGCGATAGACAGCCTTGTATTTGAGAAGTTCATATATGATCTTATGCAGCAAAAGAGGGCTACAGATGCTGCTGCCTCAGCCGCTTAATTTACCTACCTCATAGACAGGTCTCAAGCACGGCGATGAGTTTTATGGGTTTTCCCTTAATTAGGACTAAAATAGTTATATATAACATAAGATTTTTCAGATTATTGTTGACAAAAAAGGTATGATATGTTAAATTACCCAAAAGATTGAACAGTAGTAATTTTAAAATTGAGGTGGACTATGTCGCGTATATATGAAGATATTACAAAAACAATAGGCAATACCCCTCTGGTGCGTATTAACAGGATAGATACTTTTGGCGCGGAGATACTTGTCAAGCTTGAGAGCTTTAATCCGCTATCCAGCATCAAGGACAGAATAGGTGTTGCGATGCTAGAGGATGCCGAAAGAAAAGGCCTTATAAAAAACAGCTCTACAATCATAGAGCCGACTAGCGGCAATACGGGCATTGCTCTTGCCTTTGCTTGCGCGGTAAAAGGCTATAAGCTTATCCTTACCATGCCTGATACCATGAGCATTGAAAGACAAAAGCTGCTAAAGCTTTTAGGTGCAGAAATTATACTTACCCCAGGCGATAAGGGCATGAAAGGGGCTGTAGAGCGGGCAGAAGAGATTGTAAAAAAGACTAAAGGTGCTTTTATGCCGCAGCAGTTCAAGAATCCTGCAAATCCGCAGATACATAGAGAAACAACAGCAAAAGAGATCCTGGCAGATACAGATAAGAGGGCTGATTTTCTTGTAGTAGGAGTTGGTACAGGAGGCACGTTAACAGGCGTTGGCGCTGTTCTAAAAAAACATATCCCAGAGATCAAAATAATAGCAGTAGAACCAGAAGATTCACCTGTCTTATCAGGGGGCAGCCCTGGCTCGCATAAGATACAGGGAATAGGGGCAGGCTTTGTTCCCGATGTTCTAGATAGGAACTTAATAGACGAAATAATAAGAGTTAAGAATGAAGATGCAAAAAAAACTGCGCAAGAGCTGGCTAAAAATGAAGGCATACTAGCAGGCATCTCAAGCGGCGCAGCCTTGTTTGCGGCACTAGAGGTTGCTAAAAGGCCTGGTAGCAAGGGTAAGCGTATTATAGTAATACTGCCTGATACTGGAGAGCGTTATCTTAGTACAGATCTTTTCGATTGACTTCCGAAGTGAGTGAGCATGGTATGTGGAATACCTGGCTTTAAAACTTTATATTAACCCGTTAAAAATATTTTAGATAAGGAGATATGAGATGGCAAAGACTTATGCCGAGATTAATGAGAAGATAAGACAGGGTAAAGCCGTTGTAGCAACAGCTGAGGAAATAATAGGCATTGTTGAAAAGGACGGCATAAAAAAAACAGCCCAGAGAGTAGACGTTGTTACAACAGGTACGTTTGGCCCAATGTGCTCCAGTGGAGCCTACTTTAATGTGGGTCATACCAAGCCAAAGATAAAGATTGGCGGCGGAAGGGCTACTCTTAATGATGTGCCTGCTTATGCTGGTTTTGCCGCGGTAGACCTTTACATAGGAGCCACTGTTGCCCCAGATGATGATCCCAAAAACAAGGTTTTTCCTGGTAAATTTGAATATGGCGGGGGCCATGTAATAGAAGAGCTTGTAGCTGGTAAAGATATAAAATTATCAGCCACAGCTTATGGCACAGACTGTTACCCCAGGAAGAAGCTTGATACGTATATAAACATCAAGGATTTAAATGAAGCAGTACTTTTTAACCCGCGAAACAGCTATCAAAATTATAATGTTGCTGTAAATCTTGGTAAAGAGAGAACTATATATACCTATATGGGGATTTTAAAGCCCGATACGGCAAATGCGCATTATTGTTCAGCAGGGCAGCTGTCGCCTCTTTTAAATGACCCTTATTATAAGACCATAGGAATAGGAACAAGGATATTTCTTGGAGGCGGGCAGGGTTATGTGGCGTGGCATGGCACACAGCATAATCCGAGCGTAAAACGAAAAGCCAACGGTGTTCCTCAGGCACCTGCGGGCACAATAGCTGTTATAGGAGATTTAAAACAAATGAAACGGGAATGGCTTCGCGGCATATCATTTGAGGGCTATGGCGTAAGCCTTGCCGTCGGCCTTGGCATACCGATACCTGTGCTTAACGAGGAGATATTGCAATATACCACTATCAAGGACGAGGATATATATGCCCAGATAGTTGATTATTCCAACGATTATCCTAATGGCATAGCAAGCTCTCTCGGTGAGGTAAACTACAAACAATTAAAATCAGGCAGCATCAAACTAAAGGGTAAAGATGTGCCAACAGCGTCGCTTTCAAGTTATGCGAAAGCAAAGGTAGTTGCAGAGGAACTCAAAGAATCTATATTAAAAGGTAAGTTTTTTCTTGGTGAACCGGTAGCACTTCTTCCATCAGTGGATTCAGGCATAAGTTTTAAGCCTTTGAAAGAAAGACCGATAGGCAATAATGTATAAAACCTGGAGGGTGTATGAATAAGATAAAGGCAACAGCCGTTCTATTTATAGTAGCAGCCGTTTTTATGATGGTGTTTGCTGTAAATAGCAGGTCAACTGCAAGTGAGACTTCGACCGCAGCACTCGATGCAACGCTTGATAAGATAGTCAGCAACCAAGAACAGATGCTGCAAAAACTTGATGATATGGCAGCGCAAATACAGATAGTTAAGATAAGGGCAACGCGCTAGTCAAGGAGCAAGGATTTGAAAATATCTCGTAAACTTCGTTATGGGCTAAGGGCAATGGTATCTCTGGCTTTATATTACCAAGCAGGGTATATGTCAGCAAAGGATATTTCAAGTTCAGAGTCAATACCATTGGATTATCTAGAGCAGATCTTGAATAAGCTTAAACAGGCAGGCCTTGTAAAAACAACAAGAGGGCCCCATGGAGGTTATGCGCTATCGCGCACGCCATCTAGCATAAAGATCAAGGATATTATGGATGTACTTGACGCAAGCCCTTATTTAACAGATTGTCTTGATGGTAAAGCAAAGCAGGTCTGTAGCCGGCTGGATTTTTGCTCCACAAGGTTGTTTTGGCAGACACTTGATAGGGCTATACAGAGTATAGCAGAATCAACGACCCTGAAAGATCTTTCAGAGAAAAACCCTAATCAGGCAGCAATAAAACATAGTTATTTGTTCCAAATTTGATAATAACAGGCAAACTCCTTGACCTTTTAAGGCAAATATGGTAAAATTATCAGAATCGCAGATAGAAAATAAGGCGAAAATTAGAAAAGAGATCTTAGCAAGGCTGCGTTCGCAGGTCAATACGGAGCGTATTGTTAAGAGCGATAAGATAAAAAGGAGGCTTTTTAAGGAGAAGTGCTTTAAGAATGCCGAATCTGTTATGTTTTATGTGTCAAAATCTTATGAGGTTGATACATCTTCCATGATAGAAGAGGCGCTTAAGAAAGGTAAACGAGTAATAGTACCGGTGACTAACCCTAAGGAAAAAAAATTGATCCCTTCAGAGATAAAATGCCCGAGTAAAGACCTTGCAAAAGGGCTTTTCGGGATACGAGAACCTAAGAAAGAATGCATAAAGGCCGTGGACATAAAAGATATAGATATGGTAATAGTGCCAGGCATTGCTTTTGACGATAAAGGCAATCGCATAGGCCACGGTCAAGGCTATTTCGATAGATTCCTAAAATACCTGCCAAAGAAAACACCTACCATAGGGCTGGCATTCAAGCTCCAGCTTGTAAGAAGGATCAAAGCACTTCCCTGGGATATACCTGTCACCAAACTAATTACTGCATAACCAGAACAGGCCCTGCATAAGGGGCAATCAACAGTATGGCGTTTAATTTATGGTATGGAATTTCAAAAAACAATTCCAACCAC
>Ga0268278_1000241_pt1 | contig 41916 bp, 40 predicted proteins | sample saktaG_3_FD_190135 | JGI IMG/M metagenome (GOLD analysis project Ga0268278, IMG submission 190135) | Saline water microbial communities from Sakinaw Lake, British Columbia, Canada - sak_2010_1_5_55m | ecosystem: Environmental > Aquatic > Non-marine Saline and Alkaline > Saline ...
TTGACAGGTAGATTTTTTGACTTGCTCTTGTCAAAATTTCAAAAAGATAGTATAATAATAGTGTCAAAAGATAAACGGCTTTGACGGTCTCAAAATTGGGATATAAAACAGAGCCGTATTGATATTCGAGAAACCCGAGAATTCTCAGATAACAAGTAATTATGGCAATAATCTTGATCTTTATCTTCAAAGCCCTGGAGGAACAGTATTCAATTCTTCAACATCTTCTACTAATATATTTGAAATGTTGGAATACACTATCCCAGCCAATCAAGATATTTTACTTAGGGTGAATAGAGCTGCCTATATTAGTTCATCACTTTATATCTCGATGAGTTGTTTTTGGATGGGAGTGTAATCAATGAAAAAATTAATGATTATTATGTTTATCTTATTTAGTATTTCAATGACCGCATGTAATAGAGAGACTACTGAGCGTACAACGACACAAGATCAGACAACTATTGTTGAAAATGATATGGCAACGTTTAGTATACAAGTAAGCACTATCACAATGGATGATTCTAATTCTGTGGTTACTGTTGTGGTTGAGATAACCACGAAAGTTGTTATTAATCAAACATTAGAAACCTCATCTTATGGTGATGAAGGGCTTATTAGAATAAGGATTGTCTCTGTAGATAATGAAGATATATTGTTGTACAGCGAATTCTATGATATTCCATTTACAGACGATGAGTATGATGTTAATCTAAACATAGGTGAAGAATTAACTAGAACCATTCAATTTGCCCGTATGCCATTTCACAGTGGGGCTGGTGGAGAATTACCAAGTCCAACTGGAGTATATATGGTACAAGTATCATTGTTTTCACCAGAAATGATTTGGATAGATACAGAGTTGATTATAACGGTTGAATGATTGGCGATACAGAATGTTTACAATGCACTAGTCAACTTTGTTAAGCCACTTTTTTAGGGGTGCGTAAAAATCACTAGGGGTGCGTAATTGTATCAAAATAGGTCACCCAACACATTATGATTATATCAAGTTAATAATTTTTATGGAAACGGCTCAGTAGAGCCGTTTTTGTATAATTTTGGTGACAAAAAAGCACTAAATGACAAGTGGTGGGAAGCGATGGGATTTGAAAACAAGATAAATGACATTAAAATTATTTCAGTTTTGAGCAAGTTTACAGATGAAAACAGAGTTTCTCGTGATGGTGTTTGAACTTTCAAGAAATTTGATTTTAGTGTGCGGTTGTGAGATTTGAATTCTTCTTATTTTTCTCAGGTATAGGGAATTGATATGATGTTAAAATCAAGTTTATTTCTGAATGGGATAATGATATAATGTCATTAAGAAGTGCTTAGATTTATCAATAGGATAAAAAAAATAAATTATTACTATCAAACGTTATAGTTACGCTGCAAATTCAAGATAAACTTAGTTATGATAACACAGAATACAAAGTGGATACCTGATATAAAATATAGAAGTGAGGAGATATTAAATGAAAGTAATAAGTAAAATTTTTAGTATATTATTTTTACTGATTTTAATGGGTTGTGTGAACCAACCAATCCAAGATATTCCTTCTATGTATGGTTTAGAAGTAACAATTGAAGATACATCTTTAGGAGTAGTTTCAGGTAGTGGTTCTTATGCTGCAACAGAACAAGTGTATATACAGATTATTCTATCTGAAAATGTGGTTTTTGATGGATGGATGATTGATGGCACTGTTGTATCATTAGATACTGACTTTTACTTTGCGATGCCAGATTATGATGTAACAATAATAGCTAGTGTTCATAGAACAGAAACGATAGTTATCAAAAGATTGAATATGCTTTTGCCGCCAACAACTCATTATTATTTTCCGGGGACAGAATTTTCGATTGAGGGATTAGTTGTTGAAGTCGAATATGATAATGGCGATAAGGAAATTATTGACAATGAGGATTTAGAAATTATAATTCCCCAATTTGATACTGAAAAATCTTATACAGTAACGGTGAATTACGAGGGATTCTCTACCTATTTTCTTGTGTTTTACAAGGATATCAGGCTAGAGAGTAATACATTGAAAACACTTATTGTTGTTGGCGAAACAGTTGATTACTACTATCATGTAAATACTGATCTTGTTGGTAATGGTGATGAATTATACCAAATTGATATATTAAACCCCGAAATTGCTGAAGCTTATATTGATCCATCTTATCCTCAACATGCTGAAATAACTGGACTACAAGCAGGAACTACACAAGTAAGAGTTAGCTTGATTTCAGATCTTGGGATAAGTCAAACAGTTGATATTACTGTGGTTGAAGAATTACCTGCGGCCGAAAGTGATAGTTGGCCTAGTGAGTATCTAGGTTTTATCTTGAATGATTTGTCACTTGAATTAACACCAATCATTGGAACCAAATATACATATGAACCAAGTCAGATATATGGTGACTACTATCGGTTTTTCATTGAAAATCCTGATGAATCACTTGATTTTGTGGTATATGCCTTAAATATGGAAGCCCAAGGTTGGCATATCATTAGATACCTACCACATTCAGCATCATTTACAAAAAATAATGTTTATGTCACTATTGGTTATAACAGTACAACAAATGAAGCAAATATTTATATTGCCAAAAAAGGACACGACTATCTGCCTTTAAATATTACTGATTATCTTCAAGAAATCATCAGTGGAAAGATTCATGAAGATGTAAGTATCTTGCCACTCCCTGATTTTAAGTTCTACGATTATGCTATGTCACTAACTTGTTGGCAAGATCCCTATTCTGAAATCATTCATCTATTCGGTTATTATTTAAATGATTCACTATTTACAATTAATGGATATGTTGATGATTTAATTAATCTTGGGTTCACAACACTCGCATCTAATGATACAAATGATATAACTTGGTACTTAGACCCTAACGAGACTTATATGATACGTTTTTGGTTTAATGGTACTACACAGATTCAAATAGAAATTCAATCTATAGATTATTATAATGACACCTTTCATTACTCTCATGATTATGACACCTATAACTAATTCACATGATTTTAAAACTTTATTAAACTGATACCAAAAAACTGTAAGCTTCTAGTGCACAAAAAGTAAACTTGGTATAACTCTAGAGTAAAACACGATAAACTTAGTAATGACAAGACAGTAAATTAAAAAACACATTGCAGTATATGCAACGTGTTTTATTTTTTATTCAGTTGTTATGCTCTTATGAGTTGATGTATCCCCATACCACTGTTATTCTTGAGCGTGTGTCATACCAGGCTTCCCAACCTTCTGGCTGTGAAGATGCTTCACAATAAACGGTTAGCTCATTATATATACTTCCAAAGACTGCCATCCCCATGTTTTCGACGCTTATTGGTATAATGATTTCATGTAAAATCTCAGCACCAGAGAAAGCTTCAGATTCAATCGTAGTTAATTGACTGTTTTCAGCAAAAGTAACCGATTCCAAACGTCTTGTTTCAGAGAAAGCCAATCTTTCTATCGTTTCAACAGAAACAGGTATAGAAATATAGACGATACTCGATTCGCGAAATGCACCTGTACCAATTAATTCAAGCTCACTATTTTCAGTAAACTCTACAGTTGTTAAACTTGTTGAATATTGAAATGAACTAGGGCCAATTTCAGTGACACTATCAGGAATGTATACCTTGACTAATTTGTCGTTACCTTCGAATGCACTTCTTCCTATCTTTAACACACCATCAGGTACGATAAATTCCACTGCGTTTATACCACTAGGATAACGAATTAGCTCTGTTTTATCTTTATTATATAAACCATGTCCCAGAAAGGCACTGCTATAATATGGATTATTTTCATCAACAGATATGCTGATTAAGTTTGGCATAGCAATGAATGCCGACCCATCAACGGTTATCACAGTAGAAGGTATATGTAGCATTCCAATATTCGATCCCGAAAAAGCAAAATCACCAATTTCTGTTATGCCTTCATTAAGTGATACATATTCTATCTGAGTAGCTGCAAGAGCAAAAGCATGAACAATTGATGTATCTGTTAAAAATAGGGTTTTTAACGTAGTTGGAATATAGCTAGCTTCATTGTTGATATCATGGAAAGAAGTAATTTCTTCAGTATAGAAAAAATAGCTTAAACCATCTTTTCCATTATCTCCATCTCTATTTTCTCCAATGAACGGTGTTGTTAAAACACTTAATTGAGTTAAATCTTTTAAAACAGCTTGAGGTAAAGAAGTGACAGTGTCAGGAATAGTTAATTCAGTAATTTCAGAATGACCCATAAAGGCATTATCATCAATACTTATGACAGTGTGATCTTCAATATCTTCAGGTATCACTATTGAAGTATTATTGAGTTCCGTTAAAATTCCTGTGATAATCGCATTGTTTTCTTCATCTAATCGATAATTAAAAGGAGATGAACACCACTTAGCATACAATGTAATATTTTCTGATGGCATACTTTGAAGAGAAAAAGCATCATTGAAATTGGAATCTAAATACCAACCGCCAAAGTAATTTCCATCTTTAATGGGATTATCAGGAAGAGATATTTCTTCGTTATAATCTATGGTAATATTAGCAACTTCAGATCCATCATTGCTATTAAATGAGATTGTATATTGATTAATTTCATATATTGCTTGAAAAATTTGAAGATTTATATTATTTACAAGTTGAGTCCATTCTATAAATGTATATCCGTCTTTAGTAGGTATATAACTGGATTCAGAAAAAAGATCTAAAGAGTCTGTTGTTTGATAATTATCTGCGATAACTCCGTTTTCTTCCATTAAAATTATTTGATAATTTTCTGGTGTGTTAGCTTGTTGATCACAACCAACCAGAATAAATGACAGTATAAAAACCACAAGCACTATTTTGAAATTGTATCTCATAAGACCCTCCCTTAATTAATGGAAATATAGTTAATTATAACATATATATAATCAAATCAGACTATAATTTTTTGCGAGTAACTATTATCAAAACGGTTCTATTGAGCCGTTTTTGTTTGTTTTAGGTAGTAAAAAATCACTAAATAACTAACAAGTAGGAGTTCATGGAATTTGAAATTAAGATAAGAAGCATTAAAATATTTCACTTTTTATTCCTTTTTATAGATGAAAATATAGACTTAAGGATAGTGAGATTACATAAAAGTTATAAGCTTTAAGTTCAAAAAAAGTAAACTCTGTATAAGTGGAGAGTAAAACTTGCTATTTTTTTATTGAAAAACATGATAAACTTAGTTGTGGCAACACGTAATTTACTAATAGAATTTTACAGATTTTGTTACTAGTATTAAGGAGGTTCTTTACAATGATTGAAGTATCTAACCTTACTGTGAAATATAAGGATTTTACAGCAGTTGACAGTATCTCTTTTAATGTAAAAAAAGGAGAAATATTTGGCATAATTGGTCCGAATGGTGCTGGTAAAACATCTACAATTGAGTGTCTAGAGGGGCTGAAAAAGTTATCCGGCGGGGAAGTTACTGTAATGGGAATTAATCCTGTTAACCGTAGGAAGTTATATGAATACATCGGGGTGCAGCTGCAGGAAGCATCATTCCCGGATTCCATTAAGGTAAAGGAAGTTTGTCAGTTATTTTCATCTTTTTATAAAAGACCCGCAGATTATAATGCTTTACTTGAGCGTTTTAATTTAACCGAAAAGAAAAATGTTTATGTGAAAAAATTGTCGGAAGGTCAAAAACAGAAGATTTCCGTGGTAGTTGCGATGATTGCTAATCCACAAATCATATTTTTGGATGAACTGACTTCCGGGCTTGACCCACAGGCGCGACTTGATATGTGGGAACTCATCAAGTCATTGCGTGACGAAGGCAAAACGATTTTGATGACTACACATTTCATGGAAGAAGCAGAGTACTTGTGTGATCGTGTATGCCTAATGGTTCAGAGTAGGATTGCAGCGATGGGCACAGTAAAGGAGCTCGTTGAACAGTCTAAATTAAGTCAAAAAATCTCATTCGCGTCTAATAATACAAGCAAGGAAGCTCTAAAAGGAATTTCTGGAATAACTCATATTACTGAGAATAATGGAGTTTTTAATTTGTTCGGTAATGGAAAAAACTTGGAGCGTGACGTGGTAGTATATATGACACAACATAACATTGATTTTGAAGAGTTATCTTGTACAAAACCAGGGCTTGAAGATGTATTTCTCAAAATAACCGGATATAGGTTGGAGGAAACTATATGAAAGCATTTCTTTTCATGTTAATTACAGAGTTTAAACTATCTACACGTAATTATACATATATGTTTTTCGCTTTTGTATTTCCTCCCATGATGCTTTTATTGTTTGGCGGGATTTATGGAAATGATCCGACGCCTTTCTATAACGGGAATGGTGCAGTAGATACTCTGACACCAGCCTATATCGGTATGGTATTAGCGGTATCGGGTATTATGAGTTTACCTATGCAACTTTCCGAGTATCGGCAACATAAGGTCCTAAAAAGATACAAAGCGACGCCTATCAGTACTGAAGCGATTATGATTCCGCATTTTGTAGTAAACGGAGCACTTTTCATTATAGGCACACTTATTTTGATTATTGTTGGAAGACTAGTCTTTAACCTTCATTTTTTGGGTAATGTTTTTAACTTTTTCATTGCCTATATTTTGTCTATGATGTGCATATTTTCTATGGGTTTTCTGATTGCGGCGATAGCGCCTAATAATCGGGCTGCCAATGCAATGGCTTTTTTAATCTATTTCCCCATGCTGTTTTTATCAGGAGCTACCATGCCAATTCAATTGTTCCCAAAAATCATCGTAAATATCTCTCGGTTCATACCTCTAACTTACTGCGTAGAGATCCTCCAAGGGACATGGTTGGGAGACCCATTAAGTGTTTTTGGCAAAGCAATCATTGTATTGGTTGCTATAACAGTTGTCTGTACAGGAGTATCTATCAAAGTATTTCGCTGGGAGTAAGTTCTATTTTTATATCAATTGTGCTTAAAGCTGTAAGAAGAGGTGATTGTTGTGAAACAAGTTGTAACTATAAAAGAAATGCAAGAAATGGAAAAGAAGACATTCGTTAAGCAAAATATTACACCCTTTGATCTGATGATTAAAGTAGGACAAGCAATGTTTAAAATTTATAATGAGCAATATCAAAAAAATCATCTCATAATTATTGCAGGTACTGGAAATAATGGAGGAGATGCACTTGTTTTTGGGGAACAAGCATTTTTGGACGGAAAGCACATGGAAGCTATCATGATTGGTGATCAAAAAAATCAATCAGATGAATCCCTTTCTATGACAAAACGATATCTTGAAAAAGGCATCTCATTTACAATCGTGAATGATTTTGATACATTTTTGAAACAGGTTGAAAAGAATTCGAATATAGAAATGATTGTTGATGGACTATTGGGTATTGGATTAACTAGAAATGTCACGGGTTTATATGAAGAAGTCATTAATTGGATTAACGCTCAAAAGGCAACTATATTGTCAATTGATATACCTAGTGGTCTTCATCCTGAAACAGGACAAATAATGGGTGCTTCAGTCAGAGCAAACATAACTTATACTGTTGAAGCTATCAAACAAGGTATGCTTTTGGAAGATGCTATGGATGTCGTTGGCAAGATTGAGGTTATAGATGTAGATATGGTCAAAATTGAAAATAACAAATATTATTTTGATACATTTCACACACCCATAAAAAGATTACATAACACTCATAAATATGACTATAAAAATGTTTTGACTATTGGAGGACAAAAAGGGGTTATGGGAGCAATAACTTTAGCTGGTTATAGTGCTCTTGTTTCTGGAGCAGGACTGAGTACTATTGCTTGTAATAAAATCAATGAAAAATATTTGATAGATTCATTTCCTGAACTCATGTATGAGAGCATTGAATCAAAAACTGATCTAAAAAATTTGATTAAGAAAAAAGATGCAATACTTTTTGGTCTAGGAATGAGAGAAATAACATCTTTTGAACAAATGGTATTTGAATATTTGACTGATTTAGAGATACCGATTGTATTGGATGCCGCTGGTATGCTCTTATTAAAAGAACAGAAGGTAATAAATAATAAAAGAGTAATCATAACGCCGCATTATGGAGAATTTGCAAAATTAATGAATATAAGTGTTCAAAAATTAAAGGTCAATCTTTTAGAATATATCAATTTATGTATTAAAAAGTATCATTGTGAAATCATTTTGAAAGGGCCATCAACCCTGTATGCAACAAAAGATAAAATAGTTTATCTAAATCAAGGAACACCGGCACTTGCAAAAGCTGGTAGTGGCGATGTGCTTTCAGGAATAATACTGACTTATCTAGCTCGTAATTTAGATATTGAAATGGGTATCTTGCTCCATATGTTATCTGCAAGACAAGCATGTGAAGATAAACATATGGAATCTGTATTAGCAACTGATATTATTAAGCATATCCCTAATGTTTACAAGAAATATGATGTTAGTGGAAAATAAGCATAGAATTATATGATGCAAATAAAACATATTTTCAATAAAAATAGATTGATAGGTGACTATGAAAATAAGTGATAGAGTAAACGAATTAAAACTAAAAATTACTCAAGTCTATATTGCATTGATTTCTAAACAAACACCATGGTATGCTAAAATCTTTGCTGCTTTAGCAATTGGATATGCATTATCACCTATCGATTTAATCCCTGATTTCATTCCAGTCTTAGGTTATTTAGACGATCTCATTATACTTCCAGTGTTAATTACATTATGTATCAAACTCATACCTCAGACTATATGGGATTCGTATGAAGAAAGATCAAAGATGATTTGGCAAGATGGAAATCCCAAAAAATGGTATTTTGCTATCCCGATAATACTTATTTGGCTTTCTCTCATCACATTTGTCGTTATAAAAATCATTAATTAAGATTAACAATAAAAAAACAGACCTATTTTTTAGTGTCTGTTTTTTTGTTCAGTTCAATATGAAAAGCATATTTTTTTTATTATTAGAAACTCATTTGATCTAAAATATCTCTTAATATCTTTGAAGATGCTTTGAGTTTTATGGACTCTTGTTCGTTTAGTTTCAATTTGACAACATGATGAACACCTTCTTTATTTAAAACAGCAGGAAGGCCAATATAGACATCATGATCGCAATCATAAACACCATCATTGTAAACTGAAATAGGGACTATTCTATTTTCATTATTGAAGATGGCTTGAGTTATTCTGACAAGTGCCATACCAATTCCGTAATAGGTTGCTTTTTTTCTTTTTATGATTTCAAAGGCTGCATTTTTAACATTTCTGTAAATTTTATCTAAATCCTCAAATGTGATTTCATCCATTGATTCAATGACATCTTTTATTGGTTTAGCGCCAACATATGCATTTGACCAACATACGAATTCTGAATCACCATGCTCACCTAAAATATAAGCATGAATATTTCTAACATTGATTGAAATTTGTCTCGATACTTCATATCTGAGTCTTGCTGTATCTAATAGTGTTCCAGATCCAATCACTCTTGATGATGGTAATCCCGATTCTTTCCAGACGACGTATGTTAGAATATCAACCGGATTTGTAGCTACTAATATAATACCTTTGAATTCTGATGTCATGATTTGCTTGACCACTGATTTCATAATCGAAGCATTACGATTCAGTAAGTTTATTCTTGTTTCGCCTTCCTTTTGATTAACGCCAGCAGTAATGACCACTAGAGATGCATCTCTACACTCATCATAATTTCCTGCTTTAATGCTCATTTTTCTTGGGGCAAATGCGAGTCCATGATTAAGATCCATCGCCTCACCTTCTGCTTTACTTTGATCAATATCAATTAAAATTAACTCTTCAACAGCACCTTGATTAACTAAGGCATAAGCATAACTCATCCCAACAAATCCGGTACCGATAATGACAACTTTACTTTTTTCCATTAAAACCATTCCTTTCATAAGTAAATCAACCTCATTCTATGATGATTTAAACATTTAATCAAGTAAAGGGCATTTTAGAATAACACTTTGTGATTTTTATTGAGATATGACTTAAGAGGAATATTTTAAAAACATGCCTTTTTATTTCATGAGTCAATAAAAAATGTTATAATATAAGCATCATTTGAGGTGGTTTTATGAAATTATCAACAGGGATGACTGTGCAAATTCACAGTTACAAGCATAACAAAAAGCTGCATCGTATATGGAAGAAAACCGTGGTTTTATATCAAGATCAACACATGTTAGTTACAGCAAACAATAGAACAAAAGTCATTGAAAATGATGGCAGAAGCTGGCATACAAAAGAGCCAGCAATATGCTATTTCTACAATGATTACTGGTTTAATATCATTGGCATGCTTAAAAAAGATGGCGTATATTTTTATTGTAATTTATCCAGCCCCTATCTTTATGATGGTGAAGCTATCAAATATATTGACTATGATTTAGATGTCAAGGTTTTTCCTGACGGCAGTTATAAATTACTCGATGAAAAAGAATATCAACTTCACTTAAATCAGATGTGCTATTCTGATGAAATTCAAAAAATTATAAAAAAACAAAGAGAGATATTAATTGAAAAGATAGAGAAAAAAGAAAATCCTTTCTGTCTTTCTGATATCAAAGTTTTTCATGATCAGTTTAAAAGTTTAAGTAAGAAGTAAGAGGTGTCTGATGAGGCTTTTTCACACAGCAATAAAAATGAGTTTAGTTGGAGTAATTGCAAGCCTAATCGCTAGGTTTATTTCGCTTGATTATTGGATGACAGCAGGTGTCCTAGCTATCTTGTCAATTCATTTAACAAGAAGAGATTCAATTGTTGTTTCAGCAAGAAGACTTGTTGATTCTGTTTTTGGATTATTACTTTCTACTTTATTATTTATTGCATTCGGTTATGAGTTTTGGGTATTTGCAATCTTTATTTTCATTTTTGCTTATATATCATGGATGTTAAAAATTGCTGAAGGTATCGTACCTGCTTTAGTTTTAGTAACACATCTATTGATGCTTGGAGTTTTTTCTATGCCCATGCTTTATAATGAGTTATCCTTAATCTTTATAGCAATAGGCATTGCGACGTTATTTAATATGTTCTATCCAGCTTCGAGTGAAAAAGAGTTAGAGATGCATGTCGATTCCATCGATCATCTCGTAGCTGACCACTTATATATGTTATCCTTACTCTTAAAAGATCCAGATTATAATGAAGAGTATTATAGACATTACAACTTTTTAGATCATAAAATTCAGGAATTTATCGATATTGTTGAACTTGTTGATAAGGATCTACTTTTTCAAAATGATCATAGTTATCTTGCCTATTTCCACATGCGAAAAGAACAAACCAACTATATAAGACATATGTATCAACAAGCACTAAAGATTAAGAAGTTACATCCCTTCGCATTAGAAATTTCTAAATACGTTGTTACAGTCAGTCAAGATATAGGGTTATATAACAAAGCAGTTGCTCAATTGAGAGCGCTTGATGAATTACAAAAACAATATAAAACATCAACACTACCAAAAACAAGAGAAGAATTTGAAATTAGAGCAACCTTGTATCAAATTCTAAATGAGATTGAATCTTTACTAACAGTCAAGGTACAATTCCATCATCAATATCCGGATTTCGGAGAAAAACATTTCAGATTTTGAGATGTTTTTTTTAAGCGTTTTCTTTGATGCTTGTTTATATAAATGATACAATATGCATAGATATTAGGAGGGTTTTATTATGATTAAATGGATTAGGAATTTTAAAAAATTAATAAATGAAAATATAGTGAAAATTATTGTTGTATTGGCTGCTTTAGTAGCTATTTACTACACAGTTGATACAAGCTCAACTTTTTTAAATTTACTAAAAACATTATTTCCAATTCTATTAGTTGCAATAGCAGCAATAGGATTACAATTTAAAGGAAAATCACTTGCAGCACATTTAGTGTTGCTGATGACTTATTATTTAAGTGCTGCTGGAACGATGGTTTATGCACTTACTTCATTTGATTTTGCTTCAATGTCATTTAGTGGTAATTTTTCCTTACAAATGATTATTGGATTTGTTTTCTTTGTTTATCTACTCATTTACATTTTATCGTTTGTTTTAAGTGGAAATACAAAATCAGGATTTAAGAAGACAGCAGTTGTCACATCTGCAATCATCGCATTTTCTTATTTCTTTTTAAGATCAGGATTTAGTGTAGCTGCACTTAAGCTGATACCACCAATTATAGCATTATACTTTGGAATGGATTTATTCGCGATTATGTTGTTATTAGCAGGTGTTATAGATGTGCCTTTTGAATTCTTAAATAGAATCTTTGATAACGCTGCATCACTGTCCAGTCAACCCATTAGTTATTACTTATTTGTAGCCTTTGGTCTCTATTTAGCTTACGGAGCTACCCTTGGCTTAATTAAACATCTTAGAAAAGAAAAATAACCTCCTTGTGGAGGTTTTTTTTATACTGACTTGCCATTTGATGTTTAAAAATGCTAAAATAGCAATAAATACAAAAATAAGGAGTCTTTTATGATTAACTTCGTTAAAAATTTTAAAAATTGGGTACCTGAAGGAGTTCAATATATTATTTGGATAGTATTGTTAGCTTCAGCTATCTTTTTTAATGTTTTGGGATCGGCTGATTTGTTAGGCTTTTTGCAAAACTTTTTATCAGTTGCACTAGGTGTTATTGCGGTATGGATTATTTACGCTAAAAAAGAGTATTTAGCTGCCTACTTGTTACTATTTATTATGGGGTATGCTGACCAGTTCGGAACTTTTATTAGATCGATATTATCTTTTAATTTAAATTCATTAACCTTTACTTCAAAACCTACATGGCAGATTATGGTTGGTATGATTGGAACTATCTATTTGCTTCTCATGATTATTTCTTATTATTTCAACTCTAAAGTAACACTGAAATATAAACACTCACAAGTTTTATTTCCATTGTTTTTAGCATTTGTTTATGGATATTTTAGATTTGGATTTCTAAATTCATTAGTTTTTATTTTACCTCCCACGATAGCACTGTTAATTGGTTCACCTTTAGCAGCAATTCTATTATTAATGGGAAATTTTGTATCTCAACCTTTTCAAATCATTAATAACTTTATCTCAGGAGCATTTAAGTTTACATCAGTATTTTATTGGCTATATTCTATAGCAGCAATCTATATTATATATTTAACTGTTATAATCACTTTGCATTTGATTAGATCGAAAGAAGAAGCATAATAAATAAGCCTTGGGTTTCCAAGGTTTTTTAATAAAAAAACCACACAATTTGTGTAGTTAATCTTTAGTGGAGCGGGCGAGGGGAATCGGACCCCCATCTCATGCTTGGCAAGCACGTGTAATAACCATTATACGACGCCCACTGCTTCGTGCTTTTTTATGATAGCAAATTTATCTAATCTTGTCAAGCAGTCAGATATTATTTCATTAAAAATATTTGTCATTAATTTACAGATAAAAAATATACTTCATGCAAACAAATCTATGGAGCAGATAGAAGTATTTATATAATTCATGCTATAATAATTTTGGAGTGATACAATGAAGAAAAGACGTTGGATATATATACCTATCATTATCTTTTTAATCGGCTTTTTTTATACTATGTTAATTTATAATGGAGTTTGGTTTAAATTTATAGATGGACTGAAATCTTTGTCAATCATTGGATATTTCTTGTGGTTGATATTTGCATTTTATCTAACCTTAACACTTCATGAGTTGGGACACTTCATTGCTTTTTATGTGCAGCATATCAAGTTAAGAGCAATTTATCTCACAATGTTTGTCTTTTATAAGGATTCAAAAAGATGGCATTTTACAATCAAACCAAAACTTTGGGTTTTATTCGGAGGGTTAGTTGTTCCTGATTTAGGTGACATTAAGGATGAAGAAGCATTTCAACAAGTTAAAAATAAATTTGGTCGATCTTTGATTGTAGCCCCAATTGTTACAATTAGCGTCTTAGCTATTAGTATCATCACGTTTCTTCTGGTCTTGATATTTGGATCAAATGCACATGTATTAGGTATCATTTCAATTAATACGTTATACATCACGTTATTAAGCACACTTTATATTTATACATTTAGACTTTCAAATCCGATGTTTTATGGTGACTTTGTAGCATATAAAAAAATGAAAATTGATGAAACCTTTCAATTAGCTCAAATAACCCAATATACGATGTTTTCACTCGATGAATCAGAAGAGACGAATCGGTTTTTGTGGAGTAAATCAAAAGATATTATAACCAAAAATCCGATAAGTACTCAGTTATTTTATGTCATGATTCTAACAAATTATTTAGATGGAATTCTTAAAATGAATTATGAACGTGATGTTGACATTGATAAAAAGCTACAACATATCAACTTGACAGCCTTGTGTAAGACAGAACAAGGATTATCACTGGCATATGACATTTGTTATTACGAATATCTTAAAAAGAATCCTGAAGGAGCATTTAAGAAATTTGAGCTCATTCAAAAAAGAGTGGGTAAGAAATTAGATGAAAAAATGGTTACATATCTAAAAAACAAGAGTGCACATATCATGCATTTAGAAGATCATAGCAAATTCTTAGAAAACAAGGATAATTTTTACATTGGTAACGCTTGGATATTTGAAGCTTTAATGGATCCATATGAAATGCTTGAAGCATATCATAAAGAATTGCCCTATGTGGAATACTCATGTCCTGTTGATCTATCAGATAAAGAAGAACAAAAAAGCGACTTAGCGTAAGTCGCTTGTTTTCTCATGGTGCCCCCAACGAGAATCGAACTTGTATCTCAGCATTACCATTGCTACGTTTTGCCATTAAACTATGGGGGCAGCAAACCTATTATACAAAAATAAGCTTCAAAAGACAATAAAAATATGGTATATTAATGTGTTGAAGGAAGTATTTAAATGAGAATGATTTTAAGGTTAGTCAAACCTTATTGGCGGATGTTAACAATTTCATTAACGTTTAAGTCAATTGGCGCTTTAGCCGATTTGTTTTTGCCATGGATAATCGCATACATGATTGATACGACAATTCCTAATCTTCAACTAGAGCAAAATCCCAGTCTCATGCCATTATACATCCTTGGTGGTTTGATGGTTTTAATTGCTTTTATCGGATTATATCTAAATGTTGCTGCTAATAGAAAAGCAGAAATGATAGCAGCAATTACGGTTAAGGGGCTTAGACATGACCTTTTTTCTAAAACAGGAAGACTTTCATCAAGACAAGTTGATCAAATCACTAGACCATCATTAATCAGTAGAATGACCACTGATACATATAACATGTATAATGCAACAGCAAGCATGCAACGCTTAGGCGTACGTGCTCCAGTGTTACTCATTGGTGGTATTTTGATGTCATTATTATTAGATCCAGTCTTAACGCTAATTATGGTGGCAATGCTCCCCCTCATTATGATTATTGTCTTTTTCTATTCTAGAAAAGGAATTCCTTTATATTCAAAAACTCAAGGATACGTCGATAAGCTTGTTAGAAAACTTAGAGAATATATTTCAGGAGCAAGAGTCGTTCGCGCTCTATCCATGAGTGACTATGAATTTGAAAAATTCAATGAAGCGAATCAAAATACTGTGGATGCAGAACAAAAAGCAACCATCACCATGTCAAAGATCAATCCATTGATGCAATCTGTGATGAACATTGGTTTGGTTTTAGTGTTAGTTGCTGGAGCATATAGAATTAATCAAGGAGTCACTGAAAAAGGTCAAATCATTGCATTTGTGACCTATTTTACAATCATTTTAGGAGCGATGATGAGCATCACCAGAATCTTTGTTTTATCCTCACGTGCTACAGCATCAGCGAATCGTATTGATGAAGTTTTAAATATGCCAGAAGATATGAAAAATGGTTATGATGTCATCGAGATTAATTCGCAAAAACCAATTATTGAATTTAAAAATGTTTCTTTCTCATATAATCAAAAAGAAAGTAATTTAAAAAATATTAGCTTTAAATTATTTCAAGGCCAGACTCTTGGTATCATTGGTGCTACTGGTTCAGGAAAAACAACAATCATAAACCTTTTAATGAGATTTTATGATCCCGATTCAGGATCTATTGAATTTTATGGTAAAAATATACGCGATATCCAACAAGATGATTTACGTAAGAGAATTGGAGTTGTTTTTCAAAACGATTTAATTTTTGCAGATACAATCTTTGGTAATATTCAATTTAATCGAGATATCATCACCAATGAAGATATTGATACTGCTACACGTGTCGCACAAGCTGAATTTATCTACGATAAAGAAAATGAAATGGAACATCAAATGGCCCAAAAAGGTATGAATTTATCAGGTGGTCAGAAACAAAGAGTATTAATTGCTCGCGCAGTTGCTGGTAAACCAGCAATTATGGTTTTAGATGATGCATCAAGTGCCCTAGATTACAATACAGATATGAAGATGCGTGTATCACTTAAAAAAGAATTAAAAGAAACAACAATGATTATCATTGCTCAGCGTATAAGTAGTTTAAGGGATTCTAATTTAATTTTACTTATTGAAGAAGGACAAATTCTAGCATCAGGATCACATCAACAACTTATGGATACATGTGAAATGTATCAAGAAATAGCTTACTATCAGTTAGGTGGTGGGCAATCATGATGTATGCAGGCAAACAAGGCAGAGGTCGTAATGATGGATCTCAAAAAGCTTCTAATAAAACCTATGTATTAAAAAGACTTTGGGGCTATCTATATTTTTATAAGAAAAAGCTAATATTAGCACTTATCTTAACAGTGGTTGCCAATGTCTTATCACTTGTAGGACCTTATTTAACAGGACGTACGATTTCAGCGATGGAAAACGGTGTTAAATTTGAACAAGTTTTCTTTTTTGCAGGCTTAATGATTGTATTTTATCTGATTAGTGCACTTCTTAATTACATATTGAGAGTTTCAATGATTAAAATTTCTCAAAGTGTTGTCTATAAGATGAGAAAAGATGTCTTTGAAAAATTAAATCGCGTTTCAGTTTCTTACTTCGATCAGAACCAAACTGGTGACATCATTAGCAGAATGAGCTATGATATCGATACAATTAATACATCATTAGCAATGGATGCTATCAACATCTTTACATCTTCAATTACTGTCGTTATTTCATTTGTAATGATGCTTATCATGTCTCCGTTACTCGTATTAGTATTTGTTTTTACAATTCCTATTTCTATTACGATAACAAGAGTCTTATCAAAACTTGTCAAAAAGAAGTATCGGATTCGCAATCAAAAACTTGGTGAAATGAATGGTTTTGCAGAAGAAATGATTACTGGACAACGCACAATTCAATCTTATGTGCAAGAAGAAGCAGTTCTGAAAAAATATGATGAAATTAATGAAGCTGCATCAACTGCCTCTTATGAATCTGGATATTACTCAACTTCAGTGGGACCATCAGTTAATTTCGTATCAAATTTATCAGTTGCACTAGTTGGCGTTTTCGGTGGTATACTCTATTTTCTTGGTAATATCAGTTTAGGTAATTTAACAAGCTTTACACTTTACTCAAGAAGATTTTCTGGTCCTATTAATCAGATGTCTAATATATTAGCAGAAATTCAAAGTGCTTTAGCTGCAGCTGAACGTGTCTTTCTTGTATTAGATCAGGACGATGAACCTAAGGACATAGAAAATGCCTTTGATTATAAAGATGTCAAAGGACAAGTTGAATTTAAAGATGTTTCATTTGGATATTTAAAGGATCAAATCGTATTAGATCATGTTTCATTTTCCGCACCAAGTGGTAAGGTTGTAGCCATTGTAGGGCCAACGGGTGGAGGAAAAACGACAATCGTCAATTTGTTGATGCGATTCTATGATGTTAATTCAGGAGAGATTTGTCTTGATGGGTATGATATACAGACACTCACACGGAAGAGTTTACGCAAAGCATTTTCTATGGTTTTACAAGATACTTGGATATTTCATGGTACAGTCTTTGAAAATATTGCATATGGTAATGGGGATGTCAGTCATCTTGAAGTTGAAGAAACGGCCAAAAAGGCACATATCCATTCATTTATTGCACACCTACCAAATAGATATGATACGATTTTAACCGATGAAGGTTTAAATATTTCAAAAGGACAAAAACAATTATTAGTTATTGCTAGAGCCATGTTATCTAGAACAAGAATGTTAATTTTAGATGAAGCAACATCAAATGTGGACACACATACAGAAGTTCAAATTCAAAAAGCAATGATTGCTTTAATGGAAAATAAAACAACATTTGTCATAGCACATCGCCTCTCAACCATCCAAAACGCCAATTTAATCCTTGTTGTTAATGAAGGAAATGTAGTAGAACAAGGCACGCATATTGAGTTACTTGAACAAAAAGGATTTTATTATAACCTGTATCAAAGTCAATTTACATAAACCTCACTTAATTGTGTTATGTCCTTGTAATTTAGGATTGTATTGTGTATAATGATTTTAGGCATTAAGTTGCTAAGTTATAATTAAAGGAGTATCACAATGACCGGAGTAGTAAAATGGTTCGATGCTGATAAGGGATATGGATTTATTTCTTCAGCTGACGGCAAAGACATTTTTGTACATTTCAGCGCAATTCAAACTGAAGGCTACAAAACATTAGCAGAAGGCGACCAAGTAGAATTTGAAGTTAAAGACGGCGACCGCGGACAACAAGCGGCTAACGTAACTAAAATCTAAATTTTCAAAAGGTATGGGGACTCGAAAGAGTCCCCCTTCTATTTTAATTGGAGATTTTTATTGACATCTGAAATTTATACTTACAATTAATATTTGTGCAATATAGAAGCATAGAAGTGCTAGTATGAATATAAAAATCTATTTGTAAAGCGTCCATTTGGAGGCTTTTTTTGTTAAAAAAAATGAAGCAGGAACAATGATTTATTGATACTCACAGGATGCCTTATGCAAAGAAAGTATTTGATCGAATTGTTTTTATGGATCAGTGCTTTTTGAAGAAATTAGAACACCTGAAAAGATATTTAATTTACCTTCTGAGCTTAGAACTAAACATTCCTAAAAAGATATATAGAAGACTAACACCTTATCCAAATGTTTTTCTTTTAACGCTTGTCTATGATAGCGATTTTATGATATAATAAGGCAAAAGATGGGAGCGTTGATAATATGGAGAAAGATCTTTTAGAGGTAGAGCGCCAGCACTTAAGTAACGTAGTTAAAGAATGCGACCCAAAACAAATTGAAGAGGTCGAAAAGAAATTCGCTTTACTCTATACTTATGATGCTGTAGGCATGGAAGGACATAACAGAATTCCTTATGAAGATGTTAAACGTCTTAGCCAAGCGAAAGCTTTACTTGAATACAGTGAAAGAGAACAAAAAGAAATACTGAATCATTTGAAAGCTTTTGAATTTGTTAAAAAAGAAGCAAAAGAAAAAAAACCATTTAATGAAGAGAAATTAAAAGATATTCATGAGATTTTAGTTGAAGGTATTTTCCAAGGTGGGGTTTATAGAAATGTAAATATAAGCATCTTTGGTGCATCACATCAACCACCCGATCATATTAAGGTCTATGATCGCATGAGTAGATTCTTTAGAGAAATAGATAGTTTTAAAGGAAACGTATTAGAAACTGCAACATATGTACATGCTAGTATCGCTAAAATTCATCCATTTGTTGATGCAAATGGACGCTTAGCAAAACTTGTTCTTAATTATTTTCTGATGAAAAGTGATTACTTACCCATCTCTGTTCCGCTTGAATCAAAAGAAATCTATTTCAATCGTCTAGAGTCTTTTAAATCGGACAAAGATTTAAAGCCTTTGACTGAATTCTTTAAGGCGATTTTAATTAAACAATATGAAGATGTTTTAAAGGAATTAGATATCTAAGTGCTTCGGCACTTTTTTTTGTTCTAATCTTAATAAAAGGGCCTAATATATGGTATAATTAATAAAGGTGATTATATGTCAATTATGGTTGGAGATGTCAATAAATTCGAAGTAAATAGGAAAACAGATATCGGTTTTATGCTCGACTCTGATGAGGGGGAGATTTTTTTGCATAACAATGAAAGTCTTCATCAGGAATTAACTCCAGGTATGACTGTAGATGCCTTTCTATACTTTGATCAAAAAGGACGTTTAGCAGCAACCTTAAAAACACCTATTATTACCGTTGGACGACCGGGATTCTTAAAGGTTACGGCGGTTCATGAATATCTTGGTGTGTTCCTAGACATGGGAATTGCCAAAGAACTCTTATTATCAGCAGATGATTTACCACTCAATAAAGAGTTATGGCCGCAAGTTGGCGATACACTCTATGTGGGAATTAAAGTTAAAGGCAAGTTAGTTGCCAAATTAGTTTCAAAAGAAGATTCAAAACTCAAACCAGAAGCCCCGATTGAATTAAAAGAAACGATTGCAGCTTATGTGCAGAAAATTGGACGTGAAGGTGTGAATCTTATCACAGTAGATGGTCATTGGATTTTTGTTCACAATTCACTTTATAAAGAAGCATTACGATATGGACAAGAAGTAAATGTTAAGGTAACCTTCCATTCAGAAAAAGGTTATACAGGATCATTAGTTCCACAAAAAGAAATTGCACTCTTTGACGATGCCAACATCATATTATCCTATATGATTCGTAAAGGTGACATGCAACTTACAGCAGATAGTACACCGGAAGAAATATATGAGATATTCAAGATGAGCAAGAAGGCATTCAAACGTGCTATAGGCCATCTCTATAAGGAGAGAAAAATTAACTTTGTTGATGGTAAAACAATATTGATTCAAAACAAATAATGAGTATAAAAACAGAAAAGAACCTGTATCAAAAGTATGATGATTTATTCGATGAACAAGATAAAAAATATGATCAAAATAATCATGATCGTTATGCTACTAAGAAGAACGTAAGAAGTGAAGATGTAGAATATCAACGTTATGAACCGAAAAAAGATTCATCAAGAGATGTCAGCAAAATGGTATATATCGCTATAGCTGTTTTCACATTGTCATTTGGACTCATCATTTATGGGGTTACAAATGTTGGTTCAATTACAAAAATCCCTACCTATGTAATTTTCGGTATTGTAGCAGTAGTTTTTTCAATTATTAAAAAGAAAAAGAGAAAATAATAAGGAAGATTAAAAAATGAGTAATAATAAAAAGATGGTTGATGCAATCACAGCAAGAGATGCTGATTTTGCTCAATGGTATACAGATTTATGCCTCAAGGCAGAATTAATGGATTATAGTGATGTCAAAGGTTTTATCATCTATCGTCCTTACGGTTATGCAATATGGGAAGGTATACAACAAGATCTAGATAAAAGACTTAAAGCTACAGGACATCAAAATGTCTATATGCCACTAGTCATACCAGAATCCCTTTTTCAAAAGGAAAAAGATCATGTTGAAGGATTTGCTCCTGAAACTGCAATTATAACGACTACTGGTGTTGAAGACTTGGCCGAACGTTTAATCATTCGTCCAACTTCTGAGACGCTTTTTTGCACACACTATCAAAAAACAGTAAATTCTTATCGTGATTTACCTAAACTTTATAATCAATGGTGTAGTGTTGTTCGTTGGGAAAAAACGACAAGACCTTTCTTAAGAGGCAAAGAATTTTTATGGCAAGAAGGACATACTGCACATTCAACAGAAGTTGAAGCAAGAAAAGAAACACTAGATATATTAGATATCTATAAAGATATGGGTAAAGAGTTGTTAGCAATTCCTTTTATAACAGGTAAAAAAACCGAGAAAGAAAAATTTGCAGGAGCAATAGATACCTATAGTATTGAAGCGCTGATGCACGATGGTCAAGCGTTACAATCTGGTACAACACATTATTTTGGACAGGGATTTGCAAAAGCTTTTGATATTAAATTTCAAGATGAAAATAATCAACAACAATATGCATATCAAACATCCTGGGGTGTATCAACGAGATTGATTGGTGCTGTGATTATGGTTCATGGTGACGATGAAGGATTGGTATTGCCACCTTATATCGCACCTATTCAAGTTGTTATCATTCCTATTCAATCACATAAGGATGAGGTTAAAAAAACCACAGATAGCTTATTTAACGCATTTAAAGCAGCTGGTTTTAGAGTTTCAGTTGATGATTCAAACAAATCAGCGGGTTGGAAATTTAGTGAATATGAAATGAAGGGTGTCCCAGTCAGAATTGAAGTTGGACCTAGAGATCTCGCAAATCAAATGATTACTATGGTGACGCGATACAATCGTGAAAAACATCAGATTTCAGTTGACGAAGTTGTTGCACAAATGCCACAAATTTTAAAAGACATGCATGATGCACTATATGAAAAAGCATTAGACTTTGTTCAAAAAAATACCTATCAAGCAAAAACATATGAAGAATTTAAAGCCTACATTAAAAAAGGTGGATATGTTGCGATGAGTATTTCAGGTGAAGAAGCTGAAATACAAATTAAAAAGGATACAACAGCAAGTGCAAGAGTCCTTCCATTTGATCAAACATTGATTACAGAATTATGTCCAGTTACACATAATGTGGCTACTCAGACAGTATGGTTTGCAAGAGCTTATTAAAAGCGATAAAATAGTAGTAGAAACGAAGGTGATCTTATGCATCATAACATCATTAAGGATACAATTAACCTTGATAAGAAAGCTAGAGAAAAAGTGAGTGAACTCACTAAAGAAAAAGAACATTTAGATGAAGTGATTAAAAAGGAAACTGAAAAGCTTCATCAGTCTTTTCTTGCTGAAATTGAACAAAAGATTAAAGAAACGCAAGAACATTTAGAGCAAGTAATGGCCGAAAAAAAGAAAAGTGAACTTATTACGTATAAAAATACTTTAAAAAATATTCAAAAGCAGTATGAGGATAATAAAGATTTATGGATTGAGCAAATTTATAAAGCTTGTATCAAATAAGAACTGCGCGAATCAAGATTTATGTTTCAATGATCTCAAATGATGAAACGTAGACCTCAATAACGAAATTTGTATTACATAGTGATGGAGGCAGTATGAGTTCAATAAAAATGAAACTGATAGATTTAGTTTCTCAAATGAATCAGATTGATGACATCTTAATGACATTTATTGATCTAACTGGTATACATCCTGTTTTGGCATCAGAAATTGTTGAAAGAGTTAAAGGATTGTCCTCTTTAGTCTCAGAAAACCCATGCCGTTCGATTTTAAATGAATTAGATGATTTGTCTGATGAATATCATTTAGAATTAAAAGATGTCGAGCAGAAAGATAAAACATATAACTTCAATGAAATGTATGATTATGTATCTGCACTTAGAGAAAAACTTGAATCATTATCAGCACAAATTAAACAGTTACAAGAAAATATTGGAAAATATAATGACGCATTAATCCAAATTAAAAATATCCTTAGTTTAGATATAGCATTGGATGATTTGTTTGCATGCAATTTTGTTTTCTTTCGTTTTGGAAGAATACCAACTGACAGTCTCGATAAAGTAAAATTGTTTTTAAACAAACCCTTCATTTTTATAACCTTTAGTAAAGATCATCATAAAACTTGGTGCATGTATTATACGACAAACGAATATAAAAAAGAAGTTGACAATATCTTTTCATCACTTCTATTTGAACGCGTAATGATTCCCGATTTTGTTCATGGAACGCCAAGTGATGCAATCGAAGCACTGGAATTTGAAAATAAAAGCATTCAAAAGATGATTGATTCATACCAAAGTGAAATTGATACACTTATTAAAAATAATTTAGAAAAATTAACGCGTTTAAAAGGTGAACTGATTTTTCTTGAGCGTGTTTTTGAATCTAGAAAATACGTTGTAGGTATGGGAAATAAATTTAGTATTATCTCATTTATTAAAGAAGCAGAAGTCGATGTATTCAAAAAAGCATTTGAAGATTTTAAAAATACTGAAATTGATGTCAAAGATGCTTATAGTGATGGTCGAATTCAACCACCGAAACGTGTTAAAGATAGCTGGTTTAAATTTTAATCTACTTCAGTTAAACATTTTGATAAAGGAGAATCTATATGAGTTCTTGGGCAAACAATACGATCATCACGAAAGCCAAGTCAATCTTTGGGAATTTTATTAAACCAGATGAATATGAACGACTTTCTAAATTTAAATCAATACCTGAACTTGTAGGGTATCTCAAAAAACATGGCAATTATCAAGGTATTCTTAAAGATGTTAAGGAAAATACAATTCATCGTGGGAATCTTGAATCTTTAATTAAAAAGAATTCATTTGATCAGATCATTCGTTTAATTAAACAGGTTTATACCAAAGATTTAGAATTTTATGAACTCAATATTGTGCATCAAGAAAATGAAGTCATTTTAACTTCCTTAAGAACAATGATTGCTGATGAGTTTGATGAAAACCAAGGTTTAGTACCATTCTTCTTTGATGTTCACACTTCGATTGATATGTCTTTAGTCTTTAAGGCTAAGAACTTAAATGAATTATTAAAAGCACTAGCTAAAACACCTTATTATGAAATATTAAAACCTTATGATACCAAAGATAATCTACAGATTCGTTACCTTGAAATTGAACATGCATTAGAAGATTATTATTATGCTGAAGCATTCAGAAGAATTGAAAAGTATTATTCTGGCACTTTGAAAAAAGATTTGGATAGTATATTTCAAACACGAATCGAACTTGGCAATATTATTAAAATTTACCGTTTGAAAAAATTTTATCAAGCAAATCCAATAACTATCAATAGTGTTTTAATAAAAAGACACAGTAGAATTAGTACAAAAAAACTTGAAGAATTAGCTAATTTAAAAAATCCAGACGACATACTTAACTCCCTTTCAACTTCAGAATTCTCAAGATTTACAAGTGATAAAGATTATGTTTATGTTGAGTATTATGCAGGAAGAATTCAATATGATCTTGCTAAAAAATTTATGTATTATTCAACAGATGTACCCAAAGTATTCTTAGCCTTTGTTACATTAAGTGAATTTGAAATTGAAAATATAACGAATATTATTGAAGGTATTCGTTATCACGTGAGTGATCAAGAAATAAGACAAATGCTAATTTACTAGCATTAAGGAGAAGCCCATGAGTATTGCAAAAGTTAAATTGATTGACCTAACAACTAATTTGAATAATTTAGATCGCATTCTCATGAGTTTCATCGACATCAAGGGATTTCATCCTGTTCTGGCAAGTGAGATTGTTGAAAAAGTTCATGGGTTAACATCATTTGTAACTGAAAATCCATGTGAACCGTTACTTTCAGAACTTGATGATATAGAACATAAATTTGATATTAGCTTACCGAGCATTGAACAACGCGATGAAAATTACAAATTCAGTGATATGCAAGAATATATGCATAAATTTAAAGAAAGATTAGAAGAAGAATCTGATCGTATCAAAGAATTAGATAGTCATATTCAAAAATATAGTGATGCATTAATCCAAGTTGAGAATATCATGAATTTGGATATTCCACTTGATGACCTGTTTGCTTCTGAATATATTCATATCAGATTTGGCAGGTTACCTAACTCAAATGTTGAAAAACTAAGATTTTTCCAAAACAAACCCTTTGTTTTTAAATCGTTTAGTCATGACAATAATAATAGTTGGTGTATGTATTTTGCTACAGATGAATATATTAGAGAAATTGATAATATGTTTTCTTCACTCTTCTTCGAAAGAATCTATATTCCAGATTTTGTTCATGGAACACCAAAAGCTGCCGTTGAATCGTTAAATCAGGAAATAGTTAATACAACAAAGATGATTACAAATTATAGAAGTGAGCTTTATCAATTCATTAGTGATTCAACATCAAAACTATCATCTATTAAAGGAGAGTTACTCTTCTTAAATCGCGTCTATGATGCGAAACAGTATGTTGTTGGTTTGGGTAATAAATTTAGTATTTCAGGATTTGCAGAAGAAAAGGATATTAAAGCTTTTAGGGATGCATTTAAAGATTTTGATGATGTTGAAATTGAAGTTAACGATGCCTATAGTGATCGTAGAATTAAACCCCCAACGAAACTTAAAAATGGGTGGTTTAGTAAACCATTTTCAATGTTTGTTGAAATGTATGGTCTACCATCATATGGAGAAATTGATCCCACACCTTTTGTTGCATTAACCTATGCATTGCTCTTTGGAATAATGTTTGGTGATTTTGGACAAGGACTGGTTTTGATTTTACTTGGATTCTTACTCTATAGGTTTAAGAAGATGAGATTAGGTGCTATTGGTATGAGAATAGGTATCTCATCTGCAATATTTGGACTATTATATGGATCGTTTTTTGGTAATGAGAGTTTTCTAGATCCGTTATACACTCAAGTTTTGGGATTAGCGGGCAAACCAATTTCTGTGATGGACTCAGCGTTCACAATGCCGCTTTTAATTGCTGCAATAGGAATAGGTGCACTGTTTATTGTAATTGCGATGATTCTTAATATCATTACCTTGATTAAGAAGCATCATTATGCAGAACTCGTTGCATCTCATAATGGATTTGCTGGACTACTCCTATATGGATATATCTTAGTTGGTGCAAGCCTACAATTAGGTTTGGGATATTCCATATTCAATATTTGGTTGATATTAGTGTTTGTTGGTATACCGCTCATCTTGATTTTCTTAAAAGAACCTCTTGTACGAAAATTCAATAAGGAGAGCATGTTTCCTAAAGGTTTTGGTGGATTTTTTGTAGAAGGATTCTTTGAATTGTTCGAAATCATTTTGAGTTATATCACGAACACGATGAGTTTCTTGCGTGTTGGCGGATTCATATTATCTCATGCAGGAATGATGCTTGTTGTCATCAGTTTGATGTCAATGGTTGGTAACTCAGGTTGGATTGTATTAATCCTCGGTAACATCTTCGTGATGGGACTTGAAGGAATGATTGTTGGCATTCAGGTCTTAAGACTTGAATTCTATGAAATGTTTTCAAGATATTATCATGGTAATGGCATTGCATTTAATGCCTTAAATAAATAATTTTAGGAGGAATTGAATATGTTAAATTTTTTAGAATGGGTTTTACCTTTAATTTTGATTGTTTTAGTAACCATCCCACTGATTAAAGTCTTCAAGGGAAAAGTTTCAGTTAAGTCTGCAAAATCTAGACTTGCAACACACATTGTTGGATTTTTTACAGTTATTGTTGCTGTATTAGTTGTGCAATTATTTGTCCATCCTACAGTTTTTGGTGCTACAGACCCAGCCGTTGATTTATTAACTGGAACCATTGCACAAGGATTAGGCTTTTTAAGTGCCGCACTGGCTACGGGCATGTCAGCATTAGGTGCTGGGGTTGCTGTTGCTGCAGCTGCACCTGCTGCTATTGGAGCTTTCTCTGAAAATGAAAAAAACTTTGGTAAATCATTGATTTTCGTTGCGCTTGGTGAAGGGGTTGCGATTTATGGTTTGTTAATTTCAATTTTAATTATCAATAAGCTTTAATCGGAAGAAGGATTCTTATGAAGTTTTTCTTATTAAGCGACAATGTGGATACTCAGGTTGGAATGAGACTTGTGGGTATAGACAGTGTAGTAGTTCATGAAAAAAAGGAATTTTTGACAGCGCTCGAAAAAGCCTTAAACGATGAATCTATTGCTGTTATTTTAGTGACGACTAAATTAGTTGAACTTGCTCCCAATATTATTTCTGAACTTAAACTAACACTGCAGAGAAAACTAATTGTCGAAATACCAGATCGTCATGGCAACGCAAAAATCGGTGAAGCAATTGACCGATATGTGAGTGAAGCCATCGGCATCAAGTTATGAGGTGAATTAAATTGGCATATTATAATGAAGACCAATTGTATCGCTATTTTGATAAAGCGATACAACGAGAAGCAGAAAAGAGAACGGAAGAACTAAAAAAAGAGATTGATTATCTTCATGCAAAAGAGATGAAAACAATCACTGAAGATTTGCAACAGCAAAGAGATCTACAAATGAACAAAGAACTCAAAGAATTGCAGCTCGAATATCAAGATAAAATCAATCAAATAGGTATTGGATATGATGCAAAACTCATTAAGGAGAGAACATTCATGACCAATATTGTCTTTCACTCTGTTCTTGATCAAATATATCAATTTATCACATCCCCAGATTATGAAAAATTGATGATTGGAAAGTTGAAAGAATTAAATAAGAAGTATCCGAATACAAAATCTATTATTACAATTTCTGATCGTGATACCCACTTACCTAAAATTATTAATGAAACAATAACATCTCCGTGTGACATTATAAAATCACCGGATTTACATTTGGGTGGTTTTGAGTTTTTACTTGAAAATGAAGGTATTCAAATCGATGAAACGATTGATACTAGATTAGCCACTCAGAAAGAATGGTTCTATAGAAATTCCAAACTGTTTATCAGAAGATAGGAGGTAACAAACATGAAAAATACAATATATTCAATCAATGGACCTGTTGTTACCGTTAAAAACGCTACAGATTTTTCAATGCTTGAAATGGCGTATGTAGGCAATGATAAGCTGTTGGGAGAAGTTATATCAATTAGTCAAGCACTCACAACAATTCAGGTTTATGAATCAACAACGGGACTTGTTGTTGGAGAACCGGTTTATTCAACAGGCGAACCAATTTCAGCAATGCTTGGACCTGGATTGCTTAAAAATATTTTTGATGGAATAGAACGTCCATTAAAAACAATTGCAGAAAATGAAGGTATTTACATTCCTATTGGTAGTGATGTTGAATCACTTGATCGAAATTTAAAATGGGATGTCAAAATTACTGCTAAAATAGATGACCAACTTCGTTTCGGTGCAATATATGCGACGACTCAGGAAACTGAAACAATTGAACATCGTTTTTTGGTTCCAAAAGGAACCGATGGACGTGTAGTTTGGGTTGCGAAAAATGGAAAGTATAAATTATTTGATGTTATTCTCAAAACTGAGGATTCAAAAGGTGAGATTCATGAATTAACATTGGTTCAAAAATGGCCAATTAAAACACCTCGTCCTGTGACTAAAAGAATTCCTATCACGAGACCTTTGATTAGTGGACAGCGAATCATTGATACACTATTTCCGATTGCAAAAGGTGGAGCTGCTGCTGTACCTGGAGGATTTGGTACTGGTAAAACAATGATGCAACACCAATTTGCAAAGTGGTGTGATGCTGATTTAATTGTTTATGTAGGTTGTGGTGAACGTGGAAATGAAATGACGCAAGTTCTTGAAGAATTTGGTGAATTGATTGACCCTAGAACGAATAAACCTTTAATGGAGCGTACAGTGTTAATCGCAAATACTTCAAATATGCCAGTTGCTGCGAGAGAAGCGAGCATTTACACTGGTGTTGTTATTGCTGAATATTACAGAGATATGGGATACCATGTAGCGTTAATGGCTGATTCAACTTCAAGATGGGCAGAAGCACTGCGTGAGATTAGTGGACGTCTAGAAGAGATGCCAGCTGAAGAAGGATTTCCTGCATATTTACCAAGCCGTATTTCTCAATTTTATGAACGTGCCGGATATATGCAAACCTTAAGTGGAAATGAAGGATCAGTTTCAATTATTGGAGCTGTCTCACCTCAAGGAGCTGACTTTTCAGAGCCAGTCACACAAAATACAAAACGTTTCGTCAGAAGTTTTTGGGCACTTGATAAGCAGTTAGCTTATCAAAGACATTATGCAGCAATCAACTGGAATACGAGTTATTCTGATTATGTACTTGACCTAACAAAATGGTACGATAAAAATGTTAGTCCAAGATTTTTAACTAACAGACAAGAGATTATGGGTATTTTATCCGAAGAAAATAAATTACTAGAAATCGTGAAGCTCATCGGTAGCGATGTTTTACCTGATGATCAAAAATTAGTCATTGAAGTAGGTAAGGTTATTAGATTAGGATTCCTTCAACAAAATGCATTTCATAAAGACGATACTTATGTACCTTTAGAAAAGCAGTTAAAAATGATGGATGTTATCCTATATCTACATCAAAAAGCAAAAAAATTTATTGATGAAGGTCACTCATTAAATGTTCTAATTGAAACAGGTATATTTGACCAAATCATTAAAATGAAATATGACGTTCCAAATGATAAGTTAGATCAGTTTGATCAATATCCAAAAACAATTGATCGCTTAATCAAGAGATTGAAATAAGGAGGCGTATGATGAATCTCCAATACATAGGATTAGATGAAATTAACGGACCTTTAATCTTCTTAGATGATGTAACTGGTGTTGGTTTTGAAGAAATGGTCGAAATCAAATTAACCAATGGAGCAACCAGATATGGTCGTGTCGTTCAGATTGAAGGCACAAGAGTTGCTATTCAAGTTTTTGAAGGAACCCAAAACATCAGTTTAACAAACACAAGAACAAGATTTACTGGGCACTCTGTTGAAATGTCTTTATCAAAAGAAATTTTGGGAAGAACATTTAATGGATCTGGTAGACCTATTGATGGCTTAGGCGAGGTCTTTATTGATGAAAAAAGAAACATTAACGGACATCCTTTAAATCCAGTTTCCAGAGTTTATCCAAGAGATTATATTCAAACAGGAATCAGTTCAATTGATGCATTAACAACATTAATTCGTGGTCAAAAATTACCGATTTTTTCAGGATCTGGTATGCCACATAACGAACTTGCTGTTCAAATTGTTAAACAAGCAAAAATTGCCGAATCAAAAGGTAATGATTTTTGTATTGTGTTTGCTGCAATGGGTGTAAAAAACGATGTTGCTGCTTACTTCAGACATTCTTTTGAACAAGCAGGAGTTATGAGCAAGGTTGTTATGTTTTTAAACCTTTCAAATGAACCAATTATTGAAAGAATATTAACTCCTAGATTTGCTTTAACTGCAGCGGAATATTTAGCATTTAAACACGATATTCATGTTTTAGTTATCTTAACTGATATTACATCATATTGTGAAGCACTACGTGAATTTTCGAGTAGTAAAGGTGAAATTCCAGGTCGTAAGGGTTATCCGGGTTATTTATATTCTGATTTGGCATCACTATATGAAAGAGCAGGGATTGTTAAACAAGCTAAAGGTAGTGTGACACAAATTCCAATTTTAACTATGCCAAATGATGATATAACACATCCAATTCCTGACTTGACTGGCTATATTACTGAAGGACAAATTGTGTTAAGTAGAGACTTAAATCAAGTAGGTGTCTTTCCACCTGTAGGAATCTTACCTTCACTTTCACGTTTGATGAAAGATGGAATTGGAGCAGGATACACCAGAGAAGATCACCAATCTGTTGCAAATCAATTATTTGCTGCTTATGCACAAGTCCAAGATGCTCGAAGCCTTGCTTCAGTTATTGGTGAAGATGAGTTATCAGAAGTTGATCGTAAATATATAGAATTTGGCAAGCTCTTTGAAAAACACTTTATTGGCCAAGGATATGAAACCAATCGTTCAATTTTAGATACGTTAGATCTAGGTTGGGACTTATTATCAGTCCTACCTAAGGATGAATTAAATAGAGTTGACGATCAGATGTTGACTGAATTCTATAATCATGACCGTGCAGTTGAACGGTTTAATATTGTTGCAAAACCAATTATTAGTGCCCTGAAAGGGATGTAATAAATGAATAAACAAGTATTTCCTACAAAAGGAAATTTGATGACACTTATAAAATCGAATAAACTTGCTCATAAAGGCTACGAACTCATGGATCGGAAAAGAAATATTCTTATTCATGAGATGATGAGTCTTCTTGCTGACGTACGCTTGTTAAGAGATGAATTATCAGTAACGTATAAACAGGCTTATCAAGCACTTCAAGAAGCAAATATTACATTGGGAATTGTCAGTGATATTGCAAAATCAATTCCAACTACATCAGGAATATCAGTAAGTTATAGAAGTGTTATGGGTGTAGAAATTCCTCATGTAACCTTTGAAGCAGAACAGGTTAGAATTTCTTATGGAATCAGCCATACTAATACTAAATTTGACTACGCATATAAATGTTTTATGAAGGTGAGAGAGTTAACTATTAAATTAGCGGAAATCGATAATTCGACTTACAGGTTAGCCAACGCCATCAGAAAAGCACAAAAAAGAGCAAATGCTTTAGAAAATGTTGTGATACCTCAATTCGAAGAAAATATAAAATATATTACTGAGGCATTAGAAGAGAAGGAAAGAGAAGCTTTTTCTAGACAGAAGATGATTAAAAATCAAAAGGAAAATGCAAAAAAGGCATTACAAAAATAAAAAAATGAGCCAATGATATGCCATCATTGGCTTTGTTTATTTTTATTTCTAATTTTTTTTTCGGGAACAGGATCATATCTTGGTTTAAATAATGGGTTACAAGTTAAAATGCGCTTCGTACTTAAAAAAGAAGCTTTTATAAAATTAAACCTTACATAACACTCTTTTGCATAAGCAGAACAGGTAGGCGAATGTCTACATTTGTGACTGCTGTGAGGTGATATTTCTTTTTGGTACCATTCAATTAGTCTAATAGCTAGTTTTCTCATTTTTTCACCGTCTATATTATAGCATCTTTTATAACTTATGTGAAATTTCATGATTTTGAGATAAAATCAATTTGATGGCACTTATTTTATGCTATAATATGAGTATAGAAAATGCAAACGATTACAGGAGGTTTAGGATGAAAGAGTACACCACCAAAGAAATACGGAACATTGCGATTTTAGGGCATCAAGGTTCAGGTAAAACAAGTATTTCGGAAGCGCTACTTTATGTGGGCGGAGCAATTGATAAAAAGGGAGAAGTTGAACGCAAGAACACAGTTTCAGACTATTTAGTTGAAGAACAGACAAAGCAAACCAGTCTTTCACTTACTATCAATCCAGTTGAATGGAATGACCATAAGTTAAACTTTATAGATGTTCCAGGGAGTGATGAGTTTGTTGGCGATTTGAGTCAAACACTCGAAGTTGTCAAAGGTGCGGTTATTTTAATCGACGCCAGTAAAGGTATCGAAGTCGGTACTGAACGTGTTTGGAATGAAGTTAGAAAACGTCATATTCCAGCAATTCTTTATGTCAATAAGATGGATAAAGAAAACGTTAAATTCGAAGAAGTTCTAGAAGAAATTCGTCAAAAATTAGGTAAAAAGGCAGTTCCTTTCTGTTGGCCAATTGGACACCATGATGATTTTGAAGGCTTTGTTAATGTCATTGATATGAAAGCTAGAATCTATGATGGTACAGATAGTCACGATGAAGAAATTTGGGAAGAAAAGAAATCTAAGGTTGATGAACTTCACAATATGATTTTAGAAAGTGTTGCTGAAACATCAGAAGAATTATTAGATTTGTATCTTTCAGGTGAAGAAATTCCTGAAGATCAGATTAAACTTGCTTTACGAAACGGAATTATTGAAGGTGAATTAACACCTGTCATCGTAGGTAGTGCGACAAAAACAATTGGAATAAGAACAATGTTGGATATGCTTGTTGATTATCTACCAGCACCAGATGAATTACGTCCTTTGATAGGTAAAGATGCGAAAACTGGAGAAGATCAAACAAGATTAACTCATGATGATGAACCATTTTCAGCATATGTATTTAAAACCACAGTAGACCCATTCTTGGGTGCTATCAATATATTAAAGATTAACTCAGGTACAATGAAAGTTGGACAGGAAGTTGTTATCTCTAACAAGGGAGAAAATAAGAAGATTAGTAATTTGTTCGCTCTTCGTGGAAAAGGTCAGATTCAAATTGATTTATTCCATGCAGGTGATATGGCAGCTGTTGCTAAAATTGATGGCATTGAAACAGGAGATACATTAGCGGACCCCAAGAGTCTTATCGTTTATCAACCTGTTAGCATTCCTACACCAGTTATATATATTGCAGTTCATCCAAAACATAAAAATGATGAAGACAAAATTTCAATGGCCTTGCACCGAATTAATCAAGAAGACCCAACATTTGAAATTAAACGTAATAAAGAAACTTCACAACTTTTATTAGGTGGTCAAGGAATGACACATCTTGCCTATGTTCTTGAAAGAATGAAGACAATGTTTAAAGTTGATGTTGATATTGATGACCAGAAAATTATTTATCGTGAAACGATTAAAAAATCAGTTCAGGCTGAAGGTAAACATAAGAAACAATCTGGTGGAGCTGGACAATTTGGTCATGTTTGGATTAAATTTGAACCATCTAGAGAACTATTTGAATTTGAAGAAAATGTTTTTGGTGGAGCAGTTCCTAGAAACTATTTTCCAGCGGTTGAAAAAGGATTAATTGAAACATTTGAACATGGACCTCTAGCAGGGTTCCCAGTCATTAATATTAAAGCTACGCTATATGATGGATCTTATCATCAAGTCGATTCTAATGAACTATCATTTAAATTGGCTGCAGCTTTAGCTTTTAAAGATGCAATTAAAACAGCACAACCAACCATTTTAGAACCTATTGTTAAAGTTGAAGTTACCATTAAGGATCAATTTGTTGGTGACGTCATGGGCGATATGAACAAACGTCGTGGTCGTGTGCTTGGTATGAACCAAACAGAAGGTTACCAAGTTGTTATCGCTGAAGTACCAGAATCAGAAATTGTCAAGTATGCCATTGATCTAAAAGCAATGACTCAAGGTAGTGGTTCATTTACACGCGAATTCATCAAATATGAAGAAGTTCCTCATAACCTTATTGATAAAATTGTAGAAGCTTATAAAAAGTAATCATTCACAAGCCCAACTAATATCAATTAGGAGGGCTTGTTATGCAATGTGAAATCTGCGGTAAAAAAGTAAAGACTAAGAAGAACATTTTCAATTTATTTGATCCTGAAATACATCATATCTGCGAATCGTGTTATATGGATAATCCTCTGATTCCTAGAAAACGTGTTATTCCTATAACAGATGCTGTTATCTATCATCATTCATTGCTCATTTTTCAAAAAAAGATATCAGGGTTAGCTTATATGTCAATGATAAAGCCTTATTATTTGGATTTTATAAAAAATTATCCACAAAGTATTTTCATTTATCAGGATTATGTTGATGAATCAATGTTCGATCAATTGGATTCTCTAAAGTTAGGTGATATTTATTTGCTGACACTTTATGAAAATATAGAAAAAGGAGAAAAACTATGAAATTTGAAGTATTGGGAAAGAATGGTTTTGTTCCAACTGCTGCCATTAAGGAATATGCTGAAAAGCGATTTAATAAAGTTGTTTCCTTCTTTGGTCCAGAAGTAGTATCTGAGGTTAGAGTGGTGTGCAAGGTTTATAAAGACCACCACAAGATTGAAGTGACAATTCCAACCAAAGGAACTGTCTTGCGAGCGGAAGTTTCTGATTTAGATATGTATGCTGCAATTGATAAAGCTAACGACAAGTTAGTTTCACAAATTAGAAGACACAAGGATAAACTGAAACACAATCTTGAAAAAGAAGGTATTAAGCAGGCTTATTCAAATGAATTTGATGCAGAATCACTTGAAAAAGATATTCTAGCAAGTCAATTAGTGAAAAATAAAAAAATCGAATTAAAACCAATGACATCACATGAAGCTATTGCAGCTATGGAATTGTCGGGACATGATTTTTATGTTTTCTTAGATAAGGAAACAGAAAAAACAAATGTTGTTTATCGTAGGCACGATGGTGATTATGCAATCATCGAAACTCATACATTTTAAGGAAGCAATTGCTTCCTTTTTTTTATTGAAAATTAAATTATATTGATAAAAGTGCATAAAAAAAACTAGCTCTGCAACTAGTTTTTTTTTAAGAGAGAAAAGAATTATAAAGCTGCGTTATATAAAGCGTCAACCTTATCCCAGTTAACGACACTGAAGAATGCCGATACATAATCAGGACGACGGTTTTGATAATTTAAATAATAAGCATGTTCCCAAACATCTAATCCTAAAATTGGTGTTCCTTCAGCCAATGGTGTGTCTTGGTTTGGTGTTGATAAGACTTTAAGTGTTTTTTCTGGTGTTAAGATTAACCATGCCCAACCACTACCAAATCTTGTCTTAGCTGCAGTACTAAATGCATTTTTGAATTCATCAAATGATCCAAATGCTTTATTTATAGCTTTTCCCAATTCACCTTTTGGTGTTTGTCCATTGTTCACCTTTAATAGTGGCCAGAAGAATGAGTGGTTAAAATGCCCTCCACCGTTATTTTGAACTGCACCACGAATATCAGATGGTACTAAAGAAAGATCAGCTAGCAACGTTTCTAATGGTGTTTCCAAATCAGGATGCTTATCGAGAGCTGCATTTAAATTGTTAACGTAACCTTGATGATGTTTTGTGTAATGGATTTCCATTGTTCTTGCATCAATAAATGGTTCAAGTGCATTATATGCGAATGGTAATTTTGGTAATTCAAATTTCATAGTTTAATTCCTCCTATTTATAGTTTAATATTACATCAAATAAACAATTGTATCAACTCATTTGCACCAAAGATTAAAAAAAGTCTAAAATATGTTAAATTAGACATTTTTTAAATAATTATCTAGTTTTTGTTCATCAATATCTATATAAATAGTTTGATGATTTTTATAAGTAACATGGTATCCTGGTTTTCCTGAAATCTTCTTGATATATTTTATTTGAGTATAATCAACTGGAATTGAAGAAGAATACTTTAGACTTGAAAATTGAGCAGCAAGCATCGCTGCTTTGCGAATAATCGCTTCATTCAATTCATCAGCAATAACTAAAACATGAGCACCCGGAAAATCTTTGACGTGGAACCAAAAGTCATTTTTGTTTCCAAGCTGATGTGTGATATATCCATTTTGCAGACTGTTTTTGCCAACATAAATGGTAGATTGTTCGTCAACTATTTTTATGATATTTGGCTTTTTAACCTGTTTTTTATGCTGAGGTTTTAATTTGATAGATTTATATCCATAAGGAATCAGCTCTTGTTCGAAATCCTTAAGACTATCATTTGCAGATAAATCTAGGTAGGTTTTAAATTCTTCAAATAGATTGATGAGTTGTTCTTGTTTTTCTAACAATCTTTTTGTGTGTAGAATCGTTCGTTTTGCTTTCTGATAAGATTTATAGAAACTTTGAGCATTCTCGTTTAAGGTTAACGTCGGATCGAGAAGAAGTGTATGATCATTGACAGTTAGTGATGAAGTCTTTTCTTTCATTATGTGACCAGATTGATATATCAAATCACCTTTTTCTTTATCGAGCAACTTAATTTCAGCTTTTTCAATAGTATTTTGATAATGTTCTTTTAATGTAAACATTTTTTTAAGTTGATTTTTGATAAAAATAGCATGTGATGATTGAGCTGAAGTTGATTGTTCTAATTTATCATCCATCATCTCTGATATTGAACTATAATATTTCTTTTCAACATTTGAATCAAATATATCAAAAACATAATCTTTTTTATCAGTTAGATTTCTTGTTGGATGAGCCTCTATTTTTAAAATATCTTGCTGGTGCTCAAAAAGATATTTTGCTAAGAAAGGTGAAATTCCCATATATTGGTTGACTAAATCCATATAAGAGAATATTTTTTCGTAGGATAAATTAAGAAATGAGACTTTATTTGATGGGAAAAATTCGAATTGAGCCTGAGGCAATAGTTGTCGACCTTCTTCAAAAAACATTTTTTTAAGTGTATCAACAATCACTTGATTTTGAACTAATAAAAGATTAGAGTGTTTACCCATAGCTTCAAAAACAAGTGATTTATGTATTTGTCCGTCAATGAAATCATGGATGATGAAATCAAAAAGAATAACTCTATCGGTTTCATATTGACTTATCTTTTGAAGTATTGCACCCCCTAAATGTTTTTTAAGTGTATTTAGAAATTGTGAACTATTGGTTGATTCTGCTTTTTTACTTGTCAAATGGAATCCGAAATCATGCGAACTTACATTCAGATCTAAGTACATTCTTTCTCCTTTTAGATAAAAGACAAAAACAAACGACATTTCGCTCGTTTGATATATTTTTTCAAGTCTAGCTTTTTCTAGCTTCTGATTAAGTTCAGTAATTAAGTGATAAATAAAAAAACCATCAAAAACCATATCGTACCTCTAAATCATTTTATCATAAAAATATGTGAAATATCTTAGTGTAAGCGTTATTCTTTGTTAATAAACTCTAAATCTATTTACTAAGTTGCTTTAATAATATATAATAAGTAATAACATCATGAATAAAGGAGGAGCCTATGAAACTGAATGAAAGAGGATTGTTGATTGTCATTTCTGGCCCTTCAGGCGTAGGAAAAGGAACAGTTCGTAGAGCATTATTCCAAATGCCTCATCATGATCTAATCTACTCGGTATCCATGACAACAAGACCTCCTCGACCAGATGAAGTTGAAGGTGTTGACTATTATTTTGTTGATAAAGATACATTTTTAAAACGCATTAAAGAAAATAGGTTTTTAGAATGGGCCGAATTTGTTGGCAATTATTATGGCACACCTCGTGATAAAGTAGATGAACAATTAGATAATGGTAAAGAAGTTGTTCTTGAGATTGAAGTTGAAGGTGCACTTCAAGTAAGAAAGCAAATGAAAGATGCTGTCTTTATTTTCTTGGTTCCACCAGGAAAGAAAGCATTGTACGAAAGATTGAAAAATAGAGGTACAGAGCCCAAAGATATGATTCAAAAAAGAATGAAAAAGGCTGAATCTGAATTTTTACTTGCTCACAAATATGATTATATTGTCGTTAACGACGAAGTTAATAATGCTGCAGACCGTATCATGGCGATTATAAGAGCTGAGCATGCGAGAACTGAAAGATCAATTCACAACTATATTAAGATGATTGGAGAATAAGATGAAAAATAAAGACGGAATGAGATATCCCTCAATTGATAAATTGTTATCAAAAATTGATTCAAAATACAAACTTGTTTATGCTGCAAGTAAAGTTGCAACAATTTTAGAATCAGAAAAGTTAAGTGTTGATGATTCGCTTTGTGTAAAATCTATTGGTATTGCACTTGAAGAAATATTGGATGGAAAAGTAGATATCGAATTTAAATCCTAATGTAAAAGCGCATAGCGCTTTTTTTTTGTTCTTCAAAATGCAATATGATATTTAGTTTGTGATACAATAAGAATGGTGATTACATGAATTTAAAAGAAAAAATAGCATTACTACCCAGTGAACCTGGATGCTATTTAATGCAAAATGAAAATGAAGATATCATTTATGTAGGCAAGGCAAAAAATTTAAAAAATCGTGTGAAATCCTATTTTACAGGAGCACATAATCAAAAAACAACGCGTTTAGTATCGGAAATTCGCGATTTTTCTTATGTTCTTACGAATAGCGAACGTGAATCATTAATTTTAGAGAGTAATTTAATCAAGCAATATCTACCTAAATATAATATTCGTTTAATGGATGATAAAAGTTATCCATATATTGAATTAACTAAAGAAAAACATCCTAGATTGCAAGTGGTAAGAAAGAAGAATACTAAAGGTAAACTCTTTGGACCTTATCCGAATGTCTATGCAGCTAGAGAGACATCCAGATTACTCAATAGACTATACCCACTGAGAAAATGTGAAACGATGCCAAAAAAGGCATGTTTGTATTATCATATTGGACAGTGTTTAGGCCCCTGTATTAACAAAGATGTAGATTACAAGGATACTTTCTCACAGATCACAAGTTTTCTAAAGGGTGATACAAAAGAAGTGTTAAACCGACTTAATCTTGAAATGCAGCAAGCTAGTGTTGATATGGCATATGAAAAAGCAGCTGAATTTCGTGATATGATTCAGCATATAGAATCAACTATTGAAAAACAAATTATCAATTCAAATGATTTAAAGGACAGAGATATCATTAGTTATGCAAGTAATAAAGATGATGTATCATTAGCCATTCTAGTCATGAGACAAGGAAAAATGATAGATCATCATCAAGTTGTATTTGCTTATATAGGTGATCCTATAGATACGGTGATGAGTTATCTTCAACAATATTATGAAACCATTACGCCTGATGAATTACTTTTTAGTGATAGATTTAATCTTGAGGAACTTAAATCGTATTTTGGTAAGAAAGCTTTCCTTCCTCAAAAGGGAGATAAAAAGAAATTAACTGAAATGGCAACAAAAAATGCAGATTATGATTTAGAGCATCATTTCATGCTTTATAGACATAAAGATGAACAAAAACAAAAGGCTTTAGATGAGCTTGGAAAACTCATAAAGCACAAGATAAACACAATTGAGATTTTTGATAATGCTCAATTATTTGGAACAGCACCTATCTCAGCCCTCATTGTTTATAAAGATGGTGAATTTGATCGAAAAAGTTATCGCAAATATCACTTAAAAACAACCACTAATGATGATTATCAAGCAATGAAAGAAGTCATCTATAGAAGGTATCAAAAATTGTTGATTGAGAATCTTGAATTTCCAAGTTTAATTTTAGTTGATGGTGGTAAGGGACAGCTTCATGCTGCAGCCGAAGTGTTAAATGATTTAAACATTGATATCAAAATAGCTGGACTAAAAAAGAATAATAAACATCAGCTTGAAGCGGTTGTTTATGAAGATGAAGTAATACCTTTACTAAAAAATAGTGATCTCTATAAATTACTGTTGAAACTATCTGAAGAGGTTCATAGATTTGCTATTGATTTTCATAGAAATACAAGAACAAAATTATCGAATAATTCTCCACTCGATAATATTCAAGGTATTGGAGATAAAAGGAAAAAAGCTTTATTAAGCCATTTCACAAGTATTGATGAGATTAAGAATGCAAGCGATGAGGAATTACTTTCTTTAGGAATTCCACAGGCTGTTATCATACAGATTAAAGAGGAACTGAAATGAAAAAAATTATATGGAGCATTGATAAAAATCTAAAGGTTTTCTATTTGATAATTAGTGGACGTAAAGTCGGTTTCTATTTATCTAATCGTTTATATAAGACATTCTTTATGTACTTAAAAAAAGGTGTCTTAGTGGATTTTGAGGTTTCACATAAGAAGAAAAAAATAGGCGTTTTTTCTTATTATCAGGTAGCACATTTTAATCAAATCATCTCACTAAATCCTTTTTACGTTCATTACGATTTAACCAAAATGAGAAAAGAGATGAAAGAGGTTATAGCGAGCAATAAGAACTATTTGTTTATTGATTTTGAAATGACTATGCCAGGCTATCACGATCATTATTTTTTTACTGAAATTATTCAAGTAGGATATGTGTTGGCAGAAGCCAAAGGACGTATTATTCATCAAGATGGATATTATATTTTACCGAAAGAAAAAATGACATTGAGTAGAAGAACAAAAAAATTCTTGAATCTTGATGAAGAAAAGTTTTTCAAGGAAGCATTGCCCTACGAACATTTTTATAAAAAACTTGAAAAACTAATTAAAAAATATCAACCCAAATTTGTAGTTTGGGGAAAAAACGATTTAACCGCAATGAATGATTCATATGTGCTTCATGAAAAAAAGAAGCTAACTGAAGATAGCCAATTCATTGATTTATTGAAACTTCACAAAGATTATTATAACTTGAGAGATGATCTGGGTTTATTTAAAGCATATAAAACGTATTATAATGTAGAGTTTGATCAAGCACATGATGCGAAAGATGATGCGCTTGTAACTAAATTTGTTTTTGATGCATTTCTTGATAATATGAAATAAAAATGAGCCTAGCATTTGCTAGACTCGTTTTTTTAATTAGGTATTTAAAATAGGTTGTGGTGTTGTATAGGCTTTAAAAAGGATTGTGGTGTATTCAATCTTTTAAAAAGGCCTTTTTTATGCATTAAAAAGAAGACCACA